>Ga0335069_10006193_pt1 | contig 17423 bp, 16 predicted proteins | sample Lox_Sample_11_FD_206714 | JGI IMG/M metagenome (GOLD analysis project Ga0335069, IMG submission 206714) | Soil microbial communities from Loxahatchee National Wildlife Refuge, Florida, United States - Lox_Sample_1.1 | ecosystem: Environmental > Terrestrial > Soil > Wetlands | place: USA... | reverse complement strand
GCGGTTACGCATGTATGTTGTTGAGCGTTGCAGTTGCCCTAGGAACGGCAGATGCTCCTGGTCGCGCGGTATCCAGGAAAATAAGCTCTAGTTCTCAACCTATAAGTACCTTACGATGGTGTAAATACGCCGAGTCGACCCTAATCGAGCCGGCGGACCTCAGGGGACGAGATGAGCGACAACAGAGCCGAGGTCCTGCGGCAGGATCGTGACCGGTTTCTGGGCTTTGCCTTTGCGGCCGCCGATTTGCTGCTGGAATTGGACGGCGACTTGCGGATCGCCTGGGTCGGGGGCGCGGCCCGTTCATTGCTGGGCGTGGATTCGGCGCAGGTCGTGGGAAAGCCGTTCGCCCAATTCGTCTCGCGGCTGGACGCCATGGCGATCGCAGAGACGCTGCATCGCCTCGGCCTCGGCGAGCGGAAGAAGGACATCGTTCTCACCCTGGAATCCGGTCCCGGAAGGTCGCGGCCGGTCGTGGCCAATGCCTATCGCTCGCTGAATGCCGCGCGGCCGGAATACTGTCTTTCGATATCCGGCCGCACGGCCGGCGACGCCCCGGCGGCCCTCCCGCATGCGCGCGACCGCGCGACCGGCCTGATAGAGGCGGTCGAGTTCGCCGAGGCCACCGCAAGGGCGCTCCGGACCGCGCGTGCCGCCGGGCAATCGGCGCGCCTGACCCTGGTGCAGATCTGCGGCGAGGCGGAACTCGGCCGGCTGCTCGGCCCGCAGCGCTCGCAGGCGCTGCTCTCGGAAATCGGCAACCAGCTCCGCAGCCACGCGATCGGCCCGGAGGCGGCGGCCAAGCTCGGCGACGGCCGGTTCAGCGTGGCGCAGCTCGGCGGCGAATCGCCGAGTGCGATCACCGAGGCGATCACCCGGCTCGGCCGCAACTATGATCTCGATCCGGCGGCGCTGGCGGTCAGCGAGACCAGCCTCGACTTTGCCGCGGCGTCGCTCGCAGAGGACGACGTCGAGAGCATCCTCTCGCACGTGCTGGAGAAGTTCCGCACCGAGGGGGCCAAGGGCATCGCCGCCGGCTCGGCGGAGAGCTATCTCCGCAAGATGACGGCCGAGACGGTGAGCCGGATCGTCATGATGCGTGACGTGATCCACGAGAAGCGGCTCTCGCTGCACTATCAGCCGATCGTGGTGCTGGCGGACCGCAGCGTGCACCACTACGAGGTTCTGCTGCGCTTCGCCGACGGCCACTCGCCGTTCGAGGACATCCAGTTCGCCGAGCAGATCAACACGATTCACGAGGTCGATCTCGCCGTTGCACAGGGCGCGATCGCCCGGCTCGAGCAGGCGGACGCCGGCCCGGGGCACCTCAGCCTGGCGGTGAACATGTCGGCGCGCTCCCTGCTCAACGACAATTTCCTCGTGATGTTCGAGGATCTTGCCGGCCGGCTCGGCGACCGGCGCGACCGGCTGATCATCGAGATCACGGAATCCGCCAAGCTCGAAGATCTCGCCAAGGCGGCGAGAGCGGTCGATCGCCTGAGCGCGAAGGGGCATCCGGTCTGCCTCGACGATTTCGGCGCGGGCGCATCCTCGCTTCCTTACCTGCAACAGCTCGTCGTCGACTACGTGAAGATCGACGGCGCCTATATCCGCGGCCTCGATGCCGAGGCGCGCGAGCGCGCGATCATCGAAGGCGTGCTCGCCACCTGCCGCAGCCTCGGCGTGGCGACGGTTGCCGAGATGGTGGAGCGCGAGGATCAGCACAAGATCCTGCTGGAGCTCGGTGTGTCGCTCGGGCAGGGCTGGCTCTACGGCCGGCCGGCGCCGGAAATCGCGCCGGGGGCCGCCCCCGATCCGGCGAAGCAAGTCCGCGTGCCCAAGAGACTCGACCCCGCCGCCATCAGCCGAATGCTGGTGAAGAAGAACTCATGAGAACGAAGCTACGAAGAGCGAAGCCCAAAGCATGATCGAAGAATATCGCAGACTGACCTTCTCCATGGACGAGCTCGCGACCGCGGTTCTCTCCTACCTGATCGCGACCAAGAAGATGACCGAGCGGGACAAGATGGGACGCATCGCCATCACCGGGGGCGACGACGTCGGCGTCGCAGCCACGATCGTGACGGCGGGCGGCGAGCAATCCCAGGTCGAGCTCACCTCGCAGACCCTGGGTGCCCTCTTGATCGCCCATTGCATCAAGCGCAAGGTGCCACTGCCGAAGCGCGCCTCGAAGTCGATCCTGCGCAACGGCGACCGCCTCGCGCTGGTGCTCTCGATATGACGCCCCAGGGTCCGAGAGGGCGGGGCAGAAGAGGGCCGAGGCATAGGACCGGGAGGACGATGTGAACGCCGTGACACCGCCGATGTCGCTGGAGGAACTCTGGGGCGTCCTGGCGGCGCACCAGCTCTGGCTCAACAACGAGAAGGGTGGGCGCCGGGCCGATCTCAGCCGGTTGAAACTCGACGGCGTCTCCCTGCGCGGCATCAACCTCAGCCGGGCGAAGCTGGTCGGCGCCAAGATGACCAATTGCGATCTCGCCGGGGCGCAGCTCGAGGGCGCCGACCTCTACGGTTGCGATCTCACCGGCAGCAACCTGAAGGCGACCAACTGTTTGAAGGCCGACCTCCGCGGCGCGCAATTGAAGGGCAGCGACTTCACGGAGGCGGAGCTTTCGGGGGCGGATCTGCGCAACGGCGCGTTGCTGCTCGACGGCGGCGCGCAGGACGGGAACGCGCCTTCCGGAGTCGGCGAGGGCCCGCGGTTGCATCGCGCCAATCTCGAAGGCGCGCGCTTGAGCGGCGCCACGATCCGCAATGCGGACCTTTCCGGCGCCAGCATGCGCTACGCCAAGCTGGATAGTGCCGACCTGACTGGGACCCAGATGAAGGACGTCGATCTCACCGGCGCCGATCTTTCGCGCTGTGACCTCAGCGGCGCACGGCTCGACCGGGCAACCGTGGCGGGCGCCAAGCTGGACGGCGCGGTGTTGAAGGGCACCAACCTGATCGGCGTCGATCTCAGCAGCCTGGCGCTCTGCAACGCCGATGTGACCGAGAGCGTGAGGGTGGACGATTCCCCGGAGGGGCTGGAGCGGCTGAAAGCCATGATCGCCGACCATGTCCACTGGGTGGACAGCGGCGGCGTCGACGGCACGAGGGTCGAGTTCACCCGCGCCGACCTTTCCGGCCTTGATCTTTCGGGCTCGCGGCTGGTCGGTGCGGTGTTCAAGGAGGCGCGATTGCGCGGCACCAACCTGAAGGGTGCCTCGCTCAACCTCGCGAGCTTCACCGGCTGCGACCTCACCGGCGCCGATCTCACCGAGGCCGAGCTGCGCGGTACGCGGCTCGACCAGTGCAATCTCGAAAGCGTGCGGTTCTGCGGTGCCGATTTCGGCGTCGAGACCGTCCGCATGTCGGCGACCAAGTCGGCGGACCATGCCACGCTGATTCAGGCCTGCCAGGTGGCAAAGGCCAACTTCACCGGGGCCAAGGCCCAGGGCCTGATCGCCCGCGAGATGGAGTTCAACAAGGCGCTGGTGGACGCCGCGTTCCTGGATGCAGTGAAGGCCGGCCAGTCAGCAGGCTGAGCTTGCGGGTCGCCGACCCGGTCAGTGTACGACGCGCTTCAGCTCCGGCTCTTCCGCTGTCTCGGTCTCGAACGCCTGCATGGGCTCGAGCGAGTTCAACAGGCTCTCCAGGGCGTCGGACTGGTCGTTTGACAGCGGCTCGGCCGGAGGCTCCGGAACCGTCGCGGCGGTCTGCATCGTCGCCTCGTCGATCTCGGTCCGGCAGTGGGCGGCGATCTTGCGCAGCAGCTCGGCGGAATCGATCGGCTTCGCCACGAAGTCGTTCATGCCGGCCTCGAGGCAGCGCCGGCGGTCTTCCTGCATCGCGTTGGCGGTCATGGCGATGATCGGGACCACGCGACCGATGGCGCCGAGCTGGCGGATGCGGCGCGTCGCCTCGAGCCCGTCCATCTCCGGCATCTGCATGTCCATCAGGATGACGTCGAAATTGCGTTGGTGCACCGCCTGCACGGCTTCGAGGCCATTGGCGGCGACTTCGGCGCGCATCCCGGCCTTGGCGAGGATGGTCGTCACCAGCAGTTGGTTCACCTGGTTGTCCTCGACCACCAGCACGCGGAGCAGCGCGCCGTTGGTGCTGGCGGGCAGCATCTCCGACGGCGCCGGGCGGTGCGGCACTGCGTCGGCGACACCGAGCACATGGCCCACCGCCGCGATCAGCGACGAGCGGCGCACGGGCTTCGGCAGGCTCTCATCGTAACCGAGCTCCAGAACCTGGCTGCGGCTCAGCATCGCCGCCGAGGAGGAGAGGATGCTCTTCTCGATCGCCACCCAGGGAATGCGCCGCGCCTCGGCCAGGAAATCCGGCCCGGTCAGGTTCGGCATCATGTGATCGACGATCGCCAGCGCGACCGGCATTGCGATCGCATTGCGCTTCAGGTCGGCGAGCAGGACCTCGGGGTCCTCGTAGCTGAGGACGCGGGCGCCGAAGCCGCTCATGTAGCGGGCGAAAATCTCGCGGTTGATGGTGTTGTCGTCGACGATCAACACCGTACGGCCGCGCAGCTTGGCGCTGATCGCGGCGTTGGAGCTGTCGACCTGGCCCTGGCCGAGGCCGAACCGCCCCGTGAACCAGAAGACGCTGCCGCTGTCGTTGCCGACCCTGGAATCGACGCCGATCTCGCCCTGCATCAGGTCCACGATCTGCTTGCAGATCGCAAGGCCGAGGCCGGTGCCGCCGAAGCGACGGGTCATCGAGGCATCGACCTGGCTGAACGGCGAAAACAGCTTGGTGCGGGCGAGCTCCGGCACGCCGATCCCGGTGTCGCGCACCGAGAAGTGGAGCTTGATCTCCTCCGGGCCGGCGTCGGCGAGCTCGACGGTCAGGCTGACGCCGCCGGATTCGGTGAACTTCACAGCATTCGAGAGCAGGTTGATCAGCACCTGGCGGAGACGGCCGGGATCGCCCTTCAGCATGGTCGGGACTTCCGGCGAGATGTAGCTCGCGACCTCGATGCCCTTGGTGTGGGCGCGGCTGGAGACGAGGTCGATGGTGCTGTCGATCACCGACACCAGCTCGAACTCGATGTTCTCGAGCTCGAGCTTGCCGGCCTCGACCTTCGCGAAGTCCAGGATGTCGTTGATGATGCTGAGGAGGGATTCGCCCGACTGCTGGAGCACCTCGACGAAGTGCTGCTGCTGGGCGTCCATCTTGGTGTCGGCGAGCAGCCCGGCCATGCCGAGCACGCCGTTCATCGGCGTGCGGATCTCGTGGCTCATGGTGGCCAGGAACTGGGTCTTGGCGACGTTGGCGGATTCGGCCTGCTCCTTGGCGGCGCGGAGATCCTGGGTCATGGCGGCGGCCAAGCGCTCGGCGCGGCCTTGCGCGCGGCTCAGCGACCAGACGATGCCGGCGGCAAGCAGGCTCGCCGTGAGGCCGGTGGTCAGCATCACCGCGGGCAGGCGGGTATCGCGCTCGTTGATGAAGCTCGGCCGGCTACGGAACTCGAAGGTCAGCATCTGGCCGGCGAACTGCAGGATGTCGCTGCGGTCGTAGGCCGCCACGGCGTCGAGATCGAAGGACGAGCCGGAGGTGTCGACCGCGACCGCGCCGCCGGTGCCGTAGAGCAGATTCTCCGGCAGGGGCGCGCCCATGTAGACCTTGATGTCGACCACATTGGCGGTCTCGGCGACCGCTTCGTTGACGAGGTCGTCGAAGTGCACCGGCAGCACGACCCAGCCGAGCAGGCGAGCACGCCGTTCCGCGGTGCTCTGCGGCGCAGCACCCGGCGTATAGACCGGGGCGAGGATGAAGGCGGAGCCGGCGATGGCGCCGGCGCTCTTCTCCATCATCTTGGACAGCGTGGTCTCGCCGCTGGTCATCGCGCGGTCGGCGGCCTGGCGCAGGCGCCGGTCCGAGGCGAGGTCGAGGCCGAGGAAGTTCGGTGCGGCCGAGGCCGGCTCGAACAGCGTCACCGGATAGATCCAGTCATGTTGCGAGTCGCCGAGCGATTCGATCGGGATGTCCGGCGAGTAGGAGTAGAGCCGGTTCAGCAGGCTCGCCGCATAGGGCTTGGCGCGCTCGGCGTAGCCGATGCCGATGAGGCCGGTCAGCGACTTCCAGTCAAGGCCGTTGGTGAAGGAGGTCCACTGGTCCGCGCTGGTGTTGTTGACGATCTGGACCATGCCGAGGCCGAGCTCGGAGATCAGCGTCAGATGGGCGAGGCGCTCGGTGACGCGCTTCTTGACGAGATCGATCTGGTGGACGAAGCGATCTTCCGCGCTGCGCTCGATCTCGGCGCGCATCACGCCGGCGAGGTACCAGGAAACCGCCGCGCCGCCGATGAGGACCAGGATCGGCAGCGTCTTCAGCACGGCGTGCACCGCCCGTCGGGCGGTGTCGATGAGCGACCGCTGTGCTGTCGAGACGACCATGGAAGTTCTCAGGACACGTCCTCTCACGCGGAAAGCGCAGATTAGGGCCCGGAAGCCCTACCCCAAGATGTGATCCTGCCCAGTCTGGGTGAAAGAAGCGTTAACAGTAACCTGCGGGCTCGCTTCAACTGAAGAAGCCAACACCATGAGGCGCTTTGGAAAAATTCTTCCTTAATTTAAAGAAGAAGCAGTCTCACCCGCTGACCCATGATAGGCCGACCGCGGATGAGGTCGCGAAATCCGGCCGATGGGTTCACCGTCCGATGAAGCGGGGCGCGCGCTTTTCCAGGAAGGAGCGGACCCCTTCCTGGAAGTCCTCGGTCTCCGCCGCCCGTGCCTGCAGCTCCGCCTCGAGGGCGAGTTGCTGCTCCAGGGAATGATGGCCGCTGGCGTTCAGCGCCTGCTTCATGAGCGCGATCGCGGCGGTCGGCGATTGCGAAAGGCGCGCGGCGGTCGCCTCGACGGTCTCCGCGAAAGCGGCGTCCGGGACGGCCTTCCAGATCAGGCCCCAGCTTTCGGCGGTCCGGGCGTCGATCGGCTCGGCGAGGAGCGCGAGGCCCAAGGCGCGCGCCTGGCCGATCAAGCGCGGGACGAGGTAGCTGGCACCCGCATCGGGCACGAGCCCGATCTTGGCGAAGGCCTGCACGAAGCTCGCCGATTCGGCGGCGATCACCAGGTCGCAGGCGACGGCGAGACTGGCGCCGGCGCCGGCGGCGATGCCGTTGACCGCCGCCAGGACCGGGATCTGCAGGCTGCGCAGCTGGCGGACCACCGGATTGTAGAGCCGCTCGACCACCGCGCGGACCGCGGCGCCGTCCTCGATCGCCTCGGCCTCGCGCAGGTCCTGGCCGGCCGAGAAGGCGCGGCCGGCGCCGGTGACGACGAGGACCCGCGCCTCATCGTCGCCGGCGATGTCGCTAAGGGCGTCGCCGAGCTCGCTCAGCATGGCGCGGGTGAAGCTGTTGAGCTTGTCCGGGCGGTTGAGGGTCAGGCGGCGGATACCGCCGGTGCGCTCGAGGAGGACTGTGGACTCGGTCATGATGCCGCATGCGTGGTTTGACAGAAGGCGCTCGATAATGCCACGGCTCGCCGGTCGTCGGACAGGAGTGAGATAGATGGGGAAGTGGATCGCCGCCGCCGGCTTTAACGGCCTCTGCGGCGTCGGCTTCGGCGCCTGGTCCGCCCACGGCGCGGTGAACCTGATCGGCCCGGAAGCGACCGAATGGGTGAAGACCGGCGCGCAGTACCAGCTCTGGCACGCCGCAGCACTCCTGGCGCTGGCGGCGCTGCCGCCGGAGGCGGCGCGCGTCAGGAATGGGGTGGGATCGTGCTTTTGCGGCGGCGCCTTGCTATTCTCCGGCAGTCTCTACCTTTTGGCGATCCTCGGCTGGCACTGGGTCGTCTTCGTGACGCCGCTGGGCGGCCTCTTGATGCTGGCGGGCTGGGCGATTCTGATGGTCTACGGATTGAGGAAATGGCGCGAAGACTGACGAAGGTTTGCCTGGTCGGCACGGTACTGATGACGTTGGCGGCGGCGGCCTTCGCGCAGGATCAGTCGCAGAATCCGTTCACCAAGCCGGGTCCGGCCGACCCGGTCTCATCCGTCATGGGACTCTGGCGCGTCGACCACGCCGACGGCAGCGACCCCACGACCGCGGCGCTGATGGGTAAGATGATGCGGATCGATCGCAATGCGGTCACCAGCTTCACCGGCGGCACCTGCAGCAATCCGAGCTTCACCCCCGGCGACGGCGGGAAGGTCGCCATCGGCTGCGTCGGCCAGGTGCTGGCGACGGCGCAATTGGATACGGCGCAACCCGATACGCTGAACTGGTCGGAAGGCAGCACGCAGCTGGTGCTGCACCGGGTCGTGACCAACGCCGACCAGCCGGTCGACCAGAATGCCGGCGACCAGACCGGCAGCGGCGATCAGAACAGCAAGGACCAGGGCAACAGCGACCAGGACAACAGCGATCAGGGGAGTGACGATTCCCAGTGACCACCGCGCTCTACACTCATGCCGCCTTTCTCCAGCACGACACCGGCGCCGGGCATCCCGAGCGGATGCAGCGGCTCGCAGCGATATTGCAGGCGGTGAAGGGTCCGGAGTTTGCGGACGTGAAGTGGCGCGAGGCGCCGTTGGCGGAGCTTGCCCAGATCGAGCGCATGCATGATGCGGATTACGTGCGCGAGGCGATGGAAGCGGTGCCGGAGCAGGGCTGGGTGCATCTCGACGGCGACACGATCATGTCGCCGGGGTCCGGCGAGGCGGCCTTGCGCGCGGCGGGTGCGGTCACCGCTGCGGTCGGGGCGGTCATCAAGGGCGAGTTCAAGAACGCGTTCTGCGCGGTGCGGCCGCCCGGCCACCACGCCGAGCATGCGACGGCGATGGGTTTCTGCATCTTCAACAACGTCGCCATCGGTGCGGCGGAGGCGCGGGCAGTGCACGGGCTGGCGAAGGTGGCGGTGATGGACTTCGACGTCCATCACGGCAACGGCACGCAGCATCTCTTCGACCGTGACCCCGGTCTCTTCTACGCCTCGACCCATCAGATGCCGCTCTATCCCGGCACCGGGGCGAGAGCCGAGCGCGGTGTCGGCAACATCTGCAACGCGCCGCTCTCGCCGGGCGCGGGCTCCGAGGAGTTCCGCGCGGCGATGGAGGACACCGTCCTCCCGGCGATCGCCGCCTTCCGGCCGGAGCTGATCATGATCTCCGCCGGCTTCGACGCGCATCGCCGCGACCCCCTGGCCGCCCTCGAGTTCGAGACCGAGGACTACCACTGGGCGACCGAGCGGCTCTGCGCGCTTGCCGCCGAATGCTGCGGCGGCCGCGTGGTCTCGACCTTGGAAGGCGGCTACGACCTCCAGGCGCTGGCCGAAAGCGCCGCCGCCCATCTCGCCGCCCTGATGGAAGCCTGAACCTATCCCATTGAAATTATTCGGCGTTCGGTGCCTTGTCCGGGCCGGGGCGCATGGATAGAATGCCGCCGATTCTGACACCGGGGTTGGGCCTCGGGTCGCGCGGCGCCGGTCGGTGTCGCGCCGAGATTCCGGAGATCCAGATGGCGGATACCAACAACGCCGGCGCGAAGATACCGGCGGATATCGCGGCGTTGAGCTTCGAAGAGGCCTTGGCCCAGCTCCAGGAGCTGGTGAAGCGCCTGGAGAAGGGCGACAACAAGTTGGACGACGCGATCCGCTCCTATGAGCGGGGCGCGTTGCTGAAGCGGCATTGCGAGCTGAAGCTGCGCGAGGCGCAGATGAAGGTCGAGAAGATCGTGCTGGGAGCGGATGGATCGGTCGGCACGCAGCCGGCGGATCTGGAATAGGAAGAAATCGTGCAGATCGAACGAGCGTTGAACGAGGCCGCGAGCTCGGCCAACCGGGTGCTGGATGAATTGATCCCGGCGGTCGATGGCGCGGAGAGCCGCGTCGTCGAGGCGATGCGCTATGCCACCATGGGCGGCGGCAAGCGCATCCGGCCTTATCTCGTCCTCAACAGCGCCGGTCTCTTCAACGTCAACCCGGGCTATGCGCTCCGTGCTGCCGCCGCGGTCGAGATGCTGCACTGCTACAGCCTGGTGCATGACGACTTGCCCGCAATGGACGACAGCGACCTCCGCCGCGGCCGGCCGACCGCGCACAAGGAGTTCGACGAGGCGACCGCCATCCTCGCCGGCGACGGGCTGCTGACCCTCGCCTTCGAGGTGCTGTCGCATCCGGAGACCCATCCCGACGGCGGCGTGCGCGCGGATCTCGTGCATGCGCTGGCCGTCGCCGCTGGCGCCGCCGGCATGGTGGGCGGGCAGATGATCGACCTCCTCGCCGAGAACATGACGCTCGACATCGGCGCGATCACCCGCCTGCAGCGGATGAAGACCGGCGCCATCATCGCGTTCTCGTGCGAGGCCGGCGCGATCCTCGGCCATGCCGGGCCGCAGGCGCGGCACAACCTCAACGCCTATGCCCATGACCTCGGCCTCGCGTTCCAGATCGTCGACGATCTCCTGGATGCCGAGGGCAATGCCGCCGTCACCGGCAAGCCGGTCGGCGCCGACGCCGCCGCGGGCAAGGCGACCTTCGTCTCGATCCTCGGCCTCGACCGGGCGCGCGACCAGGCGCGGCTGCTCGGCGACCAGGCCAACGCCCATCTCGACATGTTCGGCGCCAAGGCCGATCCCTTGCGCTGGATGACCGAGTTCGTGATCTCGCGAAAGAGCTGAACGGAAACTGGAATGGCGGAGCGATCCACCATCACCGGTTCCGCCGATGGGAACCGGGCGAAATGGGCTGCCGAAATCGCGGCGACCGTCAGGCTCGCAGCGCCGATCGCGCTCGCCTTCCTGGCTGAGATCGGCATCGTCGTCGCCGATGCGGTGATGGCGGGGAAGCTCGAAAGCCCGGCGCTCTCCGCCGAAGGCCTGGGCTCGCACCTCCTGTTCACACCGCAGCTCCTGGCGATGGGCGTGCTCTCCAGCATCGCCGCACTCGGTGCCAATGCCGACGGTGCCGACGACCCCGCCATGGTCACGCGGGTCGCCCGCCAGGGTCTGTGGCTCGCGACGCTGCTCGCGATGCCGGTGATGGCGGTCATCGCCTTGACACCGTTCGGCCTGCACTGGGTCAGCGACGATTCCGACATGATCGGGATGACGAGCGGAATGCTTCGCGCGGGAATCTGGGGCGTGCCGGCGCTGCTCTGGTACACCAGCCTCCGGAACTTCTCGACCGTGCTGCACAAGACGCGCATCGTCGTGATCATCTCGCTGGTATCACTCGGCGTCGCGATCTGCAGCAACTGGCTGTTGCTCTACGGCAATCTCGGGGCGCCGAAACTGGGTGTCACCGGCGTCGGCGTTTCATGGTCGCTAGCGAGCTGGGTGCAGCTCGGAATCATGTGGGCCTACGTCCGGCGCGAGCCACTGCTGGCGCGCTATCGGGTATTGAGCAACCTGCTGCACGCGGATGCGCGGGTGCTGAAGGACCTGTTCCACGTCGGCTGGCCGATCAGCATGAGCTACGCGTTCGAGACGGCCATGTTCCTGGCCTCGACCTTGATGATGACCATGCTCGGCCGCGACGATGTCGGCGCCCACACTGTTGTCATCAGCATCTCCTCTGTTTCTTACATGATTCCCTACGGTGTAAGCCAGGCGGCGACGGTACGAGTCGGGTTCTTCACGGGAGCCGCGAACCCGGCCTCCGCCCGAACCGCCGGCTTCGCCGCGATCGTCCTCGGCATCATCTGGATGACAATGACCGGTGCGGCGATGCTGGTGTTCCCGCGCTTTCTGATTGGGCTCTACTTCGACGCTTATGATCCGGAGAACGCGGCGCAGCTCGCAGTGGCGCTGCTCATCATTCCGATCGGCGCGCTGTTCCAGGTGGTGGACGGGCTGCAATGCGTCGCGATCGGCGCTCTGCGCGGCCTGAAGGACACCCGCATCCCTATGATCATGTGCTTCATCGGCTACTGCGCGATCGGGATCGCCGCGTCGCTGTTGCTAACGTTCGTGCTCGGTCTCGGAGCGCGCGGCGTCTGGCTCGGCCTGCTGATTGGGCTGACCGCCTCGGGCGGGCTCCTCACCCTCCGTTTCCAGATCCTATCCCGTCGTCTCGCCGAAGACGGGCGGGCCGGCCTCGCCGTCGTCTCCCGTGCCTAAGGAGCGCGCCGACAAGCTGCTGGTCGATCGCGGCCTGGCGCCGACGAGGGCGCGCGGCCAGGCGCTGATCCTGGCGGGGCAGGTCTATTCGGGCACCCGGCGCATCGACAAGGCCGGCGAGCTCGTCGCCGCCGATGCCGATCTCGCGGTCAAGGGCAGCGATCATCCCTGGGTCTCGCGCGGCGGGCTGAAGCTGGCGCACGGACTCGACCACTTCCATCTCGATCCCGTCGGCAAGGTCGCGATCGACGTCGGTGCGTCGACCGGCGGTTTCACCGACGTGTTGCTCACCCGCGGCGCCGCCAAGGTCTATGCCGTCGATGTCGGCCACGGCCAGCTCGCCTGGAAGCTCCGCAACGATCCCAGGGTCGTGGTGCTGGAGCGCACCAACGCCCGGCATCTCGGCGCGAGCGAAATCCCGGAGCCGGTCGACATCGTGGTCTGCGACGCGAGCTTCATCGGCCTGGAGACCGTGCTGCCGGCGGCCCTGGCGCTGACCAAGCCGGAAGCCTTCGCCGTCGCTTTGATCAAGCCGCAATTCGAGGTCGGGCCGGATCGGGTGGGGAAGGGCGGCGTGGTCCGCGATCCGGCCTTGCATGCCGAGGTCTGCGAACGCATCTCGGCCTGGCTCGCATCGCTGCCGGGTTGGGAAGTGCTCTGCGTCACCGAGAGTCCGATCCTCGGCCCCGAAGGCAATCGCGAGTTCCTGATCGCGGCGCGGCGGGCGCCATGACGCCGAACCTCAAGGAGCCGATCGACATCCAATCGCTGGGCGCGCAAGGCGACGGCATCGCCGTCAGCGGCGAGGCGCGGATCTTTGTGCCCTTCGCTTTGCCCGGCGAGCGGGTGTGCGCCGAGATCGCCGGGCGCCGTGGCGACGGCTGGACGGCGCGTCTGATCGAGATCGTGAGTCCCAGCCCGCAGCGGATCGCAGCACCCTGCCCGCATTTCGGCATCTGCGGCGGCTGCATGCTGCAGCATCTTGAGGTGGAGGCCTATCGCGTCTGGAAACGCGGCCTGGTCGAGACCGCGCTCCGCCAGCGCGGCCTCGATATGCCGCCCGACTCATCACTGGTCGCGACCGCCCCGGCAACCCGGCGTCGCGCACGCTTCGCCGCGGAACGCGCCAAGGACGGGCTGCTGTTCGGCTTCCACGCGCCGGAGAGCGAGGCGATCGTCTCCATCGCCGAATGCCATGTCCTCACTCCCAGCCTTGCGGCGCATCTGCCGCTGCTGCGCGACGTCGCCTTTGCGGCGCTCGGGGGTGGGCAGAAAGCGACCATCACCGCGACCGAAACCGACACCGGTCTCGACGTGCTGGTCAGCGCCGCCCATGCGTTGGAGCGCCGCCGCGCCTTGACCGAGATCGGGTCAAAAGCCGGGATCACGCGACTCTGCTTTCAACAGGGCAGGGCCGAGCCGGAGCCGCTGGTGCAGCACGTGCTGCCTCGGGTGAGTTTCGCCGGGATCGCGGTCGATCTGCCCCCGGATTCCTTCCTCCAGCCGAGTGCCGCGGGCGAGGCCTCCCTGGTCGAAGCGGCGACCCGCTTCGTCGGCAAGTCGAAGGCGATCGCCGATCTCTATTCCGGCTGTGGCACCTTTACATTTCCGCTGGCGAAGCTCGGCAAGGTCGCGGCCTTCGAGGCGTCGAAGCCGGCCGTGGCGGCGATCACCGCCGCCGTGCATCGCTCCGGCCTCTCCGGCCGCGTGACGGCGCAGGCTCGCAACCTCGATTCTTCGCCGCTGCCGCCGGAGATGCTGAAGCCGTTCGACTGCGTCCTGTTCGATCCGCCGCGCGCCGGCGCCAAGGCCCAGGCGGAGATGCTGGCGCGCTCCCGGCTGAAGCGCGTGGTCGCGGTCTCCTGCAGCCCCGCCAGCCTCGCCCGCGATGCGCGGATCCTGGTCGATGGCGGCTTCACCTTGCGGGAGCTGGTGGCAGTCGACCAATTCGTCTGGTCGCCCCATGTGGAGATCGTGGCGCTGTTCCGGCGCTGACGCCGCTACTGCTGGAACGTCAGCCTGCCGTCTGTGACGCCCCAGGACCTGAGGCGCCGCAGGAATTCCATGCCGAGCAGGGAGACCGGCATCTCCGCCTGGTTCACCGTCGCCGGCACGTCATGCATCGCGATCGGGCCGACCTTGAGCGTATGGATGGTGAAGGGGGCGCCGCGCACCTCACCGTTCGCGGTCGCTGCTCGCGTGGTGTAGTCGAGCGCCTCCGGCTGCATGCCCAGCGTCCGCGCATCGGCCGGCGAGAGCACGATGTCGCTGGAGCCGCTGTCCACCAGGAACGGGATCATGGCGCCGTCTACCGTCGCATAGACGTGGTAGTGGCCGTCGGCTTCGAGGGCGAAGGCGATCGCGTCAGGACCGGTCTCCTGGCCTCTGGCCGGAACCAGCTCGGCCTCGATCCGGTCCCGCATCGAGACGAAGGTGTCGCGGTAGCTGTAGATCAGGACCAGCGCCGCGAACACCACGCCCCAGGCGCCGAGATGGGAGATCGAGGTGCCGGGCCTCGCCTGCAGCCGCGCCGCCAACCCGGCGCTGAGCGCCGCCAGGACGATGCAGAGATAAATGAGCTGCAGCCGCCGGTCGTCATCGTCGAGTGCACCCGGCGCGATGTGCGCCGCCATGGCGATCATGCCCACCACGATCGCTGCCACCAGCAGCCAGATCCACCCGCCGCGCCCAAGCATGGGGGCAAGCATAGACGGAGCGGGCGATGGCGAAAAGTGCGATCGGCGGGTGACCGTCGCGGTCCGCATGCCCGGCATGCATGCTCCCGGGTTGCCCGGCTTGCGCGGCTTCATTAGCGTGCCGCGCAAGCCATAAGCAGGGGGAGTCCATGCCCATTTGGGCGCTCTACGCCGTCACCGTCGCGATCTGGGGCTCGTCCTGGTACGGCATCAAGGAACAGGTCGGTATCGTGGCGCCGACGGTCTCGATCGCCTACCGGTTCCTGCTGGCGGCCGCCATGCTGTTCCTGTTCTGCATCGCCACCCGCCGCAGCCTGCGCTTGCCGGTGCGCGCCCATGCCTGGATGGCGCTGCAGGGCCTGTTCCTGTTCTGCGGCAACTACATCCTCTTCTACTATTCGGCCATGCATCTGGTGAGCGGTCTGCTCGCGGTTTGCTTCTCCACCATGTCGCTGATGAATGTGGTGAACGCGGCCCTGTTCCTGCGCCAGCGGATCGACCGCAATGCCGCCCTCGCGGCCCTGGTCGGCCTCGTCGGCATCGCGCTCACCTTCTATCCGAAGTTCGCCGAGCAGGGCGAGCGTGCCGACGCCTTGCTCGGCCTCGAGCTCTCCATGCTGGCGACCCTGTTCGCCTCCTTCGGCAACATCATCTCTCTGAAGTTGAAGTCTCTCAGAATTCCGGTGGTGCAATCGAACACGATCGGCATGAGCTACGGCGCATTCTTCTGCTTCGTTTTCTCGCTGGCGACGGGCGCCGCCTTCAACTTCGACCCCCGCCCCGGATACTGGATGACCTTGATCGGCCTCGCCCTCTTCGCCTCGGTGATCGGCTTCGGCTGCTACCTCTCCCTGGTGCAGAAGATCGGCGCCGGCCGCGCCGGCTACAGCGCGGTCATGTTCCCGATCGTCGCCTTGACGCTCTCGACCTTGCTGGAAGGCTATCGCTGGACGCCCCTGGCGGCGGTCGGCGTGGTGCTGGTACTGTCCGGCAACCTCATCCTCCTGCTGCGCCGACCCGTGCCAGTCTCGCAATCCCGGCCGGCACCGCAATTCCAGAAGGGCTCCGCCGAATGAACGACATGACTGGCCCCGGTCCGAAATCGCCCTTCGACAACCTGGCTTACCGGGTGCGGCCGGAGATCGCGACACTACCGGATTCCGGCATCGTGGAGGTCTGGAAGCTCGGCTTCACCGTGCCCGACGTGATCGGGCTCTGGGTGGGCGAGGGCGACCTGCCCACCACACGCTTCATCTGCGACGCCGCGGCGAAGGCGCTCAACGACGGCCACACCTTCTATACCTACAAGCGCGGCATTCCCGAGCTCCGCCAGGCGCTGGCCGACTACTACAAGCGGCACTGGAAGGTGACCCTGGGCGACGACCGGATCGCGGTCACCTCCAGCGGCATGAACGCGATGACGCTGATCTGCCAGATCCTCATCGGCGCCGGCGACAACGCGGTCTGTGTCACGCCGGTCTGGCCCAACATCTTCGCCGCGATCGAGGTCATGGGCGGCGAGGCGCGCCAGGTGGCGCTCAGCGGCGACGAAAAGGGCTGGCATCTCGACCTCGAGAAGCTGTTCGCCGCCTGCGATGCCCGCACCAAGGCGATCTACCTCGCCTCGCCCGGCAATCCGACCGGCTGGATGATGCCGGAGGAGCAGCGCCGCGCGGTCCTGGACTTCGCCCGCAAGCGCCGCATCGCCATTATCGCCGACGAGGTCTATGCCCGGCTGGTCTACGACCGCCCGGTGGCGCCGTCCTTCCTGGAGATCGCCGAGCCGGAGGATCCGCTTTTCGTGGTCAACAGCTTCTCCAAGACCTGGGCGATGACCGGCTGGCGCGTGGGCTGGATCGTGGCGCCGCCCTCGATCATGGCGAAGCTGGAAATGCTGATCGAATACAATACCTCCGGCGGCCAGAGCTTCCTGCAGAAGGCCTGCGTCACCGCCATCACCGAGGGCGAGGACTGGGTGAAGTGGATGGTGGCGCGCTGCCGGCAGAGCCGCGATGTCGTCATGGAGCGCATCCAGCAGATGAACCGCGTCCAGGTGATCCCGGCCGAGGCCTCGTTCTACCTGATGCTCCGGGTCGCCGACATGGGCAACGCCACCGAGTTCTGCAAGCGTCTGGTGACCGAGGGCCGGGTCGGCCTCGCGCCCGGCACCGCCTTCGGCGCCGGCGGCGAGGGCTATCTCCGGCTCTGCTATGCCCAGAGCCCGGAGCGGATAGGCCTCGCCATGGACCGCCTCGCCGTCTTCCTGTCTGGACGCTGAATCGCCGGGTTTCCCGGCGATCCGCCTGCCCTTGATTTGCCCGCCAAGGCATTAACGATCCTCGATATTTCAAGCGACCGGCCCGCAGTCCCGGCTACCCAAGCCGGAAGGCGCTATGCTAGTCTTTTCAGCGTCGCCGGTCGGCCTACTGAAAGGACGAGCTCCAAGAAGGCTCGCCACGACAGGCGCAGGGAGCGTTTCGGCCGACAATCGGCAGCTTTACGGGAAGAGGGACAAACATGAAGAAGACGATCTTCGGGAGCATCGTCGCGGGTGCCGTCATGGCGCTGGCGTCGTTCTCCGCACAGGCTCAGGACACGATCAAGTTCGGCATCGCCGCCGAGCCCTATCCGCCGTTCACGTC
>Ga0335069_10006192_pt1 | contig 17425 bp, 15 predicted proteins | sample Lox_Sample_11_FD_206714 | JGI IMG/M metagenome (GOLD analysis project Ga0335069, IMG submission 206714) | Soil microbial communities from Loxahatchee National Wildlife Refuge, Florida, United States - Lox_Sample_1.1 | ecosystem: Environmental > Terrestrial > Soil > Wetlands | place: USA... | reverse complement strand
ACGCACGAGGGCTGGCCGGTCTTCAACACCGTGGCCGATGCTGTCGCCAAGACCGGCGCCAACGCGACCATGATCTTCGTCCCGCCTCCGTTCGCCGCCGACGCGATTCTCGAAGCCGAAGACGCGGGCATTCCGCTCATCGTCTGCATCACCGAGGGCATTCCCACCCTCGACATGGTGAAGGTGTGGGCCAAGCTCAAGACCTCAAACTCGCGGCTCATTGGCCCCAACTGTCCGGGTGTCATCTCGCCAGGCATGGCCAAGATCGGTATCATGCCGGGACGAATTCACAAGCAGGGCAAGGTCGGCATCGTCTCGCGCTCGGGCACGTTGACCTACGAGGCCGTGCATCAGCTCACGCAACGCGGCATCGGCCAGTCGACAGCCATCGGCATTGGCGGCGACCCGATCATCGGCACCACGCACATCGACGCACTCCGCCTGCTCAACGACGATCCGGATACAGAAGCGATCATCATGATCGGCGAAATCGGTGGCACCAACGAAGAGGCTGCTGCGGCGTTTGTGAAGCAGCACGTGAAGAAACCGGTCGTCGGCTTCATCGCCGGCCAGACCGCGCCTCCGGGCCGCCGCATGGGGCACGCGGGCGCCATTATCTCCGGAGGCCAGGGAACAGCGGCCGACAAGATGAAGGCCATGGAAGCTGCCGGCATTCACGTTGTCGTTTCGCCGGCAGAGATTGGCGCAACCCTGGCCAAGGTGATCGGCCAAGCCTAGCCGTTGGCTCAAGCAAAGACGAAAGACCCACCTTTTGGTGGGTCTTCGCATTTGAGTCTCGGCCCAAAACTGCGAGGTCTCCCGTGCAGCAAAGTTCATCCCCTCTCGCTCGCGCTCAGCAATTCGCCTCTTCCCTCGGCCTTCGTCTGCCCATTCTTCTCGCGCCGATGGCGGGAGCCTGCCCGCCGTCTCTCTCCATCGCTGTCGCCAACGCAGGTGGCTTGGGCGCGTGCGGCGCCCTGCTCATGAAGCCCGACGAGATCGCCGCGTGGTGCAACGAATTCCGTCAGCACAGCCAAGGCCATTTTCAGATCAATCTCTGGACTCCCGAGCCGGAGATTCGCCGCGATCCGGATCGAGAACAGCGCCAGCGCGAATTCCTCGCAACATGGGGACCGGCCGTCGACGACGCCGGTGAGGCGGTTCTGCCCGACTTCGAAGCTCAGTTCCAGGCCATCCTCGATGCGCAACCCAAAGTCATCTCGTCCATCATGGGCCTCTACTCCGACCGACAGGTCGCAGAGATCAAGGCGCATCGCATTCTGTGGTTCGCTACAGCAACAACAGCCGCCGAAGCGCGCGCAGCCGAAAAAGCAGGCGCCAATGCCATCCTCGCCCAGGGCATGGAGGCCGGCGGCCATCGTGGGGCATTCAAAGCACACGAAGCCGAACAACTCGCCGTCGGTCTGTTCGCTCTCGTGCCCCAGATCGTCGATTCAGTTTCGATCCCAGTCATCGCCACAGGCGGCATCGCAGATGCACGGGGCATCGCCGCAGCGCTGATGCTGGGCGCGAGTGCCGCCATGATCGGCACCGGCTTTCTGCGCTGTCCTGAAGCAAAGACCCCGCCGGCCTATGCCAACCGCCTAGGGTCGACCGAAGCGCATGAAACGACCCTGACGCGCGCCTTCACCGGTCGCGCAGGCCGAGCCATCGCCAATGCTTATGTCCGCGCCGCAGTCGCATCCGACGCTCCCCCACCTGCCGCCTACCCCGTACAGCGCGGCTTTACCGCTCCGATGCGTAGCCAAGCCCGTAACGCCGGCGACACCGATCGAATGCAGATGTGGGCAGGTCAATCCGCCAAACTGGCATCGACCGAACCAGCCGGCGAACTCACGCAGCGGCTGTGGCGCGAAACGGCTTCCCTCTTCTAGATCGACGGGGCCCCAAGAGGTCGTTCGGAAGTTGCATTCGCTGGCGGGCTCCAGCCCGCGTCTGCCGGCACTGCAGGTGCTTGCCTGGACGGCCAGTCCCTACCAAACCCGGCAGGGCTTGGCGCTCACCATCTTGTCGGTCTTTTTGCAGCTGAAGCTCTTGGCGAACTCCGGCAGATCCTGCAGCACGGTATTGGTCCGGTACTCATCCGGAGCATGCGGATTGGTCTGTGCCTGCGTGCGCAGCTGCTCGGGCCGGGTCTGCGTGCACCATTGCTGCGCATACGCAATCCAGAAGCGCTGATCGGGTGTGTAGCCATCCGTCTTGACCGTCATATCGATATGCGCATCCTGTGCCTGGTCAAGCCACGCCAGCCACGCCAGCCACAACCCTCCCAGATCTGCGAGGTTCTCGCCCTCCGTCAGCTTGCCGTTCAAGTGCACACCCGGCACAGCCTCAATGGCGTCGTACTGTTTCACCTCGCAGTCGGCCCTCTCATTGAACTTCTGTTCGTCCTCTTTGGTCCACCAGTCCTTCAGGTTGCCATCCTTGTCGAACTGGCGTCCCTCATCATCGAAACCGTGCGTCAGCTCATGCCCGATGGTCGAGCCCATGTCGCCGTAGTTCGCCGCATCGTCTTCCTTGTCGCTGAAGAATGGCGGCTGAAAGTAGCCGGCTGGAAAATTCACGTTGTTCTGCTGCGGATCATAGTAGGCATTCACCGTAGGAGGCGACATCAGCCATTCCGTCTTGTCCACGGGTCTGCCGATCTTGGCCAGATCGCGCGCGAACTCAAACTGCGACGCACGCTCCTCGTTGCCCAACGCATCGCCGCGCACGATCTGCAGCGAAGAGTAGTCGCGCCACTTATCTGGATACCCGATCTTGTTCATCACCGCGTGCAGCTTTTCTTTGGCCTTCTCCTTCGTCTCCGCGCTCATCCAGTCCAGGTTGTCGATGTCGCGCCCCATCGCCTGCTCGATCGCCAGCGTCATCTCCAGCGCACGCTGCTTCGCTTCCGGTGGGAAATACTTGGCGACGTAGACCTGTCCGAGAGCTTCGCCCATTTCGTGATCGACCCGGCTTGTACAGCGCTTCCATCGCTCCTGCGGCTTCTCGGCCCCATTCAAAATGTGTTTGTAGAAGTGCCATGACTCATCGTCGAAAGCAGTTGGCATGCTGGTCCCGGCAAAGGCGTGCAGCAGATGCCACCGCAGATACGTCTTGACCTGGTCGAGCGGCGTATCGCCCAGCAGCGCATTGAACTCCGCGAAGAACTTGGGCTCCATGTCGTTCATCTTCCCTGTCGCCGGAGCATGCGTGGTCGCTACGTAAGCCGGAATGGAGAAGTGCGTCAACACCTTACCAAAGCTCTCCATGTCGGTCGGGTGATTCAGGTTCTGCGGATCGCGCTGCTCGGTCACCGTCAGCGATGACTTGGCCAGCCGCGTCTCGATCGCCAGAACCGTCTCGGCATCCTTCCGCGCCTTCGCCTCCGGCTCGCCTGCGAGAGAGAACATTTTGGTCACGTGATCGACATACTGATTGCGCTGCTCGACCGATTTGGCATCCATTCGCGTGTAGTAGTCGCGCTCCGGCAATCCCAGCCCACCCGCTCCGTAAAAACTGATGACCGAATTCGCGTCGGCGAAATCCTGATTCGAGCCAAAGCCGAAGAACGCATTCGCGCCGATGGTCTGCAGATGGCCAATCTCGGCGGGCAAGTCGGCAATCGATTTCATCGCCGCGATCCGGTCCAACTCCAGCTGAAGAGGCGTGAGACCCGCCTTGTTGATGGCCGCCGTATCCATGCAGCTCGCATACTCATCGCCGATCTTCTGCTCGTTCGGCGTGCGGTCGGGCGAGGCCACTGCCGCCTGTTCCAGAATCTGCCTCAGGTGGAGCCGATTCAGTTCAAACAGCTCCGTAAATCGCCCATAAATCGTCTGGTCCGCGGGCAGCGGATTGCGCTGGAACCAGCCGTTGCAGGCAAAACGATAAAAGTTGTCGCAGGGGTCGATGGACTTGTCGATCAGCGATGGATCGAAGACTTTGAGCTCGGGTCCCGTCCCGCTTGTACCGGACTGACCATGGGCTGCGAGGGGAAGGAGAACTGCGGCAAAAGCTAGGCGGGAGAGGCGATTCCACGGCAACATGCCGCAACTCTATCAGATTCGCAGAGCTCCTTTCCGTGCCAAGACCGGCCTTTACAATGAAGAACGGGCAGAGGCCCATAGAGGAGCATATCGAGTGGCGCAACGCACGTTCAGCATCATCAAACCCGACGCAGTCAACAAGGGTTACACCGGCGCAATTCTGGCAGAGATTGAGAAAGCCGGATTCAAGATTGTCGCTATCAAGAAGGCGTCGATTTCGGTCGCGCAGGCCAAGGGCTTCTACCATGTACACGCACAGCGGCCCTTCTTCAACGACCTCTGCACCTTCATGTCGTCGGGTCCACTGTTTCTGATGGTGTTGGAGAAGCCGAATGCAATCGCCGATCTGCGCAAGCTGATGGGCGCCACCAACCCAGCCAACGCAGAAGAAGGAACTATCCGCAAGAAGTTTGCCGGCTCGGTACAGGAGAACGCGATTCACGGTTCCGATGCCGAAGATACCGCAGCCTTCGAAATCGGCTACTGGTTCGCCGGATACGAACTTCTCTAGCTCGTATCCGTTCCCTTGGTACGAAGGCCCTAGCTGAGCAGGGCTTCGATCTTTTCCTTCAGCGCGGTGAACTCACCGCGCAGTTCAGCCATTCCCGACTCGAGCACCGCAATGCGCTCTTCGAGCGCTGATCGCTCGCCGCTTCCGGATCCGCTTGCAAATTCCACAACAGGAAGCGAAGGCAGCTCGCCCGAGAGCAGATGCGCGTAGCGCGATTCCTTCGTGCCCGGCTGGCGCGGCAGCACCGCAGCCAGCGTCGGCTCCCGCTCCATCAGCTTCTGCAGCCCCGCCAGCACATCCGCGATCTCGTCGAACCCGTGCATCCGTTCTGTCCGTCCACGCAACTCGCCGGGCGTCTGCGGCCCACGCAGCAGCAGCACACACAGCAGCGCAATCTCGGCACGGCTGAAGTTGAAGGCCTCGCCCAGCCAGTGCTCATACTTTGTCACGCGGCTGTCGGCGCCGCGCGCCGGACCTGCCAGTCGCTGCTCCTGCAGTCCTCGGAGCGCCGCTTGCACTTCGTCTTCGCTCAAATTCATTACCGGCTCGCGGTTCGAGCGCTGATTGCAGGCATTCATCAAGGCATTGAGCGAGAGCGGGTAGTAGTCCGGAGTCGTGATCTCCTTCTCCATCAGCGACCCCAGCACCCGCGCCTGCGCGGCGTCCAGCACAATCGGTTCCGTAAGCGGCATGAGTCCATTCTCCCACTCCCATTGGACCGAAGCCGGCTCCCCCGCATCCTCGGCGGAGATTGCTTTTTCCGCCTTGCCTCCCATCCGCTCAACTCTGCGATACTAGATCGTTATGCCGATCGCCGATCTGCAAGAAGCCGCACAGAAGATTGCTGGGTTCCTCGCCAACCTCAACAAGCTCGGAGGCTTCCGCCTCAAGTACCGCATCACCGCCGGGGATGGCGCACGCGATCCCGAAGGGCTGGAGGCGCGGGAAATGTACGTCGAGCTCGGAGGGCCCGATGCACCGCTCCTCACGCAACACAACGGAGAATTGTTGCGTGCCCTGGAGACAATCGCCGCGCAGATGCTGCGGCTCGACGCGCGCGAGCACGATCTGATTAGCTTCGATGCCGGCAACTTCAAGGCTCTGCGCGCACAGGAACTCCGCATGGCCGCCGAGACCGCTGCGGAGAAAGTGCGCAAAACCGGTGTCCCCTATGCCTTTCCACCCATGAACAGCCGTGAGCGCCGCCTGCTCCATCTGGCCTTTCGCGAGATGGAAGGCGTGGAGACTGCCAGCTCCGGCGAAGGCCCAGGCCGATTCCTCGCCGTCTATCCCGCCGGCAAAACCCACCTGCCTGTGGCGGCTCCGGTTCGCCCGCGCGGATTCGGACGGAGATAACCCCCCGTGGTTCCGCGAAACAGGGCGAATCGCTGAGCCCTCGGCTAACGGAAATCCCGGCGTTTTTCCTTCCACAGGAATCACACAGATTTCTCGCTCGGTTTCATCTGCATTTTGCAAATTCGGCATATGGTAAGCGCGCTCGACAAGATCCCCCAGGAGGCGCTTCCCTATGTCGTCGCATGCCCGTCATTCCACTCCCTTCCATTCTCCGGCCGGAAACGAACACAATCCAGCCAACCCACCCAAGACCGAAAACACAGCCCCGATCCAGACATCAGGTCCCCAGTTCGGAGAGCCAACCGTCTCGCCGGACCCTTCCAAGTTCGTTGTCAAGCACTCGGCAAAGAAGGATGAAGAGGCGTACACAATCCTCGACCACGAAAAGGGTTCGCTCAAGCCTCGCCCGTTCCCGGTCGTTGACGCAGTTGAGCCGATTCTTACCCTGGCCGAGGCAATCGGCGCCAAGGGTGCGTCCGTGGAGACCGCAATTGCGAAGAGCGGGCAGATTGTCTTTCATGCCGTAGGCGACACCGGCAACACCAAAGGACCGAAGGACGAAGATGAGGTTGCCGACAAGATGGTGAGCGACTTCGACGAGACAAACAACGCCGCGGTACCTTCTTTTTGCTACCACCTTGGCGACGTGGTCTACAGCTTCGGCGAAGCCGAGTACTACTACGACCAGTTCTACGACCCATACCGCGACTACCCCGCGCCGATCTTCGCCATTCCCGGCAATCACGACGGAATGGTCGCCCCCTATTCCAAGACGCCGACGCTGCAAGCATTCCTTGAGAATTTCTGCACAGCCGGGCAGCCCTTTCATCGCACGCCCGAGGCAGGCGGTCTGGCCCGCACCGCAGGCATCCAGCCGGCAGTGTACTTCACACTCGAAGCTCCGTTTGTCCGCATCCTCGGCCTCTATAGCAACTGCCTCGAAGATCCGGGCATCATCTCCAGCCAGAAGGGCTCCAAGCAGACGTATCCCTACATGTCAGACGCCCAACTGAAGTTCCTGGAGGCGGCTTTGACCCGTATCGACATAGAAAAATTTGCCGGTGCTATCTTGATCGCTGTTCATCATCCGCCCTATGTTGCGGTCACCCAGACGGCGCAGACCAGCAGGGCCGCAGGCAAGCACATCGGCAGTCCGCTCATGCTTGCGGAGATCGACGCAGTCTGCGCGAAAACAGGCGTCTGGCCTCACGCCGTGCTCTCCGGCCACGCGCACAACTATCAGCGGTTCACGCGGCGCCTCGACGGACGCGAGACGCCGTTCGTCATCATGGGCAACAGCGGACACGCCCACAATAGCCTGACCAAGAAAGGCGAGCCCGCGCTGCGGACGCCGGCTGTACAGGGTCCGCTCTCCAACGGCAACGACGGGATCGTCTTCGAGAATTACGACGATCAGGACTTTGGCTATCTGCGTGTCGTGGTTAGTGCCCAGCAATTACACATCGAGTACCATCCAGCCTCGGACGGCCCAAACGCCAAGACCGCCGACGACTCTGTCACTGTGGATCTGGAGAGCCGCAAACTCGCTCCTTACCGCCCGAAATAGCACTTGCATCATCGGCAACACGCATCGTTGTGCACGGACAATAAGCGCCCGTGTGCAACAATGCGCCCATGCGGCTCATTCTTGCTGTTTTCCTCGCCGGCCTCAGTGCGAGCCTGCCGGCCATGGCGCAAAAACGCCTTGTGCTCATCGATCAGGACGGCTCCGGTCCCGGCGGATCGAACCAGATGGCGATGCTCGTCCTCCTGCAGTCACCCAAAGTCGACGTCCTCGGCATCTCCATGGTGACCGGCAACGCATGGCGCGATGAAGAGACCCAGCACACTCTGCGCATGCTCGAACTCACGAACCATGCCGATGTGCCGGTGGCCAGGGGCGCCGTCTTCCCTCTCGTGCGAACGCAGCGCGAGACTGAATTGCAAGCAGCTTTGGTCGGCAAGGTCACGTGGCTCGGCGCCTGGGGACAAGCCACCAGTTCCATGACGCTGACGGACAAGCCCGTGGTCGCCGATGTCGCCAAAGCGCACGGTCCCTACGAGGTTCCGCCCCTCCCCGAAGGCGCGCCCGCGCTCAAACCGATCGACGAAGATGCCGTGTACTTCCTCATCCGGCAGGTACACGCCCATCCCCACCAGGTCACCATCTACGCTGCAGGACCGCTCACCAACATCGCGCTAGCCATCTCCATCGATCCCGAGTTTGCCTCGCTCACGCAGGGCATCGTGCTGATGGGCGGCAGCCTCAATCCGCAGACCGATGATCCCGAATTCGCCACCAGCCCGCGCCACGAATTCAATTTCTGGTTCGATCCTGAAGCCGCGCACATCGTGTTGCGTGCCAACTGGCCGCGCATCGACGTCACCACCGTCGACGTGTCCATCAAGGCGCCCTTCACACAAGCCATGCTCGACGAAATCTCGAAATCGCAATCGCCCGCGGCGCGCTACATCGCCGCATGGAGCCGCGACCGCTACTACCTTTGGGATGAACTCGCCGCCTGCGCCTGGCTCGATCCCACGCTGATCACCAAAGAGCAGCAGATCTACATGGACGTCGATGTGAACCATGGGCCCACATACGGCGATACCCTCACCTGGACCGAGGCATCGAAGCCGGAGACCGGAGTGCGGATGGTGCATGCGCAGATCGATCTTGATCTGAAGCGCTTTCAGCGTTCCTTTGTGGACCTGATGGCCCAGCCCAAGTAATGTGACCGTGTCGGTTTTTGCCTACTGCGCAGCGCGAAGCAGCCGATCTGCCTCCTGAATGCGTTACTGGTGTGTTACCAGTAGCGCTGTTGTGCGATGACCTATGCGCACGTGACGGGCAACCAAAGTGGCATCAAGCCGCTCTCAAAGTAGTATGGCTGAGTAAGTTAGGTTGCGAGAGACTGATCCCGTCATCCTCGGGGGGCCAAGGATCCGTGAGCAATCGAACCACATTACGAGCAGTTGTTCTTCTCCTGGGCACGCTCCTCGGCGTCGCTCAAATCCATGCCGAAGAGGCATTCACTGAAGCGCCCACTCCGAAGGCCAAGACACAGCAGACGCGGCTCGACAAGACTCTGCGCGCTCTGGCATGGCCCGCCTACAGCTTCACTCCTCGTTACTCCTTTCCCGATGAAGATCGCTCCAAACTCGCTCGCACCGAAGAATTCGTTCTGGCCGGTGAGCGCCTCGGCTTCCTGGCCGATGCCACCACGACGGAACTCGGCTTGAGCCAAGGCCACGAATCCGACCCGCTGAACACTATGTTCGGCGCGAACAACCACATCGGGGTCCTCGGCTCCATGACCGCCTGGGAGCTCGGCTTCGGATACACATCCGTCATGGTTCCCCACATGTTTGAACACACGCGCTATCGCAAGACGGCACATATCGCCGCGATCGCCGGCGGAGCCGCTCTGACAGGATTCCGCGTGAAGATGGCAATGCAGAACTCGGCATTCATAAAGTAGTCCTTAACTTATACAAGCAGAAAGGGCGCTTTCTCCTCGGAGAGAGCGCCCTTTCACTTTGCCGCGATCTCATGTTGCCGCTCCGTCGTCCTCTATTGACGAAACGGCAGCTTCCGCGTTGGGCGTAACTGGATCGTCGCAGGCGTCCAGCACGGCAGAAGTTCTTCATCATGCCGCATATCAAAAGTCATTCACGTGACCCGATTCCGGTGATCGGCACAGTATCGCGCGGAAACACTGTGCTCGCGGCAGCCGTTCTGGTTGCAACATGGCAGGTGACCCACATCTCATCGCTTTCCCCGAACTCAGATCTGGGTGCCCACATCTCCCTTCTGAGATGTGGGATTTTGAATCGCGACTTTGCACGGACTTCAAAAAGCACAAACCTACTCAGGAATTTACGTAAAGTGGACCACGCGCCGCAGGAGTGAATCGCCACTGACCCGGGGCAAGCGGGGCTGACCGAGGAGTTCGATGATCGTAGGCACAACGTCGAATGAACTAGCAACACCATGTTGGCCGGCGGGAATGTCGCCACCGACGATACTGAGGAAGCCATATTTGCCGGTGTGACCTCCCGTTCGCAAATAAGGGAGTGGACCGATGTTGCCCAGACGTGGATGAGAAAGACCGAGAGGTGCGCCTTCCCAAACGATGTAGACATCCGCTTCACTGGGACCAACCTCGTAAGGCTTCTGTTTTGGACAGTAGGCTTCGGAAACCACAGGCTTTCCGTTCAAGAGATTTTGGCACTCGGAGACAACCCCGCGGATCTGCTGACAGGTCACTGCATATTCTGAGGCTCGAATCTTGCCGTGAGCTTCGCGCCCCACCACGTTGATTCGTACACGTCCGTCGTAAAACGATGGCAGAGCAAACGCAGACATCTTCGGCCAGAAGGGAGAATAGCGGGCCGCGGGCATCCAATTGAGATCGACACCGGCATTCGTGTCGGCAACGTCACCGCTGGAATTCTTGTTGCCAACGACACGATTGATTCGCCTCGCCACACGTTGGTGGAACTTGAGTCGGGCTTTCGGGACAGCTTGAGAAAGAAAGTCGCCCCAGTGAGCGTCTTCGGCGATGAGCGGAGTACCATCGGGCAAAAACTCGGGAAACTCGACGGCGCGCATGTATCCGGAGCCGAAAGCTAAACGGTAGAGCAACTCCGGGAGTAATGCCATGGCAGGAATGTCGCTGTCATTCGGTCCCATGCCATGCATTGCGACGAGAACGAGAACAGTCTCCGGAAAAGCCTGGTAGAAGTCGCCGATCAAATCGTCGATTGCAGAATAGACTTTTCGCAAAGCAGCAGCAGCGGGCGGAGCGGAATGCAAACCATGCAGAGGATGGTTTGGATCAACGCCATGCCATAGCGGCTCAATCGCGGAATGGCATTCACTGATAACAACGACACCGAGGTCCCAGTCGGGTAATCGCTGTTGCAATAGCCAGCGGGAAGCTTGCGAACGTACCTTCACCGCTCGCGCGAGAGCCTCGCCAGCAGCATGCGCCTTCTGCGCGCTGGGCCAGCAAAAGCCATAAATCCATTCGGGAGCGGGATACGGACCGAAGAGATTAATCATCTCTTGGTGCAATCCATCGGGGCGCGAAGCCGAAGCGACGCCAGGGTCGTGGGCTCCCCATGAAGTAATGCCCCGAACATTTGGTGCCCGGGATAGGTCGAAGTACGGAAAGTCGAAGACAACCGAGCGAACGCCCGGAAGGTCTGCGAGAAACGGACGAACTAAGGTGTGGTCCTGGGTGGCCTGGTAAGTGCGTTGATTGAAGGTAACGGCAGACCAGCGGCCGCCGTCGCGCGGGCGAATGCCGGAGCTGAGATGTTCCCAGGCGAGACCTGAATATTTGTCTCTGCCGTGATCGAGCTCGAAGGAAGCGCCTTGCTTCTGCAGACGCGTGAAGTTCGGGAGCAGACCCTCTTCCGCGAACTGCTGCGCGAGTGCCGCATCGAAACCGTCCAGGCCCATGAGCAGAACACGTTGAGGACAAGCCATTACGCCATTCTGGCACGAACAGGTGATGAAGGGTACTATCCGACCGCGCTGGTCTCGTTTTTGAGAGCGGCGGAAACCCGAGTGTAACGCTGTTGGTGTGTGTGTTCTGGGGCAACCTGCTTCATCTCCCAGAAAAGCAAATCTTCATTGACAGGAAACCTCGACGTCGGAAATTGTGCCTAAGCACTCGATTAGGTCAGGGAGAGTGTGCAGGGCGAGCGGGAGTCCCTTTCCTGATGCGAATCTGGGCCAGCTTACAGCATTCTGATCGCGTAGTCTCCTATCCGGAAGTTGCTCTTCCGCTCCGAACAGGGGCAGGTATCGACAAGCTCAAATCCCGCAATGAAAAAGGCGCCCCCTCCACACACGGGAGCGCCTCTCTTCACATCTTCACTTCCCCTTATCCGTTCAGCAGTTCCTGCAGCTTGTTGATCATTCGGTGCAGGTCCTTATCCGTCCGGCGTTGCTCATCGATCTTGCCGATCGAGTGCATCACCGTCGTGTGATGCTTGTTGCCGAACTGCCGTCCGATCTCCGGCAAACTGGCTTCGGTCATCTGCTTGGCCAGGTACATTGCGATCTGCCGCGGCACCACCACGTTGCGCGAGTTGTTCTTCTGCTTCAGGTCGCTCACCTTCATGCCGAACTGCTCGGCGACCGCGCGCTGGATCGCCTCGATGGTGATCTTGCGGACCTGCATGTCAATGAATTGCTTCAGGCACTGCTGCGTCGCCGCCAGCGTAATCTCCATGCGGTTGAGCTGGCACCACGCGATCAGCCGCACCAGGGCGCCTTCCAACTCGCGCACGTTTGTTCTCACATTTGAAGCGATGAACAACGCCACATCGGTCGGCAACACCACCTGCTCAGTCTCCGCCTTCTTCTGCAGAATGGCGACCTTGGTCTCGAGATCCGGCGGCTGAATATCTGCAATCAGGCCCCATTCGAAACGCGAACGCAGACGATCTTCAATCTCCGCCAGCTCCTTCGGCGGCCGATCAGAAGCGATCACGATCTGGCGCATGCTCTCATGCAGCGCATTGAACGTGTGGAAGAACTCTTCCTGCGTGCGCTCTTTCTGCGCAATGAACTGGATGTCGTCGATCAGCAGCACGTCGACCGAGCGGAAGCGATCGCGGAAGCTGGTCATGCGATCGTTGCGCAGCGAAGTGATCATCTCGTTGGTGAACTTCTCCGCCGAGACATAGCAGATGTTGGCCACCGGCTGGCGGCGCTTCACCTCATGCCCGATAGCGTGCATCAGGTGCGTCTTGCCCATGCCGACGCCGCCATACAGAAACAGCGGGTTGTAGGCGCGCGAAGGCCGCTCTGCGACAGCCAGTGCCGCCGCGCGGGCAAACTGGTTGCCGTTGCCGATCACAAAATTGTCGAAGGTGTAGCGCGAGTTCAGCTGTGCGGCGGTCGACCAGTCAAATCGCGCCTGCTCGGGCATGCGATGGTTCTGCGCGGGTTGCGGCGCAGTCGGCGCGTGCGCCGGCACCGGACCAAACCCACCGTCCTTGCGCTGCGGCGGCAACGACGGGTCCTCGTTCGCGGTCACGAAGACCACTTCGTCGAACTCCAGCGCTTGCAGATCGATCGCTTCCTGAATCAGGTCCCCGTACTTGTCGCCGATGTGCTGAAACTCCGGCGATGGCACACGCACATACAGTTTGCGGCCCGAAGAGTGGCTATAACGCGTTGGCTTAAGCCACGTCTCATAGGACTGGCGAATGACTTTTTTCTCGAGAGATCCGAGAATTTGAAGCCAGGGATTAAGAGCCGAAGCCGGCGAAACTGCGAATACCATCGAACGAGTCCTTGGCGCAGCAGCCTCCATGCTCGTAACGGTTCTTCCGCCCGGTTTAGGCAATGGTCTCTCGGCAGTCGAGCTCGCGCTCACTGTCGTTGCTTCTCAAAACCTGCCTGCTCGCCGTGTTGAGTCCCTGACCTGCAATTCGGGACGCCGGATGATACTCGTTCCGTAGGAGACGCTGAGAATCTTTCCTGAACGGACCCGATAGTAGCACATTCACACCTCATTGCAATCCCTCATTCACAATCGTTCGAAGATTCTCAGTTGAGTTGCACCATCGATGGTGAAAGCAGAAAAATTTGCCGCGATGCGCGTGCGAATCCCGCATGATGGTTTTTGCGATCTCGCATCATCATTTTTCCGATGCGCGGCAAATCTCTCGACCCGCGCGAGTTCTTTCAACGCAACGATCGCTCCTCCTCCCGTTCGTCGATATGCGCGACACATCTGTGCAGGCCTCTGCATTTTCATCTGGCCTCCCACCCTCATGGGTCTTCGATGCACCATTTCAGCACGTGACCAACGTCCACGCGCCCGCGGCCCGACTGGATTCCTGGTCCAACCTGCGATACACTAGATACTTGCCGACAGGCACAGATTTTCCATCAGAGAGCAGGAGCATTTCCATGCCCAAGCGCACATTTCAACCCAACCGCCGCAGCCGCGTGAAGAAGCACGGCTTCCGTTCACGCATGAAGACCAAGAGCGGCGCTGCCGTGCTCAGCCGCCGTCGTGCGGCCGGCCGTAAACGTGTTTCCGTCAGCGCCGGATATCGCGACTAACGCAAGACCTTCCGGATTGGCCGGAGTTCGTCCGCCAGCGATTTCCCTTTTGGCACGAGTCGTCTCCGGCACTGCGATGAGCATCCCGCACAACGAGAAGTTCGAACCCACGGCATCCTCGCCGCAGCGGCAACGTCTGTCGCTCGCCCGCGTGCGGCTGCGCAAGCATGCCGACTACCAGCGCGCGTATGCCGCGAGCCGTAAGCACCAATCACCCTCGATGAGCTGGTTCCTAGCGCCGCAGGCCGCAACCCAAACCTCGCAAGCCGCGCCGCGTGTCGGCCTCACCGCCGGCAAGGTCCTCGGCAAAGCACACGAGCGCAATCGCATCAAGCGCCGCATGCGCGAGGTGCTGCGCCGCCACGTCGACTTGCTCCCCGCCGGATTCGACCTGATCCTTCATCCCCGCCGCCAGGTCCTCACCCTCGAATTCACGAAACTCGACGCCGAGATCGTGCGTATCCTTGGACAGGCCAAGGCCGAGGCTGCTCGTCGTCCGGGAAACGCCTCGCCAGCCTCCGAAGGTTCACCCGCATGACCCGCGTCCTGCTCGCCCTACTCGCGTTCTACCGCCGCTGGCTCTCCCCGGCGCTCCACGTGCTCAGTCCAGGCGGCTGCCGTTTTGTGCCCACCTGCTCGGAATACGCGGCAGTAGCCATCGCAACCCACGGCCCCTTGCGCGGCGTCGCTCTGGCTACCTGGAGACTTCTCCGTTGCCATCCCTTCTGTCGCGGCGGGCTCGACCCCGTACCGCCCGCAGCACCCCTCGCGCACAAGCCTTTACCATAGAACCAGACCCGCTTTTCACCACGACAGGAAGTAGACCTTGCCCGAGTTTAAAAACCCCAATCTGGAATCGCAGGGACCCGGAGGCGGCGGCAGCAGCGGCGGCGACTCCCGCAGCCTCATGATGTTCGTGCTCCTCGCTGTGCTGCTCTTCCTCGGCTTCCAGTACTTCATGCCGAAGCAGAACACGAGCCAGCCGGCCACGCAGTCCCAGCAGTCGGCCGCGACACAGCCCGCATCCCCAACTCCGGCCTCCGCTGCACCAGCATCCACAGTCTCCGGCTCCGTATCGGCAGCTGCCCCCGTTGCCACCGTCGCCGCATCCGCCGAATCCGAGACCACGGTCGAAAACGAGCTCTATCGCATCGTCTTCACCAATCGCGGCGCGCAGGTGAAGCATTGGATCCTGAAAAAGTATTTCAGCACCGACGGCAAGCCACTCGATCTCGTTCAGTCGCAGCTCGCCGCTCGCTTCGGCCTGCCGCTCTCCTTCTTCACCTATGAGCCCGCGCTGACATCGCAACTCAACCAGGCGCTCTATCAGCCATCGGCCACCGGCACGCTGCTCGCCCCAGGCACGCTCACCTTCCACTACGCGCAGGGCGGCATCGAAGCGATCAAGACACTCCGCTTCGATTCAAGCTACGTGATCCACATCGACACCGAAGTCAAGCGCAACGGTTCCCCCCTACGCGCACTCGTCGATTGGCCCGCAGGCCTCGGCGACATGGAGGAGTTTCTTCCCTCGTCCACGACGCGCAGCACCATCCTCACGCAGCTCCAGTTGGTCACATCGGCCGGCGGCAAGCAGGAGACCACCTCTGCCGCCAAGGTCAGCGGCAACGCCACGAGCGAACAGCCCTTCGACTACGCGGCCATCGCCGACCTCTATTTCGCCGCAGCCTTTCTGCCCGACGCCCCCGAAAGCTCAACCCTGGTCACACAGCACAGCAACGTCGACGTGCTGAGCGATCTCTCCAATCCCAACAGCCAGAAAAAGCCGGCACCCGTGCTTGGCCTGGCCATGGGCGACATCGGCGGCGCAAATCATCTGCGCGTCTTCGCCGGCCCCAAGCAAACCGACGTCCTCAAAACCATCCACGCCGCCAGCACCGATGGCAAACAGAATGGCCCCACGCTCGATCCGCTGATCCAGTACGGCATGTGGACCTTCATCGCCAAGCCCCTCTACTACGCTCTTCGCTGGCTCCACGACCTGCTCGGCACCGGCCAGGACAATTGGGGTTGGGCCATCATCATCTTCACCACCACCTTCACGGTCATCATGCTGCCGTTCCGCTTCATGGCCATGCGCTCATCGCTCAAGATGATGCGCATCCAGCCCAAGGTGGACGCCCTCAAGAAGCGCTACTCCCATCTCAAAGTGAACGACCCCAAGCGGGCCGAGATGAACACCGAGATGATGCAGCTCTACCGCGATGAAGGCGTGAACATGTATGGCGGCTGTCTGCCCATGTTGCCGCAGATCCCGCTCTTCTTCGCCTACTTCCGCGTGCTGCAATACGCCGTGGAACTGCGCCAGGCGCACTGGTTCTGGCTCCGCGATCTGTCCACGCCCGACCCGCTCCATATCCTGCCCATCCTCATCATCCTCACCATGTTCCTCACGCAGTACATCACCCCGTCGCCGGGCATGGATCCCCAGCAGCGCCGCATGATGGCCATCATCATGCCCGTCTTCATGGGCTTCATCCTGTTCAACTATGCGTCCGGCCTCGCGCTCTACTGGGGCACCAGCAACATCATCAATCTGCTGCTCCAGATCGGCGTGAACCAGTCGAAGATGGGTAAGGAGATGCACGATATCGCCGCGCGCCGTAATCAAAAAAAAAGTAGCGCCGGCGCCGGCCGCGTGATTCAAGGCAAACGGTAGTAAGCTACACGACTTGCTACCATCACCGGATGGACCGATCCAACGGATACGAAGCTGTCGCAGCAGAGTTTCTTGCCCGCCGCGGCAGCCCGAGCTCTCCCTCCAACGCGATCGGCGTACGCGAAGTCCGCGCCTGGGCGCGCAAATTGCCGCCCGGCAGCAGCATCATCGATCTCGGCTGCGGCCCGGGCTTTCCCATCACCATCGTTCTCCTCGAAGAAGGACTTCAAGTCTTCGGCGTGGATGCCTCGCCCTCATTGGTCGCGGCATTCCAGCGCAACCTGCCCGGCACACCCATCCTCTGTGAATCGGTCCTCTCTGAATCCGTTCTTGACGCGCGCTTCTTCGATCGGACCTTCGATGCTGCCCTGGCGATGGGTCTGATGTTCCTCCTCAAGACGGAAGAGCAACACCGCCTGATCCGGCGATTCGCCGAAATCCTAGTACCGGGCGGCCGCCTGCTCTTCACTGCGCCCGCCAGGCCTGCGGTCTGGAGCGATGTCATGACGGGGTTGGAATCCGTCTCCCTTGGCGCCGAACAGTACAAAAAGCTCCTCGACGCGGCAGGCTTCTCGGTCGTCGCTGAGTACGAGGATGTCGGCGAAAACCACTACTACGATGCCCGCAAGAGAAACACTGCTTGAAACCGCAGCGAAAGCACTTCTGTTCCCTGTTCCCTGTTCCCTGTTCCCTGTTCCTTATTCCCTGCCTCTCCCCTCCGCCGCCTCCAG
>Ga0335069_10006190_pt1 | contig 17426 bp, 14 predicted proteins | sample Lox_Sample_11_FD_206714 | JGI IMG/M metagenome (GOLD analysis project Ga0335069, IMG submission 206714) | Soil microbial communities from Loxahatchee National Wildlife Refuge, Florida, United States - Lox_Sample_1.1 | ecosystem: Environmental > Terrestrial > Soil > Wetlands | place: USA... | reverse complement strand
CTGCAGGTTGGTCACCCGTACGTTGCCGCGCTGACGGGGAAGACTGGGAGCAATACGCTGATACTGCGCCTCGGTGATCTCCATGCGCGCAGCATAGCACAGTTTTTGCAATTAGTGTTAACATGCCCTAGCCAAGTTGGGCGCGGAGCCGTAAACATCCAGAGATCCGCGTAAAGTTAGGGACCAAAGGTGCCGACTTTCCTAACATCCTTACTAAACCGTCTCCCAAGTTCTTGATATTCTTGCCATCGAAAGCAGGGAGCGTAGTTGATCGATGCCTTTTGTTCGGGTCATTGTCATGACCTAACGGGCTAGAATGATTAGTTACCCGGCCCGGCAGCGGGAGGGAGTTTGCATGTCACTCGTCGAAGCGACCGGAGACATACACCTGAAGTCGGTCCTGATCGCGACTGATTTTTCAGAAGCATCGGCGAAGGCCCTGCGCCATGCGCTGACCATTGCCCGCCACTATGGGGCGAAATTCTACCTGGTCCACGTGGTTTCCTCACTGGGTTTCACCCTTGTGGGTACGGACGCTGTATTTGCGGCCACCGAGGCGGTTCGCAGGGATGCCCGCCAATTGGAGGACCTCCTCATTCAAAGTGGGGCACTCGCCGGTCTGCCTCATGAGGTGATTGTTGTCCAGGGTGATGTATGGGCAGAGTTGGAAGAAGTAGTCGGGCGAAAACAAGTAGAACTGGTAGTCATCGGTACACATGGCCGGCGAGGTTTGGGAAAGCTGCTCCTTGGCTCGGCCGCCGTAGCGGTTGCAATGCGAATAGGCCAGTGCGCTATCCAGGGGAAGCAGCGTAATGGCCAGGCTCATACAGGTGACGATGATTTTGTGCTTCATGTTCGGATTCCTTTATTGCTTCGCTTTCGCGGGCTGGGCCTTAGCCGGAGCTTTGGCGCCGGCGGTTAGTTCCGGATGGGCCGCGGCGAACGGAATGTGCTTCGCGGTCGAAACAGCGGCGGGCGGGCTGAAGGTATCCGAATCTCCGGTGAGTTTTCCCCTATCCCACCGGTAAACACCATGGCGTCGGCACCGCCCATGCCCGCGAGATAGGCCCGATGTACTTGCGGGCGCGGTAGCAGAAGACTTCAATGACAAGTCGTACGCGTCTGTCCTCGTGTTCGTTCAGTTCAGCCAGCAAGGCTCGCATGTCATGAGTAAGCCCGGTGCCTGCCTTTATAGCTTCCGCGGAGCAACCGTTTTCCAGGTGGTGGGTGATGATGTTCGTCTCTTCGCGTTTAAATCCCCGCAAGCACACGATAAATAGCGTACAGCACCTCGTCGTCAATAGCGCTGACTCTGTAAATAGCTCACCTCCATGAACCACGGGATGCCCAACGGGCGTGAATATCGGCCGTGCTCCGAATCTCCGACACACCCGACTTATCAGAGGTGATGAACCCTCGTGAATGTGCTGGACTCGCTCCGGATGGAATCCCATCAATCGCGCGCAGGTCGTATCACCTGCTACTGGATCATCCGGAAGCACAAGTTTCCCCAACAATCGAGGAGTGCCGTTTAGAGTAGGGCGCCGGTTAGAATGCCGGGATTAACTATTGCTTGTAAGTGATTGACGAGGAGAAAGATAACTGACGGATACGATCAGAAGGCAGCGTTCTAACCAACTGAACTACGACCCCGCTTGCGCGGATGGCGACATACGTCACCGGTGCCCGGCTTCCGAGCTCATCACCATTATATAGGCATGCGGTGACGGATCTGGTGGGCAGTGCAGGACTCGAACCTGCGACCTCCTGCTTGTAAGGCAGGCGCTCTAACCAACTGAGCTAACCGCCCGTCGCACACGCCTCACAGACGCGTATCCGAGCGGATGCAACTCTTTGAGTCTACCTGACGGGTCCGGACGGGTCAATCGCGACAGCAGTGATGCGTTCCCTTGAGCATGACTCGGCGCGCGCCAAAAACAACATCCCCTCAAGCGTCTGCGGACGACCCTCTGCGATCGGGAGTTGCTTTCGTTCTCGGAGGTCGGCAGTTCGTCACGCGGCAGGTTGCGATTTGGAAAGTATGTTTACGATTTGCAATGCGCCTCCGGAACTGCTTATCGTTTCCATAGCTATTTCCAATACGTGTTTCCACACATTTGTCATCCTCCGGTGCTATTTAAGCGCCCCTTCCCGCGTCTTATGGAACATACCCCGATTTGCCGCTGAGGCAGTTCGGCCCGGGCTACGTGAGGCCGGAGTGGTATGCCGCATACCTGGCGGCAGGTGGTCTCGTAGCACGTTACCTATTTCACACCAGGAGCACATAGATGAAACGCATTTCACTCTTGCTGATTCTACTCACCACTATTTGCATCACTGCGTTCGCTGCGAATCGAGATTCCGGAACGGTCAGCTTTGATAGCGCTGTGCGGGTTGGTTCCACGGAACTCCCAGCCGGAAACTACAAGGTCACGTGGACCGGGCCGAGCGACAACGCGCAAGTGACGCTAAAGCAGGGTAAGACCACGGCAATCACGGCCGCACACGTTGTCGAGGCGCGGCACAACGTCGATGCCTTCGCGACCAAGACTGAGAACGGGGCGCGTGTGGTCACGGAAATTCAATTCCGCGACACGACGTTGATGTTGCAACCCTCGCCGTCCCAAACCGCTGGCCGATAAGAGTCCGCTAAACTCGCAGCCTGGGCAAACTCGCCCGGCTGCGAGACGTTACCACTAAAGGAGAAGCACACAACTCGTCCCGCTTGTATGCTTTTTTGGCACCAGTCTTGATGCTATCTGCTTCGGCCGTTGCCGAAGTCCAGACCTGGCAAAGGGATCCCAACCATGCCGCCACACAGTTATTCGTTCGCCACATGGGGATCTCCACTGTCCGTGGCGCGTTTACAAAGGTAAGCGGCTCAGCTCAGTACGATCCGGCGGATCCCGCGAAGACTTCCGTCGAAGCTACGATTGATACCGCCTCAGTGGACACCTCGTCTCGATGCGGGATGACGATCTGCGCAGCCCCAACTACTTCGACTGTGCGAAGTACCCGACCATCACCTTCACGTCGAAGTCGATCCATGCCGCCGGTGAAGGGAAGCTCAAACTGGTTGGAGACCTGACCATCCACGACGTTACCAAAGAAGTGACCCTGGACGTAAACGGCCCAAGCGCTCCCGTGACGGATCCTAGAGGCAACACGTACGTCGGAGCTTCTGGCAGCAGGAAAATCAATCGCAAGAATTTTGGAGTTGGAGGATCTGACCCGATGGTGGGCGAGGATATCACCATTGCCATTGACGTAGAGCTGGTGCGCAAAGCGCAGGCCAACTAGAGTTCCGACGAGGGTCGCGTAATGGGGCTGCTTGGGCAGCTCCATTTTTCTGTCTTCGACCGGATGCGTGCGCTGAGCTGAATATACTGAGAAGTTTCCGGCGAGTCGGCTCCAGCGACCCACTAAGCGCACACCAGCCTCCGCACGTTACAATGGCTGTCCTGCCGTTGCAATATCAGGCTCTACCATTATGAACCCGCTTGTCCTTCCCAGCGAAGAATATCGCGACGCGTATCTGCGGATTACGCGACTTGCACTCCACTTCTTGGGAACACTCGACCAGCAACCGTGCTTTCCCGAGATTTCGGGCGACGAATCGGTGGCTCTCTTTGCTCAGCCGTTGCCGGAGCAGGGTATGGGTCCCGCCGCGTTCGACATGCTTCAGAGTGTGATCGACGCCTCGCGTCCACCCAGCCCGCGCTTCTTCGGCTACGTCCTCGGGTCGGGTGAACCCATAGCCGCCGCCGCCGACCTGCTGGCCAGCGTGCTCAATCAGAACGGCACCGCCTGGCGGTCGGGGCCGGCGGCGGCCTGCATCGAGCGACTCGTCACCGAATGGCTCTCGCAGGCTATCGGCTGTCAGGGCTTCGTTGGCATTTTGACGGGTGGCGGCTCTTCCGCCAACCTGTCCGCTCTGGCTATGGCCCGTGAGTCGCGGCTGCGAGCCAACGAGCACGGGATTCGAAAAACAGTTGCTGTGTACGCGTCCGAGCAGGTCCACATGTCCATACCCAAAGCGATTGCGCTGTTGGGCATCGGGCGGGACCAGCTGCGCCTCATTCCTTGCGACGATAATTTCCGGCTTCGCCCTGATTTGCTTCGACAGTCGATCGAATCCGACCGTAGAGCGGGAACGACTCCCATCGCCATCGTAGCGTCGGCTGGGACGGTTGCGACTGGCAGCATTGACCCATTGCGCGAGATGGCCTCCATCGCGCGCGAACACGATGTATGGTTTCACATTGACGGAGCCTACGGTGCTCTCGCCGCGATTGCGCGCCCCCAATTGTTCGATGGCATGGACCTCGCTGACTCGATCTCGCTCGACCCGCACAAGTGGCTCTATCAACCCCTCGATTGCGGATGCCTACTATTTCGTGACCGCTCCCTGGCGCGCCGTACCTTTTCCTTCACGGGAGACTATGCAAAGACATTGCACGAGAATCCGGTGGAGAGCTTTGCCTTTTTCGAGCAGTCGGTCGAGCTGTCCCGCCGTTTTCGCGCTCTGAAGCTCTGGCTGTCGTTGCGCTATCACGGGTTGGCCAACTTTCGGCTACAAATTCAGAACGACCTTGCCTGCGCCCTTCACCTGGCGTCACTAATCGAGGCCAATGCAGAGATAGAGCTACTCGCGCCAATTCCTCTCAGCGCCGTCTGCTTCCGCTATGTTCCACGGTCGGCCCCGCGAACCGATGCGGAATTAGATGAGCTGAACCTACGCATTCTTACCAGCATTCAGCGCCGTGGCCGTGTTTATATCTCCAATGCGACCATTCGAGGGCGCTTTGCTTTGCGCGCGTGCATCGTCAACCACCGCACTACTCCGGCCGACGTCGAAGCTGTCGTCGAGGAAGTTGCAGCCGTCGGCCGCGAACTTACCTCTGGGGCCCGACCGTAGAATGAAAGCCCAAGCTCACATTTCCTATCCGACAGACAGTGATCAGATCTTCGCGCAGTCGCCCTGCCGCGCGGACTTGGCGGGCTCGACACTTGATCTCTGGCCTTTATACCTTTTCCACCCCGGGTCGGTGACCGTAAACGTTGCGGTCAACATCCTCACTACCTGCAAGATCACGCCCCGGCGAGGCCAGGCGATCCACCTCAAATCCTTGGACACCGGCCGCGAAGACCGTTTTGCCAGCCTGGGCGCTCTGATGGCGGCAAAGAAGTACCGGCACGCCCTGGCGGCGTATCTGGTGCGGTTTTTCCAGCCGAAGCAAGGCTTCCTTCTGGAGTCACATTCCGAATCCCCAGCCGGTGCGGGGATCTCGGGATCTTCCGCCATGATGATCTGCACCAGCGCGGCGTTGGCGAGATTTGCGGGCCGCGCAATCGACATCGAGCAGATTCGCGTCATCGCGCAAAACATCGAAGCCCAGTTGATTCGCGTCCCCACCGGCTGCCAGGATTACTATCCGGCCATTTACGGAGGCGTGAATGCCATCCATCTTGCTCCTGATGGCATCCGCTGCGAACCAATCGCGATTCCGGCGGAAGAGGTGGACAAGCGCTTCGTGCTGTTTTATACCGGAGCGCCGCGGCAGTCCGGCATTAATAATTGGGAGGTTTTTAAGCAGCACATCAACGGCGACAAGCACGTGATCCGCAATTTCGCGGAGATTTCGCGCATCGCACAGGCTATGCACCGCGCTGTCGCCACATTGAAATGGGACGATGTCGAACGGCTGTTGCGCGAGGAGTGGAAACTCCGCCGCACCAATGCCCCGGGTATCACAACGCCATTGATCGACAAGTTGATCGCCGCCGCGCGCCAGCAGGGCGCTCGCGCCGCCAAGGTCTGTGGGGCAGGTGGCGGAGGCTGCGTCATTGCCCTCATCGACGAAGGCTCCCGCGAGCGAGTGCACGAAGCCATACGCAAGAACGACGGCCGGCCTTTGGACTTCCACGTTGCCCGCCAGGGCCTGCGATTTCACGGCCCCGTTGGAGCAAGCCGCCAAGCCTGACCATGTTCACTGACAGCCACGGACGACTGCAGCCGGCTTGGGCCTTTCTGCTCTCGGCCCTGCTGTCATGCGCGGCATTCATCGCGATCGGCTACCTGGCTGCGGCCCTGGCCGGTGACCACATCCTCCGATTTGAAGCCATCTTTCGGCCTCTGCTGGCCATTTCACTTCTAACCAGCTTCAGTTGGCTTCTGAGCGTCGCCAACCATGTCGATGCGCATCGCATCGCAGCTCAGGGACTCCCGCTCTTTCCCGGTTGGGCCAAGCAGTTTGGCGCGGGCTGCGCCATTGGCTCTGTCCTGGTTATGGCTGCGGTGATACCGATCGCCATCTTGGGGAGCCTTACCTTTCGTACTACTCTCAACCTCCACAGCCTTCCCAGGATCGCTGTCGCCTTGGGAGTGCTGTTGACCGGTGCGCTCGCCGAGGAACTGATGTTCCGCGGCTACCCCTTTCAACGGTTGGTTGACGCAACGGGTCCGGCTGGCGCTATCGTCGTTTTCTCCGTGCTCTTCGGAGTCGTGCACCTGCTCAATCCCGGGGCCAGCGCCTGGGGCCTGATGAACACCATAGCCATCGGAGTAGTTCTCGCGTTGGCCTATTTAAGGACCGGCGCTTTGTGGTTGCCCTGGGGCCTCCACTTTGCCTGGAACCTGACACTGGGGCTCGTGCTGGGGCTCCCCGTGAGCGGGTACAGACTATTCAACGTCGCCGTACACGCCACCGCGCGTGGCCCCAAATGGCTGACGGGCGGGAGTTATGGCATCGAGGCCGGCGCCCCCTGCGCTATCGCCATACTGGCCGGACTGATCGTGCTGTGGCGTGTGCCGATGAAAGCGCCAGTGGCCGAGCCGCAGCCGGTCCCTTCGCACGACCATGTCAACGCGGTGTCACCAAATTCGCCGAACTAGCCACATCGTCCGACCCGGATAGGCTTATAATCGGGCCAGACGGGGTCCTCGATGAGCCGCCATCGCCATCCGCTGTCGCATCTCGCAGCTTGGCTGCTGGCTTCGTTGTGTGTCTGCGGCGGCACGCTCTCCTTGTCCGCTCAGTCGTCCAAGGCTCCCAACCCTGCCCAGCCCGACAAGATGACGCCGCAAACCCGGATCCTCGTGATCCGCAGTTTGCAGTCTGAGCGTGTGTTCGCGCGCATTCTGTTTCCGCAGGGCGACAAGGGAATCAAGATCAAGAACGGTGTCGTTAGCCCAAGTGACATGGTGATTGCTCAACAGGTCGCAGAGCACGGAGCAGCCGCCCGCGCCGGCGACCGGTGTGTCATTACCGATGTAAAAGTAAACGATAAGGACATTGTCCTGGAGATCAACGGCGGCCCCAAAAAGCACCAGAAGTGGTACCAGCATATTCAAGTCGTTGGCATGGGCGGTGCAACTTCGGTGCCGGGCGGGCCGAGCCCGCAGAGCCTTGACGCCCACGGTTCCGTGGTGACCCTCGAATTCGACAAGTATGTCCCCGAACTGAACGGCGACCAGGTGCGCGCGCTGCTGGCTCCGGTCTTCGACTTCAAAGCGCTCAACGCCGCTGAAGCTTATGAAAAGACCCTCTCACCCAAGCTTCAGGAGGCCATCAAGAATCACCAGGTCCTGGTCGGCATGGACAGGGAGATGGTGATGTACTCCAAGGGCCGCCCGCCGCGTAAGATTCGCGATAAGGACGAGCAAGGCCAGGATTATGAAGAATGGATCTACGGCACTCCTCCTGAAGAGGTGGATTTCGTTCGCTTCAAGGGAAATGAAGTGGCGCGACTGGAGATCATGACGGTGGACGGACAGAAGATCGTCCGCACCGAAAGGGAAGTGGACCTGCCCGCCAAGGACACGGAACTCGCGCAGCAGAAGCCCGCCCCCAAGCCGCAGAATGCGCCGACTCTGCGCCGCCCCGGGGAGGAACCTGAATTCCCCACGGCCACCGCCGACCATCGCGCAGCGCGCCCGCAGGACCGCAATGCCCCGGCTGACGGCGACCCATATCCCGACTCCACCGGCTCGGGCCCGCCGGGAATACCTCCATCCATGCCCACGGGAGGTCCGCCCACCAGCCCGACTGGCATGCCTCCGCACGCCATTCCGTCCTCTTAGCTTGGCGTGACTGCATCCACCCCTTTACACTTGTAGCGTGAGGATCGCACTCGCGCAGACCAATCCTACCGTCGGCGATTTTCAGGGCAATTCCGCGAAGATCATCGAGTACGCCGAAAGGGCGAAGAACGCCGGCGTTGACCTCGCGCTGTTTCCGGAGCTATGCATCTGCGGTTACCCGCCCCGCGACCTGGTCGAGCGTCCCTGGTTCGTCGAGCGCAACCGCCAGGCGGCTGAAGCGATCGCCGAAAAGACAATTGGCATCACAGTGATCTGCGGATTGGTGACTCCCGCGAAGTCGGCCACCGGCAAATCGGTGCTCAATTCCGCTGCGCTCCTGCGCAATGGCAAGATCGCCGCTATCCAATCGAAGCGTCTGCTGCCAACCTACGACGTGTTCGATGAGCAGCGAAACTTCGCTCCCGCCGACAAACAAGAAGTGCTCATGATCGAGGGTGTGCCTTGTGCTCTCACCATTTGCGAAGATGCCTGGAACGACAAGAATTTCTGGGACCGCCGCCTATACGGCCATGACCCGGTGGAAGACCTCATCAGCGCTGGCGGAAAGATCTTACTGAATATCTCCGCGTCGCCGTTTTATCTCCGCAAGCGTGAACTACGCCACGACATGCTCTCGACCATCGCCCGGCACTACAACATCCCCGTTGCCATGGTGAACCAGGTCGGAGGCAACGACAGTTTGGTATTCGACGGCTCCAGCTTCGCGCTCGGCCCCGAAGGCCAAGTCATTGCCCAAGCCCGGTCATTCGAGGAAGACCTTGTCTGTTTCGATGCCGAGACTCTGCAGGGCGATATTCACGATCGCGACGAAGGTATGGGAGCCAGCGCCTACGCCGCACTGGTACTCGGAACCCGCGACTATGTTCGGAAGTGCGGCTTTCGCAAGGTGGTCGTCGGACTAAGCGGTGGCATCGATTCCGCGCTCACCGCGGCTATTGCCGTCGATGCGCTGGGCAAGCAAAACGTCATCGGCGTCGGCATGCCGGGACCGTACTCCTCGCAAGGAAGTATCGACGACGCGGTTGCACTGGCGAAAAACCTTGGCATTCGGTTCGAGCTGGTCCGCATCGCCGACGTTTTCGATTCCTACCTGAAGGCCTTGCAACCCGTGTTTGCCAATCGCCCCGCGGACGTTACCGAGGAGAATGTGCAGGCCCGCATTCGCGGCTCCGTGCTGATGGCGCTGTCCAACAAATTCGGCGCATTGGTCCTGACCACCGGCAACAAATCCGAGATCGGGGTGGGCTACTGCACGTTGTATGGCGACATGTGCGGAGGGCTTGCCGTCATCTCCGATGTTCCGAAGACGCTGGTGTACCGCCTCGCACGGTACGTCAATTCGCGCGCGCCTGTGATTCCCGAGTCCACTCTGGAAAAGCCGCCTTCAGCCGAATTGCGACCGGACCAGAAGGACAGCGACTCACTGCCGCCATACGAAATTCTCGATACAATCCTGGAAGCCTACGTGGAAGACAATCGGGCCCCCGAGGCAATCGCGGCGGAACACAGCATCGATCCGGCCGTAGTGCGTCAAGTCGTCAGCATGGTGGATCGGAACGAATACAAACGCCAGCAGGCCGCGCCCGGTCTGAAGATTACTCCCAAGGCTTTCGGGTTTGGGCGGCGGTACCCGATTGCTGCGCATCTCGACCTGTGACGCAGTGCAATTACCACATTCTGAAAGGAACACATGAGGTATTCCCTTCATCTTATATTATTCAAGTTGGTTGCTATAGTGCTTCTGTGCTCGGCACCAACCCTCGTTCTGTCCCAGGCCAAAACTCCGGCCGCTACGCCTTCCGCCAAAACTGCGTTACCCAGCGAAGCCACCGTGGACGCATTTTTGAAGCAGATGTTCGGCTGGAATCAGGAACTGACTTGGAAGATCGCTGACATCAAGCCCTCCGAAGCCTCGGGTATTTCTGAGGTCACCGCCATCTTCAATACGCCGCAAGGGCAGCAGATTTTCCGTATCTACGTCACCTCTGACCAGAAGTTTGGGCTCACAGGTGACATGGTTCCCTTCGGGGCCGATCCGTTCGCTGCCGCGCGCGCTGAACTGAACGCCGCCAACGGCCCCGCGCATGGCCCGGCGGATTCGGCCGTTACCATCGTCGAATTTGGTGACTTGGAGTGTCCCGCTTGCAAAGCAGCTCAGCCCCACGTCAACAAGCTGATGCAGGAAGAGCCCAAGGCAAAGCTGATCTTCCAGAACTTCCCGCTGGAGAGCATCCACAAGTGGGCGATGGTGGGCGCCAAGTATGTTGATTGTATCGGCCGCGAGAACAACGAAGCAGTCTGGAAGTTCATCAGCACGGTGTATGAGCATCAGGGCGAGATCACTCCCGAGACCGCTGACAAGGCACTCAAGGGGTACGCCAAGGACGCAGGAGCCAATCCAGATACGGTATCCGCCTGCGTGGCCAAGCCTGAAACCGAGAAGCGGGTGCGCGAATCACTCGCGCTGGGGGAGAAGCTGGGAGTGACCAGTACACCCACCTTCTTCATCAACGGTCGCAAGGTCGTCGGATTCGGAAACAATACTCCCTACGAGGTCGTGAAAGCGATTGTGGACTACTGGGTGACTCCCCCAGCGAAATAGACGCGCCAGATTCTCAGTTTGGAAGCCGGGGTGTTACGCTCCGGCCTTTTCTTTTCCCCTGCCTAATGTCCCATCGGCAACTGGACAGTAATCCCCTCCTCCTTGGCCATGCGAACAATGTGCGGCGTCATCACCACCAGTAACTCGTCGTCATTGACATTCTTGTCGTGGACACTGGCGGCGTAACTCACCCCGGGCACGCGGCTCAGGAACGGATACCCTGACAAGCTGCGCGAATCAGCCTTGGAAATCAGCCCAGCTACTACTCCGGATTCCTCATTCTTGAGCGTGATACTGCCGCTGTACTCGCGGTTCAAGATGATGGGAATGCCATTGACACTCTGCGCGCCCAGGGTGCGAATGTTCAGTTCGATCTTAAGGCTGACGTCGGTGTTTGAGTGGATGATGGGGGTGGCCTTCAAGTTGAAACCCAGGTCCTCGAAACTGAAGGAGGGAAAGGGTGCGACATAAGACTGATTGCCAATTACCTGGGAGATAGCGGCGGTATTGTAGATGGGCGCAAACGTGGCGTTCACGAGAGGATACCGCTCGCCGATTCGCAACAGGGAAGGCGTATTCTGCGATGCCAGCAGGTTGACGTGTTCCAGGCTGCGAACATCGGACTCATTGACCTGAAAGTTGCCGGTAAGGGGCGGTGTTTCATTCACGCCCATTAGGGTCAGGCCGCCTCCGAATGTCGCAAACGGCGTCGTCAATATGGAGCTCAGAGATGACTGCTGGAGCTGCGCGAGCAGCGCCTGAATGGCTTGTGAATTGGCTTGGTTGATGCCCCCTGAGGCGATGAGTTGATTGACGAGGTTTTGCGCCGAAGTGCCGGTGACGGAGGCCAGCAGCGCGGGGCTGAGGTTGAACATCGTGAACTGGTTCGGCAATTGCATTCCGAGCTTCCGAACCAGGCTGGAAGAGACCTGATAGACCCGCACATCCAGCATCACTTGCGGGCGTCCGCCCGCCAGGCTTTCGACGAGCTGGCTGGCAGCTTCGACGACGGGCTGCGGAGCGCGAACGGTGATCGTGGACTGCGCGGCGTTTTGCGATATGAACCGTATGTCCAGGATCACGCGCAAGGCATTGACCAATTCGGTCAGCTCTTGCGGTGTCACGATGTTGGAAAGATAGAAGGTCCGGATGGCCAGGCGTTCGAAGTTTCGTCGATTCTCAGGTGTGTCGGCGACGACATACATCTGCGATCCGGACAGGGCAATCCAGAAAGTTTTCGTGACCCGTGTGGCCGCCTCCATCGCTTCAGCAAAGGTCACGTGGTCAATGTCAAAGCGGAGAGCCCGCGACCGCACCGAGTCATCGACTGTCGCGGTAATGCCGTATGCCCGGGCAACCTGCGTTAGCAGGGTCCGCGCGTCTCCTTTGAAATGGAAGTCCCGCCGCGTCGATTCGGGCGCCAGCGCTATTTCTATCGACTTCTGCACCACCTGTAGCGTGCGGCCAGACGCTGAATCTTCCGCCCAAATCGCATCACGCAGCCGCTGCCGTGCAAATTCATTGGTGGGATCGAATTCCAGCGCCCGCCGGAACTCCGCGGTGGCCACGACTTCGTTCTTCGCGAGGAGTGCTTTGTTTCCTTGGTCCAGCGCCTCCATCACTAGTTGCTGGCGGGTCAGCTCGCACGCGGTGGCATATTCCACGCTACGAGGGTCGAGCTGTGAGGCGGTCTTGAATTTTTCAAACGCCGCGTCTGTCTTGCCCGCGGACGCCAGCTTCGTTCCCGCAGAAAATTGCTTCCTGGCCTCGGCAACCTCCCTGGGAGTGGGCGGTGCCGGCACGATACTCGCGCTCGGTTTCGCAGCGACGGACGGAGGGGCCGTGGTGACAGTCTGGCTTGCACTGGCGCCCGCCGCTTCGCTACTAGCCGGAGCCTGCGCCCACATCCCCGCTGTGAGAGCGCTCACCATCAGCATGCCGGCTGCAGTCCGCATAGATGCTGAAATTCTATTCCACCTTCGTAGCCGCTGTCGCCCACGGCCGATGGGTAAACTGGACGCGCCGGCAGGGAAGCGCTGTGCTAAACTGCAGCCAGCTCAGGAGTGGGGATGAAACAATTCGTCCGCAAGATGCTTTTCGTTGACCTGGTCAAGGGCCTCGGCGTAACCTTCCGCAATCAGTCGCCCAAAGAACTGATTACGGAGCAGTACCCGTTGCAGCGTCCGCAAATCGCCGAACGCTTCCGCGGTGCGCCCCGCCTGGGTGTCAATCCTGAGACCAATGAATCGCTGTGTATTGCGTGTGACTTGTGTGCGGTGGCCTGTCCGGAGCATCTAATTGTCGTGGGCAGCGAGCGCAATCCCACCACCCGGCGCAAGGAGCTCACCGAGTTCACCTACGACCTCAGCCGCTGCATGTTCTGCGGACTCTGCGAGGACGCCTGCCCGACCGACGCCTTGGAACTGACCCAGGACTTCGAGATGGCCCTGTACAGCCGGGAAGGGCTCATTTGGAACCGACACACGCTGGAAACCGGGCCTGAGCCGCAATCCTATAAACGGTAGTTCGGTTTCCGTGGGCTACATTCAATACATGAGTCGCCTCGTGCGGTGGTGATTACGTTCGTTTTCCGCGCTTGCCGATTTCGCTGGCGAACCTGCCTTTCCGCCAATTAGAACGGGCTGCGAGGCCAAGCGTTTAGTGTCGGTGGCCCTGCCCCGCCGAGTGCGGGAAAGTGATTGCTCTTGATAATTCCCAAAACGGGACTCCACGGCTGGCCAGTTGCAGCGATAATTGGTAGCTAAGTAGCTGTAGACTGAATTGGATACGTAGAACTAGATATAGAATCAACGGTGTGCGCGGAATTTTCTCCTATCACATTGATTCTAAAGCGTCGTGCAACTGGCTTTTTGTACACTTTCACACTTCCATGTGGCATAGATCGACGCATATCCTGCCCCAAAGTCACGTTGCCGAGCCTCACCGGCACCCCTGACACCAATGTCCCCCGAATTGCACCCGCCCGCAATATCGGCGGGCGCGACCCAATCGCGTCCGGGCTGATGCGTCCTCGGATTGTGATTATTCGAAAATCAGGATGGCGGCCGCAATCACTGTGGTCCACAGGCCTAGCTTATCGCCCACCGCCGACTGCGTGATGTTCATCGTGCGGACGATCTTGTTCGACAGCCGGTACACTTCCTTCTTCTCGTCCCAGGACTTGTCGGCATCGAACTCGACGTCGAGAGTGGTAGCCAGCATTTCCGCGGCTAGCTCCTCGGCATAGTCGCCTGCAACGTTTTCCTTCTCGCCGAAGGAGTGATGCTCGCTCAGGTAGCCGAAGGTGCTGCGGTCGGCTGGAATTGCCAACCCGATGCTGGCAGCCACCAGGCGGTGCGGTTCGCGGGTTGAGTTTTCGGCCACGACCGCAAAAACGACTTCTCCGGGGTAGAGATGCGTCAGCCCGTCCTTGCGCGGAATCAATTTGCAGTGAGGGGGGAAAATGGAGGAAACGCGAACGAGATTTTGAGCAGCGATACCGGCGTCTCGCAGGGCCAGTTCGAAGGATGTCAGTCGTTCCTTGTGCTTTCCCACGCCCTTGGTGAGAAAGATACGCTTAGGCACCATGTTTTTGCCCAATTTCAGCGCCTCCCGAGCGGAAACTGTATTGTCTCCGGATGGTTAGAAAATAACATGCGCTCCGGCTGCGCAAACAAAAAATCGTCGCGTTCCGCGACGTGGGGAACTGCAACGTTAACTTCGCTCAGGAACTGCGGGCAATGCTGGGTGCGGTACCGCCGGTTTTTAACCTGACTGCAATCTCAATAAAAGCCAGTGCGGCCCGGCTGAGTGCCTTGTCTGTCCGAAAAACGAGCGCCAGGTCACGCTGCAACACCGCGTCAGCAACCTTCAGCGCGACGAGCGATTTGGCCTTAAGTTCGTCGGCCACGTGCGATCGGGGAATAAAGCTGATACCCACATCAGCCGCCACGAAGCGCTTCGTCAGTTCGCTGGAGTCCAACTCCATGGAGACGAGGGGCTTGAGGCGGCGCTCGTGGAAGAGGGTCTCCAGCGCATCCCGGGTTTTACCCAGCTTGGGCAAGAGCAGCGGGTATTGGGCCACGTCTGCCAGGGATACCTCTGGACGTCCCGCCAGCGGGTGTTTGGCAGGCGTTATCACGACCAACTCGTCGCGGTGGATCGGCACGACAGTGTAGCGCTTGTCTTTCACGGGCATGGAGACCACACCAAAGTCGCAGGAGTTATCGATGATCGCCTCCAGGATCTTCTGGTTCTCCGAGCGCTTGACGCTGACCGCGACGCTGGGGTACTGGCGTTTGAACTCTGCGAATACCTCAGGGAGGATGTGCAGGCAAGTTCCCTCGTTGGCCGAGACGACAATCTCGCCCCGCGGAATGCGGTGCATTTCCGCCAGTGTGAGCAACATCACCCTGCGCTGCTCGATGGTCTCCTCGGCATACTTCTGGAACACTTTGCCGGCTGCCGTGACGGCGACACGCCCGCCGCTGCGGTCTAGCAACTTGGCGCCGACCTCGTTTTCGAGGGAACGGATTTGCGACGAGATCGCCGGTTGCGTGCGAAAGCGACGCTCGGCAGCGCGCGAAAAGCTGCTAAGCCGGGCGACTTCCAGGAAGGTCTCGATTTGATCGAAGTCCATTGGCGCTAAGCCGGTGCCCCACCCATAATACGAAATTATCTCAACGATAAAATCATTGTATGCCCTCTGCACACACCTGCGGCGTATGCTGTCGAGGAGCCCTTGGGAGGAAGTCGCTATGGTTGCATCCAATGCTGATCCGAACGCTGTTTTAGAGTTTGCCAAGCAAAACAACGTACAGATGCTTGACCTCCGCTTCACTGACTTGCCCGGCCTGTGGCACCACGTTTCCTTTCCTATCGGTCAACTCTCGAAGGACTCCTTCGAAGAGGGCTTCGGCATGGATGGTTCCTCCATCCGCGGATGGGCGGCCATTCACGAGAGCGACATGCTGCTCATCCCCGATCCGCACCGCTACTTCCTCGATCCTTTCACCGAGGTACCGACACTGGTGATGATCTGTGACGTGATTGATCCGGTGACCAAACAGCGCTATGACCGCGACCCCCGCTACATCGCCACCAAGGCCGAAATATATCTGACGTCAACCGGCATCGCTGACACGGCTTACTTCGGCGCAGAGGCGGAGTTCTTCATCTTCGACAATGTTCGTTTCGACCAGAATGAGCACGAAGGGTACTACTTCGTCGATGCCGAAGAAGGCCGGTGGAATTCGGGGCGGGCAGAGGGAAACCTGGGGTATCGTCCGCGCTATAAGGAAGGCTATTTCCCGGTTCCTCCCACCGATCACTATCAGGACCTGCGGACCGACATGGTGCTGGCTATGCAGAGCTGCGGCATGGAGGTCGAGTGTCATCACCATGAAGTAGCCACTGGCGGACAGACTGAAATCGATCTGCGTTTTGACGCACTCCTGCGCTCCGCCGACAACATGATGCTTTATAAGTACGTCACGCGAAACGTGGCCAACCAGGCGGGGAAGACCGTGACCTTCATGCCCAAACCGCTCTTCCAGGACAACGGCAATGGTATGCACACTCACCAGTCTCTATGGAAAGACGGCAAGCCTCTCTTCGCGGGCGACGGCTATGCCGGACTTTCGCAACTGGCGCTGTGGTACATTGGCGGCCTGCTCAAGCATGGACCTGCGCTGTCGGCCATCATCGCACCCACAACCAATTCGTACAAACGCCTGGTGCCGGGCTTCGAAGCTCCGGTCAACTTGGCATACTCTCGCCGAAATCGTTCCGCGGCGGTTCGCATCCCTATGTACTCCGCATCGCCCAAGGCCAAGCGTGCGGAGTTTCGTCCCCCGGATCCCAGTTGCAACCCATATCTCGCTTTTGCGGCCATGCTGATGGCGGGAATCGATGGTGTCGAGAACCGAATGGATCCCGGACAACCGCTCGACAAGGACATCTACGACCTGGGACCGGAAGAGTTGACCAAAGTGCAGTCCATGCCAGGATCATTGGAGGCGGCTTTGGATGCGCTGGCCCGCGACTGCCAGTTCTTGATGAAGGGCGACGTGTTCACCGAGGAAATGCTCAACACCTATATCGACTACAAGCGTGAGAAAGAGGTGGATGCGCTTCGTCTCCGTCCGCACCCGTACGAATTTCTCATGTACTACGACGTGTAGGAAGGGCGCTCGTGCCCTGTCGAGCACTCTGGTACAGGCGGTCCCTGCGTTCTGCTGAAACGATTGGTCAGCGATAATCCGCGTTGGGCGCACTCTGCGCGATTTCTCGGGCTCATCACGACAGCTCGAGAGAGTTGACACGGATGGCGAATACCAGGACAATCGAGAAACTCCCCGCAAAATACTCGTCTCGGGCTGAAAGATGAAGCCACGGATACCGTGCGATTGATGGCGCAAACTCCCGCGGAACCCCTTGCTGGTGAATCCTGCACACAACGACCACCGTTGTGAGAGGAGCGCTTCATTTGTCCGATCTCTCAAAAGGAGTGCTTCATGCGTAGCATCGCCAGCAAAGTTCTATTACCTCTCGTGCTTAGTGCGGCGTTTGCCGGATGGTGTCAACAATCCGCGACCACCGTTCCGAACCTCATCCGTTACAGTGGGACGCTGCCGCAGTCCGGCAGTGCGACTGCATCGCCGAAGCTCACCGGCGTGACGTTTGCCATTTACCAGCAGCAAGAAGGCGGCGCGCCGGTAT
>Ga0335069_10006189_pt1 | contig 17427 bp, 16 predicted proteins | sample Lox_Sample_11_FD_206714 | JGI IMG/M metagenome (GOLD analysis project Ga0335069, IMG submission 206714) | Soil microbial communities from Loxahatchee National Wildlife Refuge, Florida, United States - Lox_Sample_1.1 | ecosystem: Environmental > Terrestrial > Soil > Wetlands | place: USA... | reverse complement strand
GTCTACATGAAAGAGGTCTCTTACGCCAGGCAGGATGCGGCACCTGCAGCAGCACCTACGCCGCCTGCACCCGTCACTCCACCCCAGACGAACGGGCAGATACCTGCCCCTCCTAAAGACGCAAAGGCTCCGGAAGCGCCGGTAAACAACGTCCAGGTGAAAGGACTCATCTTCGGTGACGTGGAGACCATGGAGGCAACGCTCCTTCGGCTCATGATCGATCTCGAGAAATCGAACGTCGTGAATAACGTGACAGTGGTCAGCAGGGATGTCAAAGAGATGAAGGGAAAACCGGTCATGGAATTTCAGATCACCGCGAAGAGCGTGCCTTATGAGATTTAAAGCCCTCTACGTGTGGATAGCAGCGCCCATATTAGGGGCGGTTCTCTGGTTTTTTGCCTGGTACATGCCGATGAAGACAGAGATCAACAATAAACAGGTCGAGCTGAAGGAAGCGAAACAGCAGACCCAGAGGGTCGAATCGGATATCAAGGCGCTGACCGAGATGAAGAGAAAGGAAGATGGGATCAAGGCGTCGCTGAAAGAGTACAGGGGGCAGATCCCTCTTTTCGACAACTTCCCCGCGTTTATCTACGAGGTAGCGGGTGGCGCACGCAAGAACGGTCTGGTGCTGGATAAATTCAGCGGCATGTTCAAGACGCTTGACATGCAGCCTAAGACGATCCTCACCTATCCGTCATTCGAGGTCGGCCTTAAAGGCCGCTTCCTGGAAATGGGCAAATTTCTCGAGCAGGTGAGCTCATCGAGGGCCTATCGCAAGATCATGAAAGGCACAATTTCCTACAATGAGAAAGAGTACCCAATAATAGCAGGCAGGTTCGAGGTCGAATTCAAAGCATGGAAAGAGAGGGCCGCCATTGAAAGCCAATAAGCGTCTGCTTGTAGTCTTCATGATTGTTCTCTTTGTTATTCTTTGTACACTCTTTCTCTCACGCGGAAGGAATAGGATGGAGTCGATAGCCGCCCCCCTTGAGCCTCCGAAACTAACGGTCCCTCAACCTGAGTCTCGGCCTAAAGAGTCACGCCTCCATGCAATGCAGGAGGCTCTCCAGTGGGAGAGGGACCCCTTTACGCTTCCTTCGTTTTTATTGACCGAGAAGAAAGCGGAAAAAGAACGAGTGCCCTTGAAGCTTCTCGCCATCATGGGAGGAACACGAGGAAGAGTAGCTATCATCGACAACGAGATCGTAGGAAAGGGCGACATTATTGCGGGCGAGCGCGTCCTTGAGATCGGCAGAGATACGGTGACGCTCATCCAGGACGGATCCAAGCGGGTTATAGCCCTTAAGGAGCCTCGGTAAGGATACGCAGATGTCGATTCACGGAGGAGACACAATGGCCAGGATTGGTATTGTTGTTGCGACTTTTTTGTTTTGCTTTGCGTGCGCTCATGTAGAGCCGCCAAAGGAGGCGCCGAAGCTCGTCCAGCCGGTTGACATTCCCAGTCCCGTAATTCCCCAGGTTGAGAAGGAAAAGAAAATGGGGGTAGAGGGCCCGAAAGAACTCTTTTCCTTTTCTTTGCGTGAGGCGGATTTGAAAGACGTCTTAAGGGGGGTCGCGAAGCAGTCCAGCTACAATGTCGTCATGGAACCGGACGTAAAAGGTTCGTGCACCGTTGATCTCAAGAATGTCACCATGGCTAAGGCTCTCGATTACATCCTCGAACCTCTCAAGTACGTTTACAGCATCGATGAGAACACGATCTATGTGTCAAAACCGAAGATAGAGACAAGGGTTTTTCAGGTCAACTATGCGGCTTTTTCGAAATTGACCGACAGCATAGTGACGGGCTCTTCGGGAACCCAGCGGTCAGGGCAGCTGGTCGTGGGCGTTAACATGAGAACCCGGTCGGACATGGACCCGTGGCTGGGCTTCGAACAAGCAGTCAAGAATATGCTTTCCCCCGACGGCAAGATGACGTTTAACAAGCAGGCTGGCCTCATTTCAGTGAGCGACTACCCCGGTAACCTTAAGCAGATTGCCGCGTTCCTCAAGTCCATGGATGAATCTATCCAGCGGCAGGTCATGATAGAAGCGAGAGTAGTCGAGGTAGAGTTAACCGGTCAGACTCGTGAAGGTGTCAACTGGAACCTCATCAACGCGCAGCTGAATGGCGTCGGTTTCAATTACCGGCAGCAGTTGATTGATCCAACGGCCTCTGCGTCGACGTCGGGAATGTTTTCGCGTCTGCTGGTGTCGAGTAAGCATCTTCTCGCGACAGACGGAAGAGGTCTCGATGCGACGTTCATCGATCTCTTGAAGCAGCAGGGTAAAGTGAACACCGTGTCCAATCCGAAGATAAGCACGCTGAACAACCAGCGGGCCGTGATAAAGGTCGCTACCGACCGGGCTGTCTTCGAGACAACGAGCACCATTACCGCTAACGGCGTTCCTACATACTCGACGACGATACGATATATCACGATCGGGCTGATACTGGATGTGGTGCCATACGTGGATGAGCTGGGCAATATTGTCATGAATATACATCCTATGCTCACGCAGGACACGGGCCTGGTAACCGTTGACAAGACAACGGGCAACACCGTGCCCGTGCTCAACGTGCGGGAAGTTGACACGGCGGTGCGAGTGAAAGAGGGTGAAATGATCGTCCTGGGCGGGCTCATTCAGGAAACGAAGAATGAGACCAGCACCGGCATCCAGGGTATCAGCAGCGTGCCCTTCATAGGGTGGCCCTTCAGGAGCTGGTCGAGGACGACTGATCGAACAGAGCTGGTGATTTTCCTTACCCCGAAAGTCGTTTATGCAAAGGATCCTGTATGAGCGTCATCCTTGATGCCCTCAAGAAAGCGCAGGAAGAAAGAAAAAGGCCGGTCTACCGTGACACAGGTAACGAAGAAAGGCGACCGAATAGGTCCAGAACTGCTTTTTATGTGATCGTAGGTGCTGTTGTCTGTGCGATACTTTTTGTCGTATTCCTGCCGAGCCTTTACAGAATGCAGTCCCCCGGAGGACCTCATCTAGCGCGCCAGAAGGAAGTACCTCCGCCCCCTCCTCCACCGGTTACCGCAGCCAAGGCCGTTCCTGAGACTCCGGCTGCAAAATCTCAGGAAGTTTCCCGTAAAGAGGAGTTCACAAAATTTGCTGCCGCGACTAATCGGGACACCGTGAAGCCTGACGATGCAGGGGCAGCGCTGTCGGAAAAGAAGGCATCACGGAAAGCTCCGGCACCGGGCATAGACGCGATTCCGCAAGAGTCAAAGAAACAGGCAGAGGCCAGACCGCAGAAACTTGAGCGAACAACTGAAAAAGGGCAGGAGGCCAAGCCCGCGCCCGTGCAGGCGCAGGAGTCGACGGTGGTGGTCAAACGGACCACAAATGAACGTGCCGTCGCCAACTATAATAGCGCTGTTCTCGCTGCGGAGAGGGGAAATATCGAGGAAGCCAAGAAACTCTATGTTGCAGTCCTTACCGATGAACCGCATAACATCGAAGCCTTGAACAACCTGGGTGTTATGGCGATGAGTGAAGGGAATACAAAGGAAGCCGCGACGTACTTCCGCAGAATCCTTGAGTACCGCAAGGATTACGCCAAGGCATACAACAATCTGGGAATTATAGCCTTGCGCGAGGGAGACAGAAGGATGGCCGAGGAATACTTCAGGAAAGCCATCGAAGTAGCCCCCCAGGGAGTGGAGCCCTATCTGAATCTCGCAGCGTTGCTGCGTGCCGAGAAAAGGCTGGAAGAGGCAAACAGTGTTATCGATGCGCCGCTGAGAAGAGGGTTCCGGGTGGATCAACTCTACCTGTCGGCAGCCTTGATCAAGGATGAGCTTGGCCAGTACGACGAAGCCGCAAAGTACTACAGGCAGTATCTTCAGGTCTCGTCGCCGAAAGAAGATAGAAGAAGGATTGTGGAAAGGTTGACATTTCTTGAGCAGAGCAAGTCTGAAACAAGCCATTGATCGGGGTATTGCGCAGGGCAACAGAAGCCCCCGGAGATTTATTTTCGCGCCTGCAGGCGTGAAAAATCACTACTCGAGCCACACAGCCGATCATAGTCAAATGTTTAAAAGACAAACGAAAGAAGGAGCCTGACGCAGCTCATGCCGACCTTAGTGAAAAAACGGCTTGGTGAAATCCTTGTCGAAGCCAGGAAGCTAAAAGATGAAGAGCTGCACAAGGCTCTCGCTGAACAGAGAAAACACGGCGAGAAGCTCGGTAATGTGCTTATCAGGATGGGGCTTCTTTCGGAAAAAGAGATCATGGAGACCGTAAGCAAGCAGCTCGGTATTCCCATTGTGAATCTTTTTGATGCAAACCTTTCCGAAGATACGGTCAGGTTAGTTCCTGAGAACATAGCCAAGAACCACATGGTAATTCCCTTTGAGAGAAATTTCAGTGTGCTCCGTCTCGCGATGGTTGACCCGCTGGACATAAACGCCCTGGATGAAGTGGCACGCTTCCTGCGCATGGAAGTCTCGCCCTGTATAGTGACCAGGAGTGAGATGAAATGGGCCCTTGAACGTCATTACGGCATAAAGAGTCTCGTGGAGGAGACTCTTGACATCATCAAAGAGAGGGAAGCTCTTTCGCCGGACGACGATGAGGAGGAAGAGGAAAAATCTCCTGTGGAAGTGGGTGAAGACGAGCCGGTTATAAAATTCGTCAACAGTCTCCTCGCGCAGGCCCTGGCCGACAACGCGAGCGACATCCATATTGAACCCTCTGAAGACATCATGAGAATCCGCATGCGTGTCGACGGCAGACTCCGTGAAATGCAGGCCCCTCAGAAAAAGATGCTCCTCCCGATTATTTCGAGGATCAAGATCATGGGAGGAATGGATATTGCCAAGACAAGGATTCCGCAGGACGGCAGGTTTGACATAACAAAAGAGGTGGGAGTCAGGGTTTCCACGTACCCGACTATGTGGGGAGAAAAGGCGGTGCTGAGGCTTCTTGACAAGAGCGCGGCCCTGTATGGCATCGATAAGCTGGGACTTTTGATGGAGGATGAGGAGAGGCTTAGAAAGGTGCTGGGACGTGCGTATGGTTTTGTGCTCTCCACGGGTCCCACCGGCAGCGGCAAGACGACAACGCTCTACGCGATCCTGAACCACATCCATTCAGTCGAGAAGAATATCATCACCATAGAGGATCCGGTGGAGTACACCATCGATTATGTTGCACAGGCACAGGTCAACGTGAAAGCCGGCCTGACCTTTGAGTCGGGGTTGAGGTCGATGCTTCGCCAGGACCCGGACATCATCATGGTCGGCGAGATCAGGGATAAGGAGACGGCAACCATCGCCATCCACGCATCTCTGACAGGCCATGTCGTTCTTTCAACGTTCCACACAAACGACGCGGCCGGTGCGTTAACGCGCCTCGTTGAAATGGGTATTGAGCCCTTCCTTGTCGCCTCGTCTGTGTCGTGCGTCATGGGGCAGCGTCTGTTACGGAAGATCTGTGAGGACTGCAAGGAAGCCTACATGCCGCCACCGGCAGTACTTGAGAGCATAGACGTGCACGAGAGTGTGCCCCTTTACCGGGGCAGGGGGTGTCCTGTCTGCCGGAACACAGGATTCCGGGGACGCACCGGCGTGTTCGAACTGCTTGTCATGGATGACGAGATCCGCGAATTGGTCGTGGACAAGGTCTCGACAGAGGTGCTTAAGAAGAAGGCCATGGAAATGGGCATGAAGGAAATGCGTGAAGATGCTATTAAGAAGGCGCTTCTCGGGGTGACCACGCTCGAAGAGGCTCTTAATACAACACAGCTGGACTAAGCACATGGCGGTTTTTGCCTATAAAGCCCGTGACGAAAGAGGTTCCCTGGTAGCCGGTACGATGGATGCGGACAATCATCGGACTGTGTCAGCACACCTCGACAGCATGGGCCTTTTTCCGGTATCTGTTTCGGAAAAGAAAGGCATGAGCCGCGCTTCTTTCGAAGACTTCCTGACGAAGCTGGACAGGGTCAAGCTTGATGATATTATATTCTTCACGCGCCAGCTGAGGACGGTGATAAAGGCGGGTGTGCCGCTCATTTCCGGGCTCAAGGCCCTTGAAGAACAGACGAACAGCCGCAAACTCAAAAAAGTCATCAAGAAGGTCTGGCAGGATCTTGACCGTGGTGAGAGTTTCTCCGAAGCGCTCGATGGGCATGGCGAAGTTTTTTCGGACCTGTACGTCAGCATGGTGAAGGCGGGCGAGACAGGCGGCGTGCTTGATGAAGTGCTCGAAAGGCTGGCGCAGCTTCTCGAATTCCAGATGAAGACGAGAGAAACCTTCAAATCAGCCATGCGATATCCAGCTATGGTGGTGGGTGCTATCATCATAGCCTTTGGCATACTCGTGACATTCGTCATACCGAAGTTCGCTCTTCTCTTCAAGGGATCGACCATGAAGCTCCCCCTGCCCACGCGTATTCTGCTCGGGCTGAACGAACTGGTCCAGGCATACGGTGTATATCTCCTGGGAGGCGTTGTCGGTATCTGCATTGCGGGCTACGTATACACACGGACCGAGCAAGGGAAGCTCATGAGAGATCACCTTATGCTCAAGCTTCCTATTGTGGGCGCCATTCTTCTCAAGATTTGCATGAGCAGGTTTGCCTATGTCCAGGAAAACCTCATCCGCGCCGGAGTGCCGATTGTTACCGCCCTGGAGATAGTGGCCCGGACAGTGGGCAATCTTGTGATTATGAGAAAAATAGTTGAGATAAGTCAGAAGATAGAGAAGGGCAGAGGCATTGCCAGGCCGATGAAAGACAGCGGCATTTTTCCGCCCCTCGTGCTGCACCTTATTGCAACCGGAGAGGATACGGGGTCGCTGGAGGAGATGCTGAGAGAGGTGTCGGCGCACTACGACAGCGAGGTGAGTTATTCACTGGCACGTTTGTCATCGTGGATCGAGCCGATTTTGATCACATTCCTGGGGGGAATGGTGCTCTTTATTGCACTTGCAGTATTTCTGCCTTGGTGGGGAATGATGGAGGCAATGAAGCACGGTGGTGGTTAAAGAAAGAAGAGAAGGCGGACGGGCCGCAATCATGGTATCGAATTTGCTAAGGGGAAAGTCAAGGCAATGTGGGCAACCCAAGGGCTTAAGTTACTTGGGAATCTTGCGATAAATAAAGCAGGGAGAATTGCTATAAAACTATCCTAGAAGGAGGAATCTGGATGAATCTTCGGAGGAACGGAAAAGGCTTTACGTTGATTGAATTAATCATCATCATCATCATTCTTGGTATTTTAGCGGCTGTTGCGATACCGAGGTACCTTGATATGAGGCAGGACGCGGTCAACGCAACGGTGAGGGGGATTCTCGGAGGCATGAGAGGCGCCAACACCATCCTCTGGGGAAACAGGGTCATTTCGCAGCAGACGACCACATTCGGTTTTAATGAAATCCTCTACAGCATGGAAATGAAAGGCGGTAACTGGCAAACTACGGTGGATGCCAACGGAACCAACATGACTCTCACCGTCGGCGCCTCGGTCTACGGGTTCACCCTGGGTAACGGGGCGGCTACCACCTATGCTATTCCACCGACCCAGTACGTAGGGATTTACCTGAATACCGCACCCGCTCCCACAAACGGCTCGATTGCCGGTACCCAGTATACCATGTGGTGATAACGCGCGGCGTATTTGGAAAGCACGGGCGGAAAGGGCGGCAGAGGCCACCCGTTCCGCCTGATAGCAGAGCATAGAGAAGCACTCCCTCCCGCGGGTCCAACAATCAATATTCTTTTCACGTAACCGGTTGTCCTCTCTCTCAGGTCCTTTGCGATCAGAAGGCTGAGCCGTGCGCAGAACCTTGAAAAGGCTGCATATAAAGATGTATCGTGTAGGGGCTCGGTTCTTGCAAGCCTGAGAACACTCAGGAAGCAAAACCTTCACCAGTAGGTGTTGTGGTCACAATGAAACTGCTTGAGAGAAAACCTCTTGTCAGGGCGTTCTATTTTTGTATTTTGCTTGGCCTTCTACTTGTCTATTTTGATCGCGTCCTGTCCTGCCGTCTGATCTTTATCGAGAGGGACCTCTCTGCCTTCTTTATTCCGCCTAAAGTCCTCTGGGTGGACCTTCTCAAGCATGGCACCTTCCCCTTCTGGAACCCTTATCAGTATTCCGGCATCCCGCTTCTGGCGGCGCTGCAGCCCGGTGTGCTCTATCCTCCCCACGTTTTTTATCTGTTCCTGCCTTTTCCCGTTGTTTGGAACTGGCTGATTATCCTTCACTTCCTGCTGGCGGCCATAGGGGTCTACCTGTTTCTTGTTCACATGAAGTCATCCGAAGAAGGGGCCTTTGTCGGGGCGCTCATCTTCATGCTGTCCGGTTACCTGCTGTCGGTTCATAATCTGCTGCCGCATCTGTTTGCCGTCTCCTGGTTTCCGTTCGTCCTTCTTTTCTTCCTCAAACACTTCGAAACCGGGCGCATTCGCTACGCTGTATTTGTTTCGTTCTTTCTTCTCCTGCAGTTTCTCTCGGGCGCTCCCGAGATTTTCATGATGAGTGTCCTCACGCTCTTTATCATCACATTCTTTGTGCCTTCCTTGATTGGTCAACCCGTTCGCTTCTACACGCGGATGCGCTCGCTCGTCATCATTTTCTCTCTTTTCCTGTTGCTCTCTGCTGTGCAGATACTGCCTTTTTACGAGCTAAAGAGTTACAGCATACGCCGGGGTGGACTCACATACTTCGAGTCGAGCGTCTGGTCCCTGGCCTGGCGGGACTCCATTCAGTTTTTCGTGCCGGATCTTTTTGGCAACGTGATGAACGATCAGAAGTACTGGCAGAACCAGTCATGGCTCAAGACGATCTATCTTGGGATCGTGCCCTTCTGCCTTTCGACATTCTATTTCTTGACAACCGGTAAGAAACGATGGTTGCTCGCGCTCCTTCTTGTCCTTTCCCTTGTTTTTGCGCTGGGCGGTAATACACCTCTCTACAGACTGCTCTATCGCATACCGCCGTTTAACAGTGTGAGGTACCCCGTCAAATTTCTGTTCCTGTTCTTCTTCATCATCTCTGTTACTTCGGGGCTTGGATTTGACAAATTGCGTAGCGGCATTGCGGAGGGAAACAGGCGCATCCACGGAGCCATCCATGTCTTTTTCTATCTCGGGTTCCTTTTCGCGTTGGCGTGGTCGTCAACCGTTCTGCTTAAGGAACGGATCGTGAATTTCTTTGACAGCGTCGGCTTCAAGCCTGAGGCTTATAACCTCATAGATGTGAACATTCACGATATCAGAAGGTTCTGTTTCTTTGCCTTTCTCTTCTGTGTCTTGCTGCTTGTTTACCGGCGGGTCCGCCGCAAGAGCCCGGTCATGCTCTTCATGGTGGCTATTCTGGCGCTTGATCTCTTCCTCGCCAACTACGGGTTTTACAACAGCCTTCAGTGGGACCTCTATATGCAACCCCATGAGTTTGCGAGTGAGATCGTTGAGAAAGGACGGATGGACAGGTATTTTGTGACTCCGAAGACACACAATACGTATAACCGTTTTCCCAAGGATAAGGCTTCCATGAGTTCTGCCTACGCCCCTTTGTCACGGCTCTATACGGTTGAAGGGTCCGAAGTACTCAGGATAGCGCAGTATGACCTGTTCATAAACTGGATGAAGATTCTTTCCTCCATAGAAGAGGCGGAGCGATTTTTTGACATCGCAGGCATACGTTACGTGGTCAGCATTACGAAGCTGGACGGGGCCCATTTTAGAATGCTGAAAAGCATAAACATAATCGATGTGCCTCTCTATTTCTATGAGTACAATGAGTACCCCGGCCGCTTCCTGCTTTTTTCAAAGGTCCGCCGCGTACCCGATGAAAAGAGTATGATAGAGGCGCTGGCGGATCGAACGATAGATTTGAGGCGCGAACTGATCGTCTTGAGTAAAGAAGCGCAAATGGGTCTGCCCGTCTCGACGCAAGGCAAGGTTGAGTTGGTCAGGTATGAGCCGAATAATCTTGTCTTGAAGTGCACAACCGATCAGGGCGCATTCCTGTATGTAAGCGACGCCTACTATCCGGGATGGAGAGCATACGTAGATGGTCAGCGAACGGAAATCTTGCGGGCAAACCTGGCATTCCGGGCTGTGAAGCTGCCACCCGGTCAGCACACCGTTTTGTTCCGATATGTACCGACCTCTTTTTATGCCGGCCTCGTGGCAACCGCCATCGGCCTGATCCTTTCTTGCCTTCTCATTGTGAAAAGAGAGAAATGAAGCAGGTCATGCTCGTTCTGATCGTGCTGTTTACCTCGGTGCTCGGAGGGTACCTGAGCCCTCAATGGGGTATCACGCTCTTTTTCTTCTTGACTGTACTTCTTTTCTTCTTCGTGGGGACGGAGATTCAGATCAGAAAAGATGAAGGTTTGTGTCTCCTATTTGTCTGTTGGGGCGTTGTCTCCGTGTTGTATGCCGGTGACAAGTGGGGAGCTATCCTCTTTTCCAGCTCTCTCGTGGCAGGTTCTCTCTTCTATGTCGTTTTGAGGAACTCTTCGGGATGGGACTTGTTGTTGCTGAAGACAATACTGATCGGCGGCTGTAGCGTCGGTTTCAGCGAAGCCCTCAGGCAGGTAAACCTCCTGCCTCACGGTTTGTTTTACAACCCGAATCCTTTCTCGGGCTTTCTCACGCCTCTCGTGCCTGTTTCCCTGTACCTCTATGCAAAGTACCGGAAACATATCTATGCGGCCGCGGGTATGCTGCTTGTGTTTGCCAATTTTATATCCGCATCAAGAACCGGAGTTGGGACGATGATTCTCGCCTTTGTAGTGATGGGAGTCTTCTTGTACCGGGACAGGGACAAGGCCTCTGTTAAGACATTGCTACTCATATTCCTTGTGGGGTTCTTCGCTTTTCTCCTTTTTTCAGAGGCAAAGAATACCTTCACGGTGAAGGATACGATCGGTATGCTGGAGAAACGGCCCACCGGAATACTCCAGAGAGCGCACCTTCTTAAGGTTACATTTGAGGTTATTGGACAAGCCCCTATTCTTGGTTACGGTCTCAATTCATTCCTGGGCGCGATGAGTTCTGTCTCCAACCCGTACGTAGTCGATCCTTCCGTACACGCGCATAGTCTCTATCTGAATATCCTTGCTGAGCTGGGGATCGTGGGTTTGGTGCTCTTCCTCTGTTTCCTTGCCGTTGTTCTTGCCAATCCGGCTCGCTCCTTTTTTCTATTGAAGGTTGCCCTTATCTCCTTTCTTTTTCATAACGTGGTGGAATACAATTTTCCTCCCCCGACATTTCAAGTGCTCTTCTATCTGCTCTGTGCGGCTGTCATGCAGGAAAAGGGCAGAGAGGCGAGCCTTCTTCGTATCAGGGGAAAGCCGGCGCAGGCTCTCCCACTGTTTCTGGCGCTTTACTTTTCCCTGGTTAATCTCTTTCCGATCTGCGGTTTCATCCTTCTTGACAGGGCAAACGCAGCGCTTCAGAAAGGAGATATGGTGAAGACGCTCCGCTATCTGTTTGCGTCGACCTATTTCGGATATTCGGTATCGGCCTTCGCTGCTGATACAGCTCAGTTGCTTAGCGACACCTACTTCGCGTCCGGCATGAAAGATGGGAAGCTCTTAGAGATCGCAGAGAAGAATTATCTGAAGGCCCTGGCTCTTAACAGCCCAGACGGGCCTCTGTACGTTAACCTAGCAAGCTTTTATGCCAGTACCGGGAGGCCGGACACCGCGCAGGCCTACCTTCAGAAAGTAATCAAGCAGTACCCCTATCACCAGGAATATCGCTTCGCACTGGCTCGGCTCTGTGCAATGCAAGGACGGAGGAGGGAGGCTACAGAGATCCTTGAGGCCAGCAACACGGTTCTGAAGAAGTACGCGCCGCTTCATCCTCTCCGTGTGCACGTTCTTTTAGGCCTGGCACAACTTTACGGATTGGCAGGAGACAAGGAGCGATCTGAGGAATCGATGGCGAAAGCGTACCGGCTGAGAAACATGCTCGGTGAGGAGGGTTCTCCCGCCATCGGGAAAGAGGCCACTCTTAATTCGCCGGTTCGTTGAGCCTTCGTATGTCGCGCAGCTTCAGGTGTTCTCTCATCAGCAGGATGAAGCCGAGTATGGTGTAGGGAATATACCACGATGCATGATAGAGCAGGGATACCGCAAACGCTTCGTATTTAGGCACGCCAAAAAGCGAAAGGAGATAGACCAGCAGGAACTGATACAGACCTATATACCCGGGCGAAGAGGGGATCGTGATGCCCATGTTGAGCAGCGCGCAGACAAACGGCACGTAGACGAATGGCACCGAAACATTGAGCGCCAGAATGACCATGTAGAGAGCGAGGCTCATGCAGAACCAGGTGCTGAAGGAGATAACGGCAAAAAGGAGTATGAGAAGGGGCGACGTGATGCGCTTCAGGTTTTCCTGTATACCCAGAATTGTCTTGGCAAATCTGGTGAGAAAGGATTTCTCTATCTTCATCAGCCTAGAAGACAGGTGAGTTGCGACGCCCTCTCTGCTCAGCACCAGAATGCCGATGACGCACACAACGGCAAGGCCGATGATCAGGGATATCCCCTGAGATATTCTGGGCGGCAGCTCCCGCTTGGGGAAGAAGAGGAACGTGAGGAACAGAAGCCCGGTAAGATCGAAGAACCGGTCGACGAGGACAGTCGAAAAGGCATAGGTGAAGGTGAAGCCTTTTTTCCTGGACAATACATACCCGCGCGCCAGTTCCCCTATGCGCGCCGGCAGCACGTTATTGACGAAAAGCCCGATCATCAATGCAGTAAACGTTTCACGAAAACGTACCTCAGTGCCGGAGACTCGCGCCCATCGGTAGGAAGCGCCACTGGCAGCCCCTGCTATACACAGGAGAGGAAGGAAGGCGAACTTGAGGTTAGCATGCTTCAATGTCTCTATGATATCGCGTAGCATTATATCCTTAAGTGACAAGCAAAGAAACAGAATGCTTATCGCGAAACCGAGAGGGGTTACCCATTGCCTTCTTGTCATAACGCTATTTTCCCTTGTCGGTCGTTCCGCGGATGCTCACGTTCAAATATCGAGTCGCCATCTTTAGACAACCGGTGCATTGAGATTACGACAACCGGGAAAGATTATATGGCAAAGCATCCTGTTTTTCCAGGTTGAATCCGTGTCGTGTACGCCGGAGACGACCCGTCAACCATCGGAGGTAGATACACGGCTCGATTCTCGTGCTATACTTCCGGATAGAGCAAAGGCCAGAGCGGAGGCATCAATGTGTCAGACTACAGCATACGTTATCGAAGGTGACAGGGAAGTGTTGCTGCTTCAGGACGTGATCAGCATTAAGCCTGAGAATGGGTCTCTGCGCATGGTCAACCTTTTCGGCGAAGAGAAGGTCGTACGCGGCACTATCAAGCAGATTGATCTTCTGGCACACAAAATCCTGATCGTGCATTGAGGCCCCGTAAGGGCATCCGAAGAGTCATGTAGCGGGGCTGTTCCGACTCACTTCCAGACCGATCTTGCCTTGACATAAGGGCGTGCTTTCTGTTCTATTACTGAAGCTGTTGATACCATCTGCTGACTAGGGGTTAGGAATGCGATTAGGTATTGTTGGGACGGGTTCGTATGTTCCGGAAAAGGTGCTTACCAATTTTGACCTGGAAAAAATTCTGGATACTTCTGACGAATGGATCTACACGAGAACGGGCATAAAAGAAAGGCGGATTGCCGAGCCCGGGACAGGTGTTTCAGAGCTTTGCAAAGTGGCTTCTGAGCGGGCCATAGCGGCTGCCGGACTTCAGCCCTCCGACATAGACCTTATAGTGCTCGGCACGATAACTCCGGACACGCATTGTCCCGCGGGTGCAAACTGGCTAGAGGCAAAACTGGGCTGCGACAATGCGGTTTCCTTTGACGTCACTGCGGCATGCACCGGATTTATCTTCTCACTCCATGTGGCCTCAGCTCTTATCAGGGCCGGCTTTAACAAAAAAGCACTGGTCTGTGCCGGTGAGATCATGAGCAGGACAGTAAACTGGAAGGAACGGGAGAGCTGCATTCTGTGGGGCGACGGGGCTGGCGCGGTGATTCTCACAGAGACGTCCCAGGGGGCTGAGGTTCTTTCAACACACATTCACACTGACGGCAAGAACGGGCGCGAATTGCTTATGCCGGGCGGAGGCTCTCTTACAACGCCCATTTCGCATGAGAGCGTCGACAAGGGACTTCACTTCCTCAAGATGATAAATGCGAACACTTCATTGCGCACTGCGGTGAACCATTTTGCAGACGCTGCGATGGAAGCAGTAAGGACCAGCGGCTATAGGATAGAAGATGTGGATCTCATCATCCCGCATCAGGCAAACATAAGAATCATGGAAGGAGTTGCGCGTAAGCTGAAGACTCCCATGGAAAAGGTCTACGTCACCATAAACAAGTACGGAAACATATCATCTGCGACAGTGCCGATCGCCCTCGACGAAGCGGTAAGGGACGGGACCATTACAAAAGGAAAGCTCGTGCTCCTGACAGCTTTTGGCGGTGGCCTTACGTGGGGTTCAAGTCTCATACGGTGGTGAAGCAAATTCCAAATCCGAATGTCTCAACCCGAAACATCTAGAATATTAAATCACCAAAATCGGGCAGTGGAGGAAGCAAGCGTTTAGTGAGCCTTCAACATTTGAAATTTGGAATTTGTCTAGGATTTAGAGTTTAGAAATTGGAATTTGAAGGTTATAATATAACCTGCGGAGGGATGGCTGAGCGGCCGAAAGCGGCGGTCTTGAAAACCGTTGGGCGTGCAAGCGCCCCGTGGGTTCGAATCCTACTCCCTCCGCCATATTTAGTTTGAGGTAGCTGTCTCCCGTATTCACTGCGCTTGCAAAGAAAACATCAACAAACACTAAAGCCGTTACTGCAACCACCGCCAGTTCCACAACGACATTGGCCGTTTCCTGTAGCACTGCCATTGAGACATTGATAGTAGGGCCCTGAGCCATAACCGCAGTTACTGGAGTTTCCGGTGCCTGTGTAGCAGTAACTATCACATGCGGAAGTCCCGTTTCCGCACGTGGGCCCACCGCAGGTCCCGCTGCAGCATACGCCACCGTACGCAGCGCCGCAGCTCCCGTAACCGCAACACGCAGCAGCGGCGTTACCGGTGCTACAGCTGACGCCAACCTGCGAACCATGATTACCGCAGCTGCCTCGTGCTGCTTCCCCGCTGCCTAAATCAATCAGCTTTGGTTGTTCGTAGCTAAGTGGCGCACTTCCGCTGGATACCCCAAGCCGGAAGCTGGAGTTCCTTGCATCGTAAAACCTCGCATTACCATATGCGGCGAGTCCCTTCCTGACCAACGCGTCAACAAACGTGCGGATATGATCTCTCGATTCTTCAGGTACCCCTTCGAAAAAGCGGCCAATCTCATCAGCGAGTTCGTCTATGGCGTGCTCTCCGTCATGAATAAGCTTCCACACGCACACGCCGGTCGGATTCAGGCCGAAAGCGGCGAATCCGAAGTCGGCATCAGGATTAAAGATCACGGCCCAGTCGTCGAATTCCTCGCGGAGCGCGACGTGAGGATTGGCGATGGGGTTATCAGCTGAGTGCAAGTGCAGTATTCTCCCTGGACTTGGGAATGCAATCGACGTGCCAACGAGCAACAAAGACCTCTGTGTGGCCGTACTAACACAAGGGATGCAGGAAATTGAATGGATGCGGGTTAGAACAGTCTATCTGGAAGAGGCTTACTCTTGCGTTTCTTCTTCGGCTTCTTGGCTGCATGCTGCGGAGCTTTATCCAAAGGGCCCTTGGCCGCGTCGATGTACCTGTCAAGGTCCTTCTTCTCAAACAGAGTGTGTTTCCCTATCTTGACCGGGATAAGTTCGTGTCTTTCGAGCATCCTGTAAAGGGTAGGGGGAGAGATTCTCAGGTACTTGCATGTCTCTTTGACGGTAAGCAACCTGCTTTCTTCATCCATGATATCAAATCATACACTCTCATGCTGTAAAATGCAACACCAATTTGCGTCAGAGTACAAGATTTCAAAAGGTGTATCTTTGGCGGAGTTTCGTGGACGGTGTGAGCCGAGAACAAAGGCAAGAATCATTAAGTACGGTGCTGAACTATTGATGCGAAGTTAGCGTTAATAAAAGTGTATAAACGCCACCCAGTGGCAGAATAGTTTTTAAGGAATGCTCATAATATGATATTGTAAGATATTTAAAGATACATTATAAAATTATATGACATATTGAGAAATGCCTAAAAGTCAACGGAGGTCCTTCAACCGGAGAACCAGAGAACTGGCGAGTACGGTGCAAAGGCCAAGGAGGAAGATGCCCAGGCGGAAACTTACCAGATCGCCGGTGAGGCCGATCAAGTGCGGTATAATCCCGGTCCCGACCATCCCCACCGTGACCACTACGCCTGTCGCCTGTCCGCGGGTCTCCCGGCCGAACATGCGGGAAATGGCCACCAGGGCGAGAGGAGGGAATGCACCCGAAATCGTGGCCTGCACGAAAAGAAGGGATTTGATCCAGCCGATATCCTTTGTAGCGAGAAGCATTGTCATGAGTCCAGTGGCAAGCATGATGAGAAAAAGTCCCTTCTTCAAGCTGATCCGGTCAACAAAGAACCCTGCTGCTATTGCGATCAGTACCATGCCTGAGCGGGAGAGACCAAAGATGGAATTGGCGTACTGGACCGTCATCCCGAGTTCTCTCACGAGATACAGCGGAAGAACGAAATAAAGACCAAGCACGCATCCAGAGCAGAAGATCCAGAGAATGCCCATTATCCAGATGGATCGGTTCTTCAGGAGACCGCGGTTCACCGAGCCTATCTTGCCCGAATGCGTTTCTGTCGCTACGACCCGAAAGATCATGGCACAGAGAAGCAAGATGCCGCCGACAACGATAAAAATAAGGCGCCATGAAAGGAATGAGAGGAGAAAGAGCGCAATCAACGGCGCGCCGAAGATGCTGAGCGAACTGGCTGATTCGTGGAACGCAATGGCTTTTCCCCAGTCTTTCTCCGAATAGTATTCTGTGATCATCGGGATGATGGTGGGGAGATAGACGCCCAGCGCAAAAGCAAGCACAAAGACAACAGGATAGAAGATGCTGAACCTGTGTATTGCAGGAATCACAAAGAAGACCAAGCCTGCGGTGGTCAGCGACCCCAGCACGGCCCGTTTCGAACCTAGAAAGCCTGCCACCCGGCTTGCAGAAAAGAGGGCGAAACCGTAACCAATGGAGATGAATGTGAAGATACTTGCTGCCCGCGCGTGCGTGGTACCGAATTCCTGTTCAATTAATGGAAGGAGAGGGGAGAACAGGGTCCTGCCATTAAAGTTCATGAACCAGATGAACCAGATGAAGAGAAGAAAGAGGAACCCTTTGCCGCGCAGCGAAGGGAATCGTGGGTACACGCCCTAATCCCTGGCCAGGGCAAAATGCAGTCGGTTTGTCTCGACGTCGGC
>Ga0335069_10006188_pt1 | contig 17427 bp, 11 predicted proteins | sample Lox_Sample_11_FD_206714 | JGI IMG/M metagenome (GOLD analysis project Ga0335069, IMG submission 206714) | Soil microbial communities from Loxahatchee National Wildlife Refuge, Florida, United States - Lox_Sample_1.1 | ecosystem: Environmental > Terrestrial > Soil > Wetlands | place: USA... | reverse complement strand
CTCGCGGGTCATGGGCGGCACCGTTTCGTGATTGCCGCGCCCGATGAACACCGGCACCGGGCTGAATGCCGCGATCTGGTGAGTCAAAAAGTCATCCCACGCGCGCTGCTGGTATTCGCTCTTCGACATCGGAACGCCAGGCGTACCCATGGCGATCATGTCCTCGTCCTCGGAGGACATCCAGCGGAAATCCCCCAGGTGCCAGTAGAAGGCGTCGTTCTCCGCTTTTACACTGGCGGCGATGGCGGGCATCACGAAGTCGCCGCAGTTGCGGCTGTCGCCCGACACCGCAAACGTCCACGTGGTGTCCGCATTCTCCGGCGCGCCGCCCCGTGAGGCTGCCACAGAAGCGATCGCGAAGACGGCGAGAGACACAGAGATCAGGAGCAAGAGGGAAGACTTATTCCTCGACATGCCTCCAGCATACGACGGTGCGGGCCGATTCACATGAATCGTGCGACAAGGACGCCGGAGAGCGCAGTTTTCACTGCCGGATTGTGATTCGAGTCACGGAGACTGGAAGCCAAGATCCGCTAGTCTCAAGAGGTAGGCGCCACCACAAAGGATGTGCGCACAAAGGAGTCTTTTTTATGGCTTATGTAATTACGGATGCGTGCATCAAGGATTTTGTGTGTGTGGCGGACTGCGCCACAAATGCCATCGCACCCGCGGAGGGCGACCCCAGGGCGGATGGCGTTTCCCAGGTTTTCATCAATCCCGACGACTGCATCGACTGCGGCAACTGTGCCGATGTGTGTGCGCAGAACGCGATCTTCCCCGAGTCCGATATTCCCGCCGACAAGGCCGGCTTCGTGGAAAAGAACCGGGCGTTCTTCAATTAGCCAAGTCTCCTTCCCGGTCTCCAGCGCCAGGACACTTCTACCACGGACGAAAATCAGTTCGTCCATCCCAAGAACAGAAGGACGTTCGTGGGGACCCCGGCGTGGGGCACCGGGCTTTTGGCCAACTCTACTTTTACTGTTGTTCCGGTTTGGCGGCCGGCGCTGCATCAGCCGGCGGGGTCGCAGGAGCGCTTGCGGGCTGCGTCTGGATGGCGGCCGAGGTCTGCCCCCCGGGCAGGTTCGCGGGCGACACCACTGTCACCGGAAGAGTCAGGGTCTGCACAGTCTGCGGATCATCGCGCAGCTTCAGGTAGAGCACCCCGCCACTCGCGGGATGGGGCACCATCAGTTGCCCCCCGGTGAAGTCGGGCGGGATCTCGGTCGCATTGGAAAAGTCTTCCGTCGCCGAGATGGACGCCGCCAGGAACAGGTTGGTGCCCGTCAGCGTACAGGGTTTGTTCGCCCCATGCGCGCAGCGCAACTCCTTGAATCCCGGGATGCGCACCAGGGTTCCCAGCGGCATCCAGTCTCCCGCGATTCCATTGGACGAGACGGCCCGCGCGCGCAGGGGGCCGAATGCCGAGGATCCGAACCGCGCCAGCGGCTCGACGGTTCCCAAGGCCGTCTTGCTGTCTTCCAGCATCAGGCTGCCGTCGGCGAGTGAAAGCACGGTGTGGAAGCTGCCATCGGCTGCCGCCACTTCGACATTCTGGTTGCGTGGAAACGTCTCGGGCACCACGGATTTAAGGAAGAATACGAGCCGCGAACTGAGGGGTACATCGTCCGGGCTGCCCATGCGCACTGAGGGCGTCTGTTGGGCATTATCCTGCGTGCCTTTGTTCAGCAGCGTCACCTGCGGCCGGGGCGGGTTCACTGTGACGGGCACTTTCAACTGGCGCCCATCGCGAAGCAGCACCTTGGCGGTGTACGACTTGCCTGGATCGAGGTCGAGCGTCGATCCCTCGGTATTGAGGGTAAGTTGGTCGAAGTCCTGGACGCGGGTCAGACCCGCGGGCAGCCACGTGATCTGGTTGAGGGTAGCCTTGGCCACCTCGTCCAGGCGCGTGCCCTTCAGAATGGCCTCGCGGTCGCCGGCGCTGAATGTGAAGTGCTCCAGCGAGGCGGCCTCAGCGTAGGCATCCAGGTCCAGGGTGTCCGGCTTTTCCACGCCGTACTGGTGGATGTCGAGCAGAAGGGTCTGGGGCGTGGCGTCTTTGAGCGGCACACCAACTTCCAGCAGATCGGGCCTGGCGGCCTTCCACTTGAGCGCAACCGGGTCTCCTCCCGAGGGCTTGCGCAGCTCGACCTTCTTGACGCACAGCGTACTGTTTCCCTTGACGTGCAAAGTGTCGTCGCGCCCCACGATCAGCGCCGACTGGTCGTCCGCGGCCACGGCCCATTTTTGCGGCCCGGCGGAAAGCAGCTCGAAGCGCGGTCCCTCCCAGTCGTCAAACCCCCATTTGCCCCGGATCACACCGGTGAGCTCGCCCGATGGCAGCACCGGCAGGGGTTTCTGCGGCACCAGCCCGCCCTTGGCCGCATCGGCGACAATCGGCTCGTCCACCGGCCCCTGTTTCGTTTCAATGTGCAGGGCGAGATCGTGCGCCAGGTCTGTCGCAAAGACCAGCGGAGCGCCTTCGGCCGGGAGCACCAGCCCGGGCTTCTGCACACAGCTTGATTCCAGGGGGTTGCTGGGGTGGAGCGGAGGCGCCTTCGACGGGCCCACCGGCGGCAGCGCGATCACCACCACCGATTTGGGATCGCGGAACGAAGGGGGCAGGTTCAGGCGCAGGTTAAGAGTGTCCTTCGTGGGTAACGCCAGGGCCGGGATGTACTGGAAATGCGCCGTGTGGAGAGAGGCCAGGATCTTGGCCGTGTCGACGATCGCCCCGATGTACGGACTGAATTGCCCCCCGCCGCCAACACTCGAATAGCTGAGCTGGTTCATCAGGTCGCCGGCGGTGCCGCTGGCCAGTTGCGACACCAGCGACTGGGCATTGGCGTCATCCAGAACCATCCCATCTGTATGCTGCGTAAGGCAGGGCGCCTGCTGGTCGGTAGGCTTATCGAAGCACTGCTGATCAAGCTTGATGCCCAGCGACCTGGCGGCTGCCTCGGCTCGTTCTTTCAGCGTCCTGGGATCGGTCTGAGAGGTGACTCGAACCTCGTTGAGGTAGGCGTCCAGTCGCATGCGGTCCCAGCTCGCCGCCTGGAGGTCCTGCCCGGCGCGAACAAACGCTCCCGGCCGGTCATGAACGGCCTTCCGCAGGGTACTGAAGTCGCCGCCGGTCTCCGGGACCAGGAAGACCAGGGCCTGTTGCGCCTCCTGGGGAACAGTCACGAAGACGCCCTCGTTCCGCGCCTGGCGCGTCCACGTCTCGACGTGCGTAAACCAATCCGGAGGCGGGGGATTGGTGGCGCCGCGCAGGAAGGCCACGACCAGGACGTACCGCTCCGATTGACTCTGTGGAAAATCGGGATGAATCCAGAGGCGATCGCCGGGCAGCAGATTGGGGGCCTGGCTGATGGGGAGAGTGACATCCCCCCGCTTGACATGAACATCGATCTTGGGTCCGGTCAGATCGAACGCCGGGCTGTCGGCCCATATTTGAGACAGGGCCAGAATCAAAAAGCAGAACAGCGGCAAACTACGGCGCATGCATCCATTGTACGAAGTCTGATTGCGATATCACGACGCGAAGTGCGTTGACGAAGCGCAGTGAAATCCGGGCTCGCCCGTTTGCAGTACCCTGAAGTACCCAAGAAGCGCCCAATTTATCTCTAGATACGGAAGTCCTTATTGTCTATACTATGAAGGGGATAGTTTCACATTGAATAGGTAAAGCCTTTCTCGACTCAACGTAGGGTCTTTTCACCACAGTGCACTCACGACTTGGCACCGGTCAAAGTCCCGGCGCCTCTTTTTTACCTTACATTTAATCGGGAAATGGTCGGAAGCGGCGCAAAGCGCGGGCAATCTTCAGACCCGCAAGGCGCATCGCTTCCATCCTAGAGCAGTCCGACTGGGGGGTCCTGCCGCACCGACCGCGTGCAGGCGCGGGACCGGATTTGGGAGATGCACGTATGAAGTCACAAAGAGCTGCGCAGAGAAATATAGACGTTAGTCACCTGACCATTCCCGATGCAGAAGAAATCATCGAAGAAGCTCTGACCGAGTTATCGTTCTCCCAGGATCCGGGTTTAGCGCGTGCACTTCGCTTCCTGGCTCCTCCGGGATACCAGGCGATCGTCGAGTTATGCAGTGAAAATGGGCGCAGCAAGCGCCGCAATGCGGCCGCCGATGAGTGGTCGCCTGAAGAGGACGAGGTGCGCATCTACTTCGAGCGGATCGAGGAGGGCGAAGCCGCCCCCCGTCCGGTGCGCAGCGCCCGTTCGATTCACGAGCATCGCGCCGATACCGACGATGAGAGCCAGGAAGCCTTGCTGCCCGCCGACCTCGATGCGCGCGTGAAGGAGCTATGTTCCGCGCTGGCCGAGGCGGAACGCGGCGGTCACGCATTCATCGCGCTCAAGTGGTTCCGCGACTCTTTCCTGCCCCGCAAGACGTTCCGCTGGAACCAGAATCCCGAATCGCGTCAGTCCGTACTGGCCGAAGCCATTCAGCGGGGCGTCGTGCTCACCAGCAAGATCGCCAATCCCAAGACTCCGGCCTATCCCACCACCACCATCCGGCTCAACCGCGCCGAGGCAGGGATCCCGGAAGAAGCGCAGCGCTTCCATCCTGTGTCAATCCAGGGAGAATCACTCACTGCGCTGATTGAAGAGGAACGGGGGGCCATGTGAGCTGTTACTTCCTCGAAGCCACAGCGTTTGCCAAGCTGTTTGTGCGCGAGCCGGGGACCGATACGCTCATTCGCCTGATGGAGACAGTCGAGGACAATCGCAAGCTGATTGCTGCCTCGACTCCGCTGGAAATCTACGCGGCGCTGCGGCGGCGGGAGCGCGCCGGCGCCATTTCGCCCCAGGATGCGGCTGCCGCTCTCGAAGTGCTTCGCCTCGAGGCCGCGCGCGCCGTCCAGGAGCCGCTCAACCCTGCGGTCCTTGAATCGGCCCGGCAGTTGCTTGACCGTGCCAGCCTGCGTTGGCCCGATGCCCTGCAGCTGGCCGCCGCCCTGGTGGCCCGCGACATGTTCCAGGGCACCGAGATCGTCTTCGTGTCTGCCTCGCAGGCGCTCCTTGACGCCGCCCGCGCAGAGGGGCTGCAGGTCATGAATCCGCTTGAGAAGGAAGTCGCCGCCGCGCATGCCGAGCCCATCTAACGCTTTTGGGGAAAACGGCGCGCTTTTCAAACTTCAAAGGCCGTCGTTGTGCCGCGATTCTCGTGCGGATTTTGATCCCGCAGAGCATTTCCCACGAAAATCCGCGCGAATCCACACCCCGCCTGCGCCGCATCTTTGTGCGAAAATCAAGAAAGCCCGATTTTGTCGCCTATCCGACCCCCCTGTCCGGGTTTCCCGGTCTTGCTGCGGGCGCGGAAAGCGTGGCCAATTAGAATTACTGCAGTTGCGATCGATCGAAATTCGCCCTGCTTAGACCCGAATCCCGGAGCGGACAAGGAAAGGAACCGATTACAGCGTATGTGGAAACCAAGCCAACCCGAACCACCGTCTCCCCCCGCAGCTCCTCCTGAGCCTGTGCGGCCTGCTCCGGCTGCTTCGCCGGTCGAGTCCGCTAGCCGTGCGGGAGTCAGCGCATCCGACCAGGCCTCCATTAGCAAGGGCCTGTTTATCAAGGGCGAAATCACCGGCTCGGAATCGCTGTTCATCGACGGCAAGGTCGAGGGCAGCATCAACCTGAACGGAAACCGCGTGACCGTGGGCCGCAATGGCCAGGTTGCCGCCAGCATCACCGCGCGTGAGGTGGTGGTCCTGGGTAAGGTGCGGGGCAACGTGACCGCGACGGATCGCGTGGATATCCGCGCCGAGGGCGCCTTGACGGGCGACGTGGCCGCAGCCCGCATCAGCATTGAGGACGGCGCGTTCTTCAAGGGCGGCATCGACATCCGCAAGCCCGACCAGAAGCCTGCCGCCGCACCTGCCGCCGCACCTGCCGCCGCGACACCCGCGCCTGCCGCCACGGTGGTCAAGTAAGCTCATTTTCAATTCGGTTCATCACGCAGCCTCGGCATGTGCCGGGGCTGCTGTGCCGGCTTGCGCGCGAGAGGACTCGCCCTCTGGCGCGATAATGGATTCAGCCCGGGCCTCGATCGGGGCCATGCTGCCGAGGATTGCGATCTTCCGCGGCAGGAATTCAGATGAGCCATTCCGACACACCACCTGGACGGCAGGGCCGGCAAGGCGCGACGCCGAGCCCAACGGCTCCGAGGCCTTCGGGGCGGCGCCTCTGGAATCCCGGCCTGCTGCAGGCCCTATGGGCGCGCAAGCCTCGCACCCAAACCGGCGCCCATGCGGCCTCCATCGCGAATCCATCTCAGGGCTGGGCCGGAAGTCGAATGTGGGTGCTGATCGTAGTGGGCATCCTGGTGTGTTTTCCCATCGCGGGCATGGTTCTCGGTTACATCACCAGGCCGCCTGCTGGAACCGCATCGATCACTCCGGGCGGGGCCTCCTCCGAGGCGTCCCCGGATAGCGCCGGAAGAATGCCGAAGCCGGCGCCGGGAAGGCCGTTCGGCGTTTCGCAGGTGCCTCCGCCCACAACCAATTCGCCCACCCCCATGCCGATCGAACCCGTGACCCCGCCGCAGATCGCCACACCGCAAAGGCCCGTCGCTCCGATCATCACTCCAGCTCCCGCGCCCTCGACGGCCGCGCCGCCGCCATCGGTTCCGGCTCCAGCCCGAGCGCCGTTACCGGTAGTGACCTATCCGGCGCGCCATGACAAGCACTTCGGTGCCGGCTGTTCGGGGCAACTCACGCTGAACAGCACCGCATTGGTGTTCAATTGTCCCGGCGATCCGGGCAGCGGATTTCAGCTCCCGATCAACCAGATCGACGCGGTGGACGACAATGGCATCCGCCTCCTCTCCGGGAAGAAGTACCACTTCACCATTCCGGGCATGAACAAGAGCGCCGAGAAGGCGCTGTTTACTGACTGGCTAAACCGGGTGCGGTGACCCGTCTCGCGTTGGGGTTTTAGGCTCTACCACAACAGCTTGGCGGCGAACTGAAGCTCCCTTGCCGGACCGGCAGTGGTGACCTGACCGAAGCTCGTATCTGTCATGACGAAATCCGGATTGAGGAACTGGGCATGATTCATAGCGTTGAATGCTTCGGCACGAAGTTCGAGGCTCATCACTTCGTGGAGTGGAATGAGCTTGCCGACCCCGAGGTCCCAGTTGTTGACGCCGGGGCCAGTGAGGATGTTCGCGCCTGAGTTGCCGAAGGTGTTCGCAGGCGGCGGCGCGAAGCACGAGGTATCGATCCAGTAATGTCCATTGCTGCGCACGCTCTTGTTTGTCAGGCTCGACCGTCCATTGCATATGCGGTTCGGCCTGAAGCTCGTCATCGGATCCATCGACGTGCTGTTGGCCGCAAGGACCGTGAATGGGTTTCCCTTGGAGAAGGTCGCGATGGCATTTAACGTCCAACCGCCCACCAGCGAATTCACCAACGGGCTTGCGCTACCCAGGAACTGCTGTCCGCGCCCCAGCGGCACATTCCACACGCCGCTTGCGACCAGCCTCTGCGGCGCGTTGAAGCCAGCCATCCCCTTGTCGCAACTGAGGCAGGTGCCGCGCTCGTTGATTCCGACCGGAGCTCCCCCCTGCTCGGTGTTGGTCAGCGCTTTGGACCATGTGTAGTTGGCCACAAAGCTGAGACCGTGCGAGAACTGCCGTTGAACCTTGGCGACCAGGGCGTTGTAGCTCGAGGTACCCTCGTCGGCCATCGCATAGATGTAGGTGAACTGCTTGAAGGGTTTAGCCGAGGGATCGCAGACGTACGACCCCGGCAAGGAACAATCGTCTGCGTTCCAGCGGATGGGCAGCTTGCGCGACTGCGATCCGATGTAGTCGACTTCAGCGATCATATCTTTCGTCAGCGAGTGCTGCACCGCCAGACTCCACTGCGGGATGTAGGGCGTGCGCAATTTCGGATCGAGATTGAAGATCGTGCCTTTGATGTTGTCTGCAAAGGTCTTCGTGATCGCGGTATGTGTGATGGGAGGAAAGACGTTCTGGCCCAGAACGTAGGCAGGCAGCGGTTGCGCGGGATTGTTGGTGATCGATTGCACGATGGCGACTCCCGGGGCCGTGATCGCGAACAGCTCGTAGAGGGCATTCTCAGCGGGATAGTAGAAGCCCGCGCCGGCACGAACGACTGTACCCGGCCAGAAACGTGGCTCCCATGCGAATCCAATGCGGGGCGCGAAATTGTTGAGGTCGAGTTTATAAACTTCGGAGCTGATCTGACCCAGTGCGGCGAAGGTGACCTTGCCTGTCTTGAGATCCACGGCGTGGGGATAGGCGGCATCTTGTCCGACGGCATTTGGCGGCGTGCTCAGATTCCAGCCGAGGCCGAGATTGAGCGTCAGGTTGGAACGAATGCGCCAGGTGTCCTGAGCGTACGGAGTGAAAGCCGTCCAGCGGAAATGCGTCCGCGGCATCGAGGTAACATTGCCGTTCTGGGGCATGCCCAGCAGAAAATCAGCAAATGAGTTGCCCGTGCCGGCCACTGGCGCCAGCGTGCCTGCGCTGTTCGTGGCTAGCTGCGCAGTATAGATCGAGCTGAACCATACGCCGCCGCGGGAGTAGAAGTTTGAGCTCTCCTGTACCGTGCGCACATAGTTCAAGTCCGCGCCGAACCTCATCTCGTGTCTGCTTTTGAGATAGCTTATGCTCTCGTACAACTGATATTGGTTGTCGATGTTGCCGATCAGGCCCTGGTTGCGCCCGAACGAGGGAGCGGTGGAACTGCCCGCGATGTTGAAGCCGTTGAGAAAGATGCCGGGGACTCCGTTGATGTCGGCGGTTCCGGTGAAGCCGAGCCTGGTCTGAACTCCGGGATCGGTATCACCTGCGTTAAAGACATAGGGCCGAATCCAGCCGATGCGGAATTCATTCACTATCGTTGGCGTGAGCGTCGTGGTCAGTTGCAGCATTACCAGGTCTGTGGTGAGAGGGAAGCTATAACCCGAGTAAGGAAACAACGCATGATTCACGGTCGGCGAATTCTCCCTCACGTACTCCGCGAAGATGTTGTCCTTCGTCCCAAGGTCCACATCGACGCGGCCGCCGAATTGATCGTAGTTATCGGTGGTCTTGGGATTGCCGGCGATGTTCTGGGACCCGTAACTCGCTGCGGGAATGTAGTAGGCGAGCAGCGCCTTGGCCATGGAGTTGATCCGCGCCGATGGAATGATGTTGCCGGCAAAGGGTTGGCGCTTGCCCGTCGCCGCGTCGTAAGTTGCCGGATCGTAAAGCTGGACCGGTGTAGGCAGCGCCAGCAACTCAGAGAAATCACCGTTAAACATCTTCTGTGAAGGCACGGTGGCTCGGGCAATATCGGCCCGCATCTGGCGGCGTCCTTCGTAGTGGCCAAAGAAGAAGGCACGATTTCGCAGGATAGGCCCGCCGGCTGCGGCTCCAAACTGGTTGCGATGAAAAGGAGCCGGCTGCGTGCCGGGACGATCGAAGTAGTTGCCGGCATCGAAAACATTGTTCCGGACAAACTCGAAGGCTTCTCCGTGAAAGTGATTGGCGCCACCCTTGGTGATTACGCTGACAGCACCCGCGTCGTGAGGTCCTTCTGAGGGCAGGAAGAAGCCTTCGTGAATCTTAAACTGGTCGATTGCGGCAACCGACAGGTTCATAGACGCCTGGCCCAGACGGCTGCCCGAGATGGACATGCCGTTGATGTAGAAGCCGGTGAGATCCTGCTCATTGCCATCGATGACGATAGTGCGGTCGGGATGACCGACCTGGAGCGTGGTGAAGTCGGAGACCGTTGTACCGGACGTTTGCGCAGCACCGGAGAGAAGTCCCAGTTGCAGAAAATCCCTGCCGTTCAAGGGAAGGCGCCGCACGCTCTCCGATTCGACGAGCGTTCCCAGTTCGTTCGACGTGGGTTCCGAAAGCGATGCGGACCCCGACGCATCGACGATCACGGTCGTCGACACTGATCCCGGCTGTAAGGTTGCATTCTGCGTGGCCCGCTGCGACGCCATAACTTTGAATCCGTCCAGAGCGTAGGACTTGAAACCGTCCTTGGCGACGTCAAGCGAATAGACGCCAGGTTGCACCGCGGGGAAGACGTAGACGCCGTCTTCATTGGTTCGAGTGATGAGCTTCGCACCAGTCTCGTTGTTTACCAGGGTCACGCTGCAGTCCTGAATGACAGCCCCCGTGTGGTCCTGTACCACTCCTTCCACAACGGACGCGCTGGACTGCGCCGGCGCGCGGTCTATGATCAGGGCCAAAGTGAGGATGACGACAAGAACTGCGACTCCGAATCTCCGCATTACGTCCTTCTTTCGATCGTGACCGGCAGAGTTCCCCGCGCAGAGTCACCGACTGCACCGCGAGTGCATGGTTGCATGTCGCAGCGCGAGGAACTCGCTGGAAGAGTCTGTCGGGGAATGAATGAGAAAGAATACGCTGCTTCGAACCACCGCACATCAGCTAATAGGTGCGCTCCGAAGTCGATCCTAAGTAGCAGAAAAGAAGTGATTTGAATCACATTGTCCCGCTGCGCTTCGCTCCGGATGATAGAGACCTGGCGTGACGGAAGTGCGACCATTCCAGGCTTCGGGTTGGTCCCCATTGCGGGGCCGGATCACGGGAATCAGCCGGTACCGGAGGTCTCGATTCTGAGAGAGCTGGTATGGCTCGATCTCACCCCAGCTTGAGCCGCTTCATCGCCACGCTCGGCAGCATCGACCCGGATTTCTCCAGCACCCATTTCGAAAGGCCAAGCCACACGCCGGTTCCGAGGACGAGGATGCCGAGATCGACCCAGCGGCTGGTCGCGGCCAGGTCATGGCCCAGGGTCCGCCAGAAGATGCCCAGCAACCCGGTGAAGATGCCCCAGACCACCAGGCCGCTAGCCAGGGCGGCGAGCGTGCAGCGGCCCATCTCCGCGTAGTCGAGGCTGGCCAGCGAGACCATCTGCTTCTGGTGAAGCATGACGGCGATGGTCACGGTCTGGATGGCGATGCCGATGTCGGACGCGATGGCCAGGCCCATGGCGCCATTGCAATGAAACAGAGACGCGTACATGGGCAGCGAAACCAGCGTAACGACCGTGCCTGCGGCCATGGGGGCAAAGGTGTTTCCCGCCGCGTAGAATGCGCGCGCATATATGGCCTGAGCCGACCACAGGAATATGGAGATGGAGAAGACGGCAAAGTAGGCGGCGCACTCGCGCGCGTCGGCAGCCGAAAAACGCCCGCCAACGAAGATCAGGTCCACCATGGGCAGCCCCAGCGAGACCATCAGCGATGCGGCCAGCAGGCCCAGGCAGGCGACGCGCGAGACCGAATCGGCCACCTGCGTGGCGAACTCATAGCGCTTGTTCTGCGCCCACAGATTGGCGAAGAATGGCATGGACGCCGCGCCGGCCGCCTGCGCCAGCACCGCCATGGGCGCGGTGAACAACTGTTTGGCGTAGGTGAATTGCGAAACCGCGCCGCCGATGGCGGACGCGAAGTGGGCGATGATCCAGCTATCCGCGGTGACCAGCGAGACGCCTGCCATCAGGGGCAGCGACAGCCGCACCCACGCGCGCAGGCCTTCATCCTTCCAGTCAAGAATCCACCTGTAATGCGTTTCCGCGCGGCGTGCGTAAATCCAATTCAGAAGAAACGGCCCGAAGAATGCGCCCGCGGTGGTTCCGATGGCGAGCGCCGAAACGCCAAGCTGTTTCACCAGCAGCACGCCGCCCACGATGGTGCCCAGGTTGTAGATCAGCGGCGTGACCGCCTGCACGCTGAATTGCTTGCGGACCAGCAGCACCGCACCGAACACGCCTCCCGCGAAGAAGAACAACTGAGCCGGGAGCAGGATCCGCGTGAGCTTCACGCACAGCGCCGCTTTCTGCGCGTCGTAACCGCTGAACCACCAGTGGATGTACCATGGCGCGAAGATCTCGGCCAGCAGGATGGCCGCGCCGAGCACGATGTACATGGTGCTCAGGATGACGGAAAGCGAGCGCTGTCCCTGCGCTTCGCGTCCGGTATCGCGATAGCCGGTGAGAATGGTGACGAATGCAATCGACCCCGCTCCGCCGACCAGGAAATAGGAGATCATGTCGGGCAGCACGAACGCGCCGTTGAGGGCGTCGGCCGTCATTCCCCGCCCGAAGAGCCAGAGGATGTACTTCACGCGCACCAGGCCGATGATGCGCGACAGAAAGGTCGACACCATCAGCACCACCGTGGCGGTAAACGCCGTGTGTGCGTGCGACGGCCGAAGCGCTCCCAGCGCACGAGCCCACCCCGTCTGCGGACTCCGCATCGGCTCAGTTGAATGGGAACTGTTCACTTGCTTTGATTCTACTGGGAACAGTGAACCGTGGACAGTGAACAGTGCACAGCATCGAAGTGCCCCATCTGCTCCCGGCGGACTGGCCGCCAAGCAAACTGACCACTGTTCGCTGTGCACGTTACACTGTCTCTTCGCAGGGGGAATCAATGAAGTTTTTGCTGGCTCTGGTCGCGGTAATCGGAGGAACTTGCACGGCTCAGACCATTCATGGGCGGGATGGGATCACGCTACCTTCGCCGCCGCCGGTCGAGGCCGACCCGGTCACGGACAACTACTTCGGTACCAAGATCACCGACAGCTACCGTTGGCTGGAAGATGCCAACAGCACCAGGACGCGGGCCTTCATCGACGCGGAGAACGCCTATACGTCGCGCTACCTGAAACAGGCCAAAATCCGAAACCAGATCCTGGATGATCTCGATCCCCTGGAGAACGTCTCGCAGACAACCACTCCCATTGAGCGGGCCGGAAGTCTCTTCTTTGAAAAGCGGCTTGGGGGCGAGCAACAGTTCTCGATCTACGTGCGACACGGATTCACCGGCAAGGATGAGCGGCTGATCGATCCGGCGGCTATGAGCCGCGATCCCAATACATCCGTGTCGATCCAGGATGTTTCCCGCGACGGCGCCCTCATCGCCTATGGCCTGAAGGAGGGCGGCGCCGACGAAAATGGTATTCATGTTCTCGAGGTCAAGACAAAAAAGACGCTGGAAGATGAACTGCCGGCTGCGCGGTATACCGGCATAGAGTTCGCGCCCGATGGCAAGAGCTTTTACTACGCCCGCAACGATAAAACAGGCACTCTGTTGTTCCAGCACGTGATGGGGACGCGGGCCTCGAAGGACAGCCTCGTGTTCGGGCGCGAGTTCCGCGGCGAGCCGCTGGGCCCGAGTGACCTGTTCGGGCCGAGGATCACTGACGATGGGCGCTACATGGTCATCCAGATCAACCGCGGCGTGCCCGCCCGGCGCGTGGACATCGTGTTCCGCGATCTGAGCAAGCCGGGATCGCCGTTCGACGTGCTGGTGTGGACGCTGGACGCGCGCTTCAGCGCCATCTGGACCCACGACAAATGGTTCGTCAAAACCGATTACAACGCGCCGAATGGAAAAATCCTCGTCGGTGATCCGGGGGTGATGCCGGAGGCCTGGAAGACGATCGTGCCGGAGGGCTCCGACGTGATTCAGAGCTGGAACATCGTGGGTGGCAAGCTCTACGTCAACCGGTTGAAGGATGTGAAGACCGAGACCGCGGTCTACACGCTCGATGGCAGGGCCGCCGGCAAAATTGACTATGACGAGATCGGCTCGGCTTCAACGCTGGCCGGCAAGACCACCGACCGCTACGGGTTCTTCACCTTCCAGTCGTTCATCCGGCCGCCGACCATCTACCGTGTCGACACAACGACCGGCAAGCGCGACATCTTCTTCCAGCCCAAGGTGCCGTTCGAGACCGGCGAGTACGAGCTGAAGCAGGTCTTCTACAACTCCAAGGACGGCACACGGATTCCCATGTTCATCGCCGGCAAAAAGGGCCTGGAGCAGGATGGCACGGAGCGCCTGCTGATGACCGGATACGGCGGCTTCCAGGTTGCGGTGACGCCTGCATGGAGCCCGGCCTATGCCTGGTGGCTGCAGGAAGGCGGCTGGTTTGCGGTGCCCAACCTGCGCGGCGGCGACGAGTACGGCGAGCACTGGCACGAGCAGGCCATGTTTGACAAGAAGCAGAACGTCTTCGACGACTGGTTCGCGGCGGCCCAATACCTGATCGACAACAAGTACACGTCGCCGGAGCACTTCGCCATCAGCGGGCGGTCGAACGGTGGACTGTTGATGGGCGCCGCCATGACACAGCATCCGGAACTGTTCGGGGCCATCTGGTGCGGGTATCCGCTGCTGGACATGCTGCGCTATCAGAAATTCAAGGTGGGTCACTACTGGACGACGGAGTACGGGTCGGCGGATAAGGAGAAGGACTTTCCATATCTGCTGAAGTACTCGCCCTATCACAACGTCAAGGAAGGCGCGGATTATCCAGCCATCATGTTCTTCACCGGCGACAACGATACGCGGGTGGATCCGCTGCACGCGCGCAAGATGACGGCGCTGATGCAGGCGGCCTCGAAGAGCGGGCGGCCAATATTGCTGCACTACAGCGTATCCGGCGGCCACTCGAATGGCGTGAGCGTCGATCAGCAGATCCAGGATGACGCGGATGAACTGGCGTTCCTGTGGACCGAGACGGGGTCGCCCAGACGCACATCGTCACCCGCGAAGAACAGCAAATAGCCGGGGCGGCAATGATGATTACACGTTCCCATACCCATTCTGATTGCCCGGCTGCGGACTCGGCACCTCAAACTTCACCGTGAGATATATCCCCATTTCTCTGCCTGGTGTTCGCGGACGAGCACCGGAGCCATTCCCTCCGAAAACGGCCGCGCATCCTCAAATTGAGGATTCACGATAAACCGTCCCCGGGTGTCGATGTAGCCCCACTTGCCCGAGGGAGAGTCGCCGGCCATCACGGGAGCCAGGCCTTGAGAGAAAGAAGACGCCGACCTCCATTGCGAACCGATCGGGCGCGATCCACTCCTGTCCACAAAACTGTAATTCGTGTCTGCGTGGATTTTTGTTCTTCCGGCTTCGTCCGTTACCCACGAGTAAGAGGTATTCGAGACAAGCGCGAGTCCATCGTTAAAGCTGAGAGGCTCAGGGTATTGGAGGGGGATGATCTCCCGTCCTGACGTATCGATTGCTCCCCACTTCTTTTTCCCGCTGCCGGCAAGGGCCACTGTCGCAATGCCGTCTTTGAATGGATAGGCGAAACCCCATTGCGGATCAAGTACAAAGTTCCCGGTGATATCGATAAAGCCCCATTTGCCCGTATCCGCATCGCCAACCCGCACCGCCGCCATTCCTTCCGTGAAACAGAACGCATCGTCAAACGCCGGCTTGACGGCATCGTTGCCGGATTTGTCCAGGAAACCGAAGTGTCTGTTCACGCCTCCTTCCACCCAACTCACATTGATTCCGACCATGGTCATGCCATTTCCGCACGGCAACACCACACCGGCTTTCAGGTCGGAAACGTATCGACCCTGCTTATCAATCACCTGCTCCTTGCCGGTGATGGCGTTGCCGGTTCGAACAATGGCAAGACCTCTTGAAAACGGTGTGACGTGGTCCCACCTCGGAAGGATGGCGTAATTCCCGCTTCTATCAATAAAGCCCCATTGGCCCGTCTTTTCATCGCCGACACGAACCGCCGCAAGGCCCTCGCTGAAGCCATCCGCGTCATCGAACTGGGGAGCAATTGCAAAGCTGCCGGACCTGTCGATGTAGCCCCATTTCCAGCCCTTATCCGCACCCAACTGCACGGCGGCAAGACCCTCTGAAAACGGCCCGGCGCTCGCGAACTCCGGATGGATCACAACGGAACCTGTGGTGGAAGATGCGGCGGTTTTCGCGTCCGTCTGGTTTTGAACCGCGGGGAACAGCGGGCCGCAGGCGATGGAAAGAGACAGGAAGCAAGCACAACGGAATCCAAAGGAAAGGATCGAACTCATACAGCTTTCTCGGTCGCAGACTGAGGGGGTGCAACGAACCAAGATTACACCCGCGATCAAACGATCCAACCACCACGAAAGCGGCATTACGTTTGTCTACGCCGCTGGTTAATGGCAGCCGAATACGTGCATCGGAACGTTTCACGCGGGACCATCGCTCGTCACTGTACCCTTGAAGCATGACTGATCGCGAACTGGTCGCGCGTATTGCACGTTCCGCCGGGGCCAAGGCCGGGTACAAGCAACTGGTGCGGGAACTTGGCCTGGGCGGCGGCCGCGAGCGGCGCCTGCTGCTGGAACAACTGGCGCGCCTCAGCGCGCGCGGCGAGCTTACCAGGCTCGATCGCGAGATGTGGAGCATCCCGCGCCCGACGGCAGGTGCCGGCTCACGCGACAACCTCGTCGCAGGCCGGCTCGACCTGCATCGCGACGGCTACGGGTTCGTGCGCCCGTTCGCACGCCAGGCGCAAGGGGAGGACGACATTTTCATCCCTCCCGACGAGATCAACGGCGCCATGCAGGGCGACCAGGTTCTGGTGGAACTTGCGCCTCCGCGCGCCGACGGCCGCCGGCTGGGACGCATTGCCCGCATCATCGAGCGGCGCAATCCGACGGTGGTCGGAACATTTCACTACGGTCCACCGAGCAGCAGGTTTGGCGCGCCAGACCGCGGATATGGAGGCTCGCCACGTGGATCGGTCAACCACGTGATCCCCTTCGACGAGCGGATGACGCAGGCGATCCTGATTCCCGAGGGAGAGGAAATCACCACGCGGCATCAAGCTGACACGCCGCATCGCGTGCTGGGTGCGGAGGCGCGCGCTCAGCAGTTCTCGTGGGTGGATCTTGAAGGCATCGTAGTGGACGTGGAAATCACGAGCTGGCCCACTCCTACGAAGCCTCCCTTCGGCCGCGTGATCGAGGTGCTTGGCGATCCCGATGATTTCGGCGTTGACGTCGAGATGATGATCCGCAAGCATCAGCTACCACGCATCTTCCCTGAAAACGTGCTGGAGGAGGCGCGGCGCTTGGCGCATCTCGATCGGGCAGAAGTCGCGCGGCGGCGCGATTTCCGCGGCCTTCCCATCGTCACCATCGACGGCGAGACAGCGCGCGACTTCGACGACGCCGTACTGGTGAAACAGCGCGAGGACGGCGGCTACGAACTGCAGGTGCACATCGCCGACGTGGCCGAATACGTGCGCGAGGGCACGGACCTCGATCTCGAAGCGCGGCTGCGGGGAACGAGCGTTTACTTCCCCGATCGCGCCATTCCCATGCTGCCGCAGGAGCTCTCTACGGACATCTGCAGCCTGCGCCCGGAAGAAGACCGCCTTGTGCTGAGCTGCATCATGCAGCTCGATGCCAAGGGCCACATCGAGAGCTATGAAATCTGCGAAGGGGTGATCGCGTCGGCGGCGCGCATGACCTACACCAGGGTGCATGCGATCCTCGAGGGCGACGAGGAAACGCGCGCGGCTTATCCCGAGTTAACGGCCGATTTCGAACTGATGCGGACCCTCGCCATGCTGATGAACCGGCGGCGCGAAGAGCGC
>Ga0335069_10006187_pt1 | contig 17430 bp, 12 predicted proteins | sample Lox_Sample_11_FD_206714 | JGI IMG/M metagenome (GOLD analysis project Ga0335069, IMG submission 206714) | Soil microbial communities from Loxahatchee National Wildlife Refuge, Florida, United States - Lox_Sample_1.1 | ecosystem: Environmental > Terrestrial > Soil > Wetlands | place: USA... | reverse complement strand
CGCCTCACCGATCACCGTGATATCCGGCTCCGCCTCCAGCAGATCCCGCACCCCCCGGCGGACCACCTCATGATCATCCAGGAGAAACACCGCGATCGGCTCCCTGGCCTCGTCGCCCGCCCCTGCACTGCTCTCCGGACTAGTCACCGTAGCTCCTGATATCCGCGAAGGCCCTGCGGGACCTTCTGTCACATTAACTCTAGGCACTCCGTCCGTCCCAGGTTAAGGACCAAAGTCCCTGGCGGCCAGCCCGGACGGCCCCTTATCCGTCAGTCCCTGGGCGTCTAATGTTGATACCGGAGGGGCAGGAGAGCCCCTGACGGATGAAGGAGAGTGACATGTCGGGCATTGTCGTCGGGGTGGACGGTTCCGGTCATTCCCAGCGCGCCCTGGAACGGGCCATGAACGAGGCGGCGATCCGCCACGTGCCTCTCACCGTACTCACCGTGCACGAAGCCATCAGGGGTTACTACGGCCACATGGTCACGTACTCGGATGACCCGGACCGGACCGAAGACGCCCGTAAGGCGGCCCAGGCCGAGACCGACGAGGTGCTGGCCAGGCTGGAAGGCCCCCGCCCAGACTCGGTCACGGTCAAGGCGGTCCACGGCTTCGCGGTCGAGGAGCTCATCAACGAGGCCAAGGACGCCGACATGATCGTCCTGGGCTCGCGGGGCGCGGGCGGGTTCACCCGGCTGATGATGGGTTCGGTATCCAGCCAGGTGGCCCAGCACGCGCACTGCCCGGTCCTCCTCGTGCCGCCGGAGGACCGCAGCTGACTTGTCCGGGTCCGGGTCCGGGGCGCGGGGTCAGCGCTCGAGGAGGCCGGCCAGCCGGTCGAAGGCCTCCTCGATGCCCCGGCGGATTTCCGCCGCCCCGGCGTCCAGGCCTGAAGGAAGCGTAGACCTCAGGGCATCAGGCCGTGCAGGGGGAACACGGCTTTCCTGGTGGCCATGATGGCCTGATCGACGGGGTCGGCCGGGTCGTGACCGGCGTCGTAGTCGGTGAACGTGCCCGGGGCGCCTTCGGTCATCGTTTCCGGGGCGGTCTGGCTGGTCACCGCGGACACGTACTCGCGCCATAGCGCAGGGGTCGCCGCGGCCGGGTCGAGCGGCCGGCCCGCCGCCTCGAACAGCAGGTGGGTCCAGCTCCTCGGCACCACGTGCACGTGCTCGTAACCACCGCCCCCGGTGAGCAGCCAGCGGCCGCCTGCGTGCTCGTGGGCGAGCCGGTGGATCGCGGCGTGCGCGGCGCGCTGCGCATCGATGGTCAGCTCGAGGTTGGTCAGCGGGTCGTGCCGGTGCGAGTCGCATCCGTGCTGGCTGACCAGTACCTGCGGACGGAACTGGCGGATCAGCGGCGGCACCACGGCGTGAAAGGCCCGCAGCCATCCGGCGTCCCCGGTACGGGCGGGCAGCGCGATGTTGACCGCCGAGCCCTCGGCGCGCGGGCCGCCGGTGTCGGTTGCGTACCCGGTGCCGGGGAACAGGGTGTCCGGATGCTCGTGCAGCCCGATGGTCAGCACCCTGGGGTCGTTCCAGAACGCCCTCTCTACACCGTCGCCGTGGTGGGCGTCCACGTCGACGTACGCGATCCGCTCCGCGCCCTGGCCGAGCAGCCAGGCGATGGCGACCGCCTGGTCGTTGTAGACGCAGAACCCGCTGGCGTTCCCGGCCATGGCGTGGTGCAGGCCGCCCGCAATGCTCGCGCCGTGCTGCGCCACCGACGTCCAGACGGCCCTGGCCGCGGCCAGCGTCGCCCCGGTCACCATGGCCGCCGCCTCGTGCATGCCGGGGAACACCGGGTCGTCCTCGGTGCCCAGCCCGTGCATGAGCAGCACGCGCTCGGTCATGCTGGGGTTACCCGGATCCAGGAGCAGGCCGCTGCCGGCCAGCCGCACCACGTCGATGTAGGCCGGGTGGTGGTAGAGCTCGAGCTCGGCGCGGGTGGCCGCGGTCGGGACCTCGACCGAGACACCGTCCAGGTGGAAGAGGCCGAAGGCCCGGGCCAGCTCGATCGTCAGCTTCAGCCGGACGGGCGCCAGCGGGTGGCCGGGGCCGAAGTCGTAGCCAGCCAGGCGCTCGTCCCAGGTTACGTGCAGGGTGCAGGTCATGCCGTCCAGCTGACCGGCGGGCGTGCCGGGGTCACAGGGCCGCGCGGCCCGGGATCACGGGACCTACGTCCCTGGGCGAAATTCGTGGCCAACGGCTCGGCCGAGCAGGTCCTTGGCCCCTTCACACGGACCGGCCCGGCGGCCGAGTCTGGATCCAGACGTGCTGACGTGCCGCCGCTGGTGATGGGCGGCATCTATGGTCAGGATCCGGCCGCCTGACCGGCTCCCACCCTCGTCTCGCGGGGCGCCCCAAGGGGGGGCCGCCCCGCGGGACCCGTGAGCGGTACACGATGCAGGGGCGGGTCAGGTAGCCGAACGGGGCGATGAACACGTGCACCAGCCGGGTGAACGGCCAGGCGGCGAACAGCACCTAGGCCGGACCAACAGCCGTGATTTCCGGGACCTTAGGCCTCTAGGCCCCCCGGCCCGAGCCGACCTACGGTGCTCCAATGCTCGCTGTGCTCCGGAGCGGGCATCTCCCGCCTACCGAGGTCTGACCATGTTTACTCGTGCCCAGCTGCACCGGCGACGCGCTCACCTGACCCAGGCCTGGGATCGGTATGTCCCGGCGATCTGTGACAACCGCCCGACAAGCGCGGCCCGGATGGGCGTGCGGACGGAGATCGCGGCGAGCTGGGAGCGCTCGGCCGCGCATATCATGCCCGAGGTCCGCGAGGCACCGCTGGCTGACACCGACGACACGCGGTACGCCTGGGAGGCGAGCCCGCTCAATACCGCCGTCCGGCAGCTCGAACCGCAGCTGCAGGCGGCCGCGGACGACGGCGACCTGGTGGTGGCGGTCACCGATCCCGACGCCCGCATCATGTGGACGTACGGCGGCGCGGTGATGCGATCCAAGGCGGAAAAAGTGAACTTCGTCCCGGCCGGCCGCTGGGATGAGGCCAGCGTCGGGACGAACGCCCTGGACCTGGCGCTCCGGCTGGACCGCGTGGCGACCGTGTATTCGGCGGAGCACTTCTCCAGCTGCGTGCACGGCTGGGTGTGCTGGGCGGCCCCGGTGCACGACCCGGCGACCGGACGCCAGCTCGGCGTGCTCGACCTGTCCACGACCTGGGACCGCTCTCACCCCATCGGCCTAGCCACGGCCGAGGCCCTGGCGCGGCTGCTCGGCCGCGAAGTGCGCGCGCCGGCGATCGCGCCCGCTGAGGCGCACGACCGGGCCGGGTCGTGTCACGGGCTGCTCGAGCTCAAGCTGCTCGGCCAGCCCAGCGTCCAGCTGAACGGCGCGCGGCTGCGCCTCACCCGGCGGCAAGTCGAGATCCTCGCGCTGCTGGCCCTCAACCCCGACGGGCTGGAACTGGCCGAGCTGCACGCCCGGCTGTACGGTGACCGGGCGGTGAGCCTGGGCACGCTGAAGGCGGAGATGTCACAGCTGCGGGGCAGGCTGGGCGGAAGGCGTGCGTGCACGCGTGCCCGGCGCAGTTGTTCGTGCCCACCTCGGACGGCGGTGTCCTGTTCAACTACGAGCAGTGCTTCGAATGCGGGACCTGCTACATGGTCTGCGCCAGCGAAGGCGCGCTGACGTGGAGCTATCCCGAGGGCGGGCACGGCGTCGTGTTCAGGAGATCGTGATGAGCTTCGTCGCCGCCGCGCTGAAATGCGTCGACCTGCGGCCCGAGGTCGACCCGCTGACGGGTACCGTGCGCCACGACGGGCGCAGTTCGGGCCTTTCGCTCGCGGATGCCGCCGCGCTGGAATGGGCGCTGCGTCTCGGTGAGGCGTGGGGACTGCCGGTCACCGCGATCACCGCGGGTCCGCCCGGGGCGCAGAGCGTGCTGCTGGCCGCCGCCGCGTCCGGCGCCGCGCGGCTGGTATGGGTGCCGACCGAGGCCGGCGCTCCGTCGGAGGCGGTCGCCCAGGCCCTGGCCCCGCCGCTCGGCGGCGCCGTCGTGGTCTGCTGCGGGGACTACAGCGCCGACCGGGGCAGCGGTTCGGTGCCGGCCTTCCTGGCCGGCCAGCTGGAGGCCGCGCAGGCGCTCGGGCTCACCGGCCTGACGCCCGAGGGCGCCGGTGTCCTGGCCGGGCAGCGCCGGCTGGATGGCGGCCGCCGCGAACGCCTGCGGGTCAGCGCCCCGGCGGTGATCTCGGTCGAACCGGGAGCCGCCCGGCTGCGCCGCGCCCCGCTGCCCGGGCTCATCGCCGCCAGCCAGGCCGCCATCGAGACCGCGGCCGCGGATGCGGTGACAGGTCGCCGCCGCGTGCACGTCCTGCACACCATGCCGTATCGGCCCAGGCCCAGGACGCTGCCGCCGCCATCGGGCGGCTCCCCTCGTGACCGGCTGCTCGCGCTCACCGGATCGGAGTCCGGGCGGACGCCACCGCGCGTGGTGAGAGCGGCCCCGGAGGAGGCTGCGGACGAGCTGATCCGCTACCTCAAGGACCAGGGCTACCTCAGGCCAGAGCGGCCCTAGCCGCTGTCGGTGGTCAGTTCCCCGGCGGGCCGGCGAGGGGTGGGGCGGCTGGCCCGGGCCACGCCGAGCTCCAGCAGCAGTTGCGGGGCACCCGCCGGCGTCAGGCTGCCGCGGATCTGCGCCCGGACCGACGCGGATTGCAGCGGCTGGGTCTGCAGGCGCGCGAAGACCCACCGGCTGGCGGCGCGCAGCAGTATCCGCTGCAGGGCCTGGCCGGCCCGCAGCCAGCTCTCCTCGTCCTCGCCACGTGCCACCATGACCGCCGTGACCGGAGCGGGCGGGCCGCCGGGTGGCGGGAATCCCCAGCCTCGGCTCAGGTCGAAGTCGCGCTGAGGCAGGCGCCCGGTCTCGCGGCCGGCCGCGGCCGGGAAGGCATGGGCCGGCACGCCGTCCCCGGCCTGGCTGCCTGCCTCGCGGGTCCATCGCAGCGTCTCGGCTCGCGTCCGTATCTCCGCAGGCGACGTAGGGTAGAGATCACGCCACCGGCTCCACGAGGAGAGGATCGCTGTCAGTCGCTGATACGCGGGCCCGTCGTCGATGACCGCCAGCGTCGCGCCTTCAGCCGCGGCGTCGTCTCGCAGCAACTCGAGCAGGCCGCTGGGCAGCGGGCCGGGCTCGAACGCGCCGCGATGCGTGTGCCGGCGCGGCACCGCCTGGAGCATCGCCCGCTCATCTGATGTCACGGGCGCCGGACGGCCCGCCCGCACCCGGGCCAGTAGAAGCCGCTGGCCGGGCTCGGGGAACAGATCGACCTGCGGCTCGTAGCCCAGCGAGCGGACCGCGAGCCGTAGGCCGAATAGCGCCGCGCCGCAGCTGATGATCATCTCCCGGCCCGCCAGATCCTCCATCAGCTGACGGCTGGCGTCGGCGTAGAGCTCGATCGCCTGCTCGGTGACGGTGAACCGCCACGGCTGGGTGTTGTGCACCGACGGTGCGCGGGCCGCTACCTCGGCGAGGTAGCCAGCCCGTTCGGCCAGATCCGGTCCTGTATTGCTTGCCTTGGTCACCGTTCCCATGCTCGGCCGACTGCGACGGCGGCGGCAGGGCCGAAGGTCCCTCCCGGCCGGGCCGCACGCCCGTAGGCGTTCCTCAGCACCGGCCAGAGGCTGAACGTGAAGGCCCCGGCAGCTCAGCACGGAAATAGGAGGGGCCATGAGCTTCAACCTTGCCGTCATCCTCAGCGAGAGCGCGCGCCGCGCACCGGACTACCCGGTGGCCGTATTCGACGGCGGCCGGCTGACCTACCGCCAGCTCGACCAGGCGTCGGACCGGGTCGCGGCGAACCTGGCGGCGGCCGGGATCGGCCCCGGCGACCGGGTCGCGCTGCAGCTGCCGAACATCCCGCAGTTCCTGATCTCCTACTTCGGGATCCTCAAAGCGGGTGCCGTGGCGGTGCCGCTGAACGTCCTGCTCCGGGCCCCCGAGATCGCCTACCATCTCGAGGACAGCGGAGCGCTGGTCCTGATCACCTGGGAAGGCGTGCTGGCCGAGGCGGTCAAGGGGGCCGAGGCCGCCGGGAACGGCGCGATCTTCGCGGTCGGGCACGCGGCCGGCTCACCCGGGGCCCTGCCGTTCGAGCGGCTGCTCGACGGGGCGGCGCCGCCGCGCGAGATGGTGATGCGGCAGCCTTCCGACACCGCCGTCATCGTCTACACCTCGGGGACCACGGGCCAGCCCAAGGGGGCCGAGCTCACCCACATCCAGCTGTACATGAACGCCGACATCCCGGGCCGCCTGTTCGACGTGCAGCCGGACGACGTCGTCGTCACCGTGCTGCCGCTGTTCCACGTGTTCGGGCTGTCCTCCATCCTGGACGTCTGCGTGCGGTTCGGCTGCACCATGTCGCTGGTCCCCCGGTTCACCCCGGCCGCGGTGCTGGCCGCGATCCAGCGCGACCGGGCCACCATCTTCGAGGGCGTGCCCACCATGTTCGCCGACCTGCTGTCCTACCCGGAGCTCGACCGCTACGACCTGTCCTCGCTGAGGGTCGCCATCTCCGGCGGGGCGTCCATTCCGGCGCCCGTGCTCGACGCGTTCGAGGAGCGCTTCGGCCTGGTCATCCTGGAGGGCTACGGGATGACGGAGACCGCGTCCACGGCGACCTTCAACCCCAGCGCGGCCGAGCGCCGCACGTACAGCGTCGGCAAGCCCATCTGGGGGACGCAGACCCAGGTCTGGGACGACGAGGGACGCCCGCTGCCGCCCGGACCCGAGCACGTCGGCGAGATCGTCACCCGCGGGCTGCACGTGATGAAGGGGTACCTGAACCGGCCAGAGGCGACCGCCGCGACCTTCACCGGCGACTGGCTGCACACCGGTGACCTGGGCTACTTCGACGAGGACGGGTTCTTGTTCATCGTCAGCAGGAAGAAGGAGCTGATCATCCGCGGCGGGTACAACGTGTATCCGAGCGAGATCGAGAACGTGCTGCACGCCCACCCGGCGGTGGCCGAGGCGGCCGTGGTCGGGGTGCCCGACGAGCGGCTGGGCGAGGAGGTCATGGCCGTGGTCATCGTGCGGGCCGCGATGGAGCTGCGCGAGCGCGAGTTGGTCGCCTGGTGCCGGCAGCGGCTGGCCGCCTACAAGTGCCCGCGGGTCTTCCAGTTCCGGGCCGAGCTGCCGAAGAACAATATGGGCAAGATCCTGAAGGACGAGCTGGCCCGGTCGGGAATGTCGGCATGAGCTCTCCCATGACGGTACCGAGGCTGGACGACGACTACACCAGCGCGGCGGCGCGGCGCAGGCTGGCCTTCCTCGTCGAGAGAACCGGAACCAGCCCGGAGCACATCAGCCGTTACTCGTTCGACCCGGGGGTCGTCGCGGGCAACGTGGAGAACTTCGTCGGCGTCGCCCAGGTACCGATCGGAATCGCGGGGCCGCTGCTGGTGGACGGTGAGCACGCCCGCGGGACGTTCTATGTGCCGCTGGCCACGACCGAGGGCACCCTGGTGGCGAGCTACAACCGCGGCATGAAGCTGCTGTACGCGGCGGGCGGGGTGCGGACCACCGTGGTGGCGGAGGCCATGCAGCGCGCTCCCGCCTTCGGCTTCGACGGCGCCAGGGAAGCCCGCGCCTTCGGCGAGTGGCTCACGGCCAACTTCACGGACATCAAGGCCGAGGCCGAGGCCAGCACCCACGTCGGACGCCTGCACGACATCGAGCAGTTCCCGGCCAGCAGGTTCCTGTTCCTGCGGTTCAACTACACGACCGGCGACGCCGCCGGGCAGAACCTGACCAGCAAGGCCACGCTGCGCGCGTGCACCTGGATCCGGGCGCAGTACCCCGGGATCCGAGACTTCTACCTGGAGGCCAACCTGGCCACGGACAAGAAGAGCTCCCAGGTCAACGTGCTGCACACCCGCGGGAAGCGGGTGGTGGCCGAGGCCACGATCCCGGCCGGGCTGGCCCGCGAGGTCCTGCACGTCACGCCCGGCCGGATGTTCCGCGCCCGCCAGGTCAGCAACCTGGGCGGGCAGCTCGCCGGGGTGAACAACAACGGAAACCACTCGGCCAACGCGGTCGCAGCGCTGTTCGCGGCCACCGGGCAGGACATCGCCAACGTGGCCGAGTCGTCGGCGGCCCTGGTGCACACCGAGCTGCTCGCCGACGAAAGCTACTACTACTCGATCACCATCCCGGCGCTGATCGTCGCCACCTACGGCGGCGGGACCGGGCTGCCGACCCAGCGCGAGTGCCTGGAACTGCTGGGCTGTTACGGACCCGGCCGGGTGCGCAAGTTCGCCGAGATCGTCGCGGCCACCGTGCTCTGCGGCGAGGTGTCGCTCGGCGCGGCCGTCGTGGCCGGCGAATGGGTCACCGCCCACGAGCGGCTCGGCCGGAACCGGCCATAGCAGCCCGGCTAGGTCAGGTCGGCCGCCGGGCGGCGGGCGGTGGGGTGCGTGGTCCGGGCCACGCCCAACTGAAGCAGCATCTGCGGCCAGCCGGGCAGGGCCAGGCTGTACTGGATCAGCGACCGGGTGGCCGGCGCCTCCAGTGGCTCGGTCTGCAGGTTCGCGAAGACCCACCGGCTCGCGGCGCGCAGGAGCAGCCGCTGCAGGGCCTGGCCGGCCCGCAGCCAGTCCTCCTCGTGATCGCCCGAGGTGATCAGGATCGCGGTGACCTGAGCTGGCGAGCCGCCCGCGGGCAGCAGGCCCCAGCCGCGCCCCAGATCGAAGTCGCGCTGCGGCAACCGCCCGCTGTCCCGGCCGCGCGCGGCCGGGAAAGCATGAGACGGCACGCCGTCCCTGGCGAGGCTCCCGGCATCACGGGTCCACCGCGATGTCTCGGCGCGCGACTGGATCTCGGCCGGAGACGTCGGGAACAGGTCCTGGTGCCGGCTCCAGGTGGCGAGGATCGCCGCGAGCTTGGCGCGCGCGGCTTCGGTGTCGATGACGACCAGCGTCGCGCCTTCGGCCGTGACGTCGTCCCGCAGGCGCGTGAGCAGGCCGGCCGGAAGCGGGCCTGGCTCGAACGGCCCGCGGTGGGTGTGCCGGTGCGGCACCGCCTGGAGCAGCTTCCGCTCATCTGACGTCATCGGGGCGGCACGTCCTAGCCGCACGCGGGCCAGCGGCCGCGGCCGGGCCCGCCGGGAGGACGTTCCGGCCTCGGGCCGGTAGCCGAGCGTGTCGATCTCGGGCTGATAGCCCAGGGAGCGAACGCCGAGCCGCAGCCCGTAAAGGGCGGCGCCGCAGCTGATGAGCATCTCCCGGCCGGCCGGATCTTCGCGCAGCTGGCGGCGGGCGTCGGCGTACAGCTCGATCGCACGCTCGCCGACCTTGAACCGCCATGGCTGCGTGTTATGCAGGGACGGCGCCCGGGCCGCCACTTCGATGAGGTACGCGGCCTGCCTGGCCAGATTCGGCACCGTGTCGTCAGCGGGACTGCTCGTTCCGGTCACGTCGACCGCCGCCTGTGACGTCGTGTTCGCGGGATTAGCGGATCGGTTCGTGCTCATGCCCTCTCCCGGTGCACCGTGCGGCCAGGCCGGATCACCGGCCTGGCCGCCCCTGACTTCAGGCTGGTCGGCCGGCCCGGGCCGGACTAGGGACCTAGGGCCATTGGTCCCGGGACATTCGTCTGGCGCCGGCCGATAACAAGGCTGTTACCGTCGTGCGCTCAAAGGTTGGGAGAAGGAAACCATGAATGACGTATTCGTCCTGTCCGCAGTCAGAACCCCGATCGGCAAGTACGGTGGCGGCCTCGCCTCCGTCCCGGCCTGTGACCTGGCCGCCAAGGTGGTCCGCGAGGCCGTCAGCCGGGCGGGCGTGAGCGCGGACGACGTCGGTCACGTCGTGTTCGGCAACGTGATCCACACCGAGGTCCGCGACATGTACATATCCCGGGTGGCGGCCCTGAACGGCGGCCTGAACTCCGGGACGCCAGCCCTGACCGTGAACCGGCTGTGCGGCAGCGGGATGCAGGCCATCGTGTCCGCCGCTCAGGCGATCATGCTGGGCGACTGCGAGGTCGCGGTGGCCGGCGGAGCCGAGTCGATGAGCCGCGCCCCGTACTGGCTGCCCGCCATGCGCTGGGGCCAGCGGATGAACGACGGCGCGGCGATTGACCCCATGACCGGCGCGCTCAGCGACCCCTTCGACGGCTGCCACATGGGCGTGACCGCGGAGAACGTCGCGACCGACTACCACGTGTCCCGGGAGGACCAGGACGCGCTGGCCGCCGAGAGCCACCGCCGCGCCGCGGCCGCCACCGCCGCGGGGCACTTCAGGGAGCAGATCCTGCCGGTCGAGGTCGCGGGCCGGAAGGGCAAGACCACCGTCGTCGACGCCGACGAGCACATACGGGCGGACGTCAGCCTGGATGACATGGCCCGGCTGCGGCCCGCGTTCGCCAAGGACGGCACGGTCACCGCGGGCAACGCGTCCGGCATCAACGATGCCGCCGCGGCCGTGGTGCTCGCCTCGGAATCGTTCGTGAACAGCAACGGCTTCACCCCGCTCGGCCGGCTGGTCGGGTACGGTCACGCGGGAGTCGAGCCGCGGATCATGGGCATGGGCCCGGTGCCCGCGACGCGCAAGGTGCTCGACCGTACCGGTCTCAAGGTGGACGAGATCGACGTGTTCGAGGTCAACGAGGCCTTCGCCGCCCAGGCGCTGGCCGTGACCAGGGAGCTGGGCCTGCCCGCGGAGCGCACCAACCCGAACGGCAGCGGGATTTCCCTCGGCCACCCAGTGGGCGCCTCCGGGACCATCCTGGTCGTCAAGTCGCTGTACGAGCTCAAGCGCACCGGCGGCAGGTACGCGCTCAACACGATGTGCATCGGCGGCGGGCAGGGCATCGCCACGATCTTCGAGCGGGTCTGAGCCCGGCCGGGGTGAGCAAAGGAAGGGCCTTTCGTCCCCTCCCATTTCGCGCGCCGCGGCGCAAGACTGGGGTTCTGGTTGCCGTCCGAAGAGAGGGACAGGGCCGATGAGCCACTCGTCGCGTGATCTGACCCCATTGCCGGATCTGCTGCATGACACCGCGCTGGCCGGGCCGGTGCGGACCCGCAGGCCGGTCTACACCGATCTGCTCCCGCCGTGCAACGGGGCCTGCCCGGCCGGGGAGAACATCCAGGCCTACCTGGCCAGCACCCGGGCCGGCGAGCACGAACGGGCCTGGCGGCAGCTCACCGCCGACAACCCGTTCCCGGCCATCCACGGCCGGGTCTGCTACCACCCGTGCGAGAACTCCTGCAACCGGGCCGAGCTCGACAGTTCGGTCTCGATCCATTCGGTCGAGCGGTTCCTCGGCGACCTGGCCCTCGACCGCGGGTGGCAGTTCGATCCGCCGCCGGCCCGCACGGGCAGGCGGGTGCTGGTCATCGGGGCGGGCCCGAGCGGCCTGTCGGCGGCCTACCACCTGGCCCGCCGGGGTCATGAGGTCGAGATCCGCGACGCCGGCGCCGAACCGGGCGGGATGATGCGCTACGGCATCCCCGCCTACCGGCTGCCCCGGGACGTGCTGGCGGCCGAGCTGGCCAGGATCGAGGCCCTCGGCGTGCGGATGACCTGCGGTCACCGGGTGACCGACCTGGCCGCCGAGCAGGCCACGGGACGGTTCGACGCGGTGTTCGTCGCGGTCGGCGCGCACCTGTCCAAACACGTGGACATCCCGGCCAGGGACGCGAGCAAGATCATCGACGCGGTGCCGTTCCTGCGCGACGTCGCGGCGGGCGGGCGGCCGGTGATCGGCCGCCGGGTCGCGGTGTACGGCGGCGGCAACACCGCGATGGACGCGGCCCGGGTGGCCAGGCGGCTGGGGGCGCAGGACACGATGATCGTCTACCGGCGGACCCGAGCGCAGATGCCCGCGCACGAGGACGAAGCCACGGACGCCGAGCGGGAGGGGGTGCGCGTCAACTGGCTGCGCACCATCGCCGCCTTTGACGGGCCCGAGCTGACCGTCGAGGTCATGGAGCTGGACGATACTGGATGGCCGCATCCGACCGGGCGACTGGAGACACTCACCGCCGACACGGTCATCATGGCGGTGGGACAGGATGCCGACACCGCGTTCTTGCGGCAGGTCCCCGACATCGAATTCAAGAAGGACGGGACCGTCATCGTGTCCTCATCGATGATGACGGGCTGCCTAGGCGTGTTCGCTGGCGGGGACATGGTGCCGTCCGAGCGGACGGTCACGGTTGGTGTCGGCCACGGGAAGAAGGCGGCGCGGTTCATCGACGCCTATCTGCGAGGCGAGGAGGCCGCGTCTCCGGCCAAGAACGAGCAGGCGGCTTTCGACCGGCTGCACCCGTGGTACTTCAGCGACGCCGCGCGCCGTAGCCAGCCCGAGCGCGAGCCCGCCGGGCGGATCGCCGACTTCACTGAGGTGGTGGGCGGTCTCAGCGAAGACCAGGCGGCCTACGAGGCCGGCCGCTGCCTGTCGTGCGGCAACTGCTTCGAGTGCGATGGCTGCTTCGGCTCCTGTCCGGAGGACGCGATCATCAAGATCCGCCCCAGCCGCCCCGCGGGCCACGAGCACGGGACAGAGTACGCCTACGTGTTCGACTATGGCCGGTGTACCGGCTGCGCGATCTGCCGTGACCAGTGCCCGGTGCACGCCATCGAGATGATCCCCGAAGAGACGGGGAGGGCGGAACCGTGATGCGCGTCACCGTCGATGGCAACGAGGCGGCGGCGTCGGCTGCTTACCGGCTCAACGAAGTGTGCTGCATCTACCCCATCACGCCGTCGTCGCCGATGGCGGAACTGGCCGATGAATGGTCCAGCCAGGGACGGCCGAACGTGTGGGGCAGCGTGCCGGCCGTGGTGGAGATGCAGAGCGAGGGCGGGGCCGCGGGCGCGCTACACGGGGCGTTGCAGAGCGGGGCGCTGACCACGACGTTCACCGCGTCCCAGGGCCTGCTGCTGATGATCCCGAACATGTACAAGATCGCCGGGGAGCTGACCCCCGCGGTGTTCCAGGTGGCCGCCCGGTCGCTGGCCGCGCAGGGCCTGTCCATCTTTGGCGACCATTCCGACGTGATGGCGGTGCGCCAGACCGGGTTTGCGCTGCTGGCCTCGGCCAGCGTCCAGGAAGCGCACGACCTGGCCGTGGTGGCGCAAGCCGCCACGCTGGCCACGCGGATTCCGTTCGTGCACTTCTTCGACGGGTTCCGTACCTCACACGAGGTGAACACCGTCGACCTGCTCTCCGACGACGAACTGCGGTCGCTGATACCGGAGGAGCTGATCCGGGCGCACCGCGGCCGTGCGCTGTCCCCGGAGCAGCCAGTCATCCGCGGCACCGCGCAGAACCCGGACGTGTACTTCCAGGCCAGGGAGAGCGTCAACCCGTTCTACGCGCGGATTCCCGGCGCGGTCAGCGACGCGATGGACGCCTTCGCCGCGGTGACCGGCCGGCAGTACCGGCTCGCGGAGTACTCCGGTGACCCGGAGGCAGAGCGGGTGATCGTGGTCATGGGCTCGGGCGGCCAGACCGCGGCCGAGACTGCCAGCTACCTGGCCGAGCACGGTGAGAAGGTCGGGACCGTCCAGGTCCGGCTGTTCCGGCCCTTCCCGGCGGCGGCGGTGCTGGGCGCGATCCCGGCGAGCGCGCGGTGGGTGGCCGTGCTGGACCGGACCAAGGAGCCCGGCTCGCTGGGTGAGCCGCTGTTCCTCGACGTGCTCGGGGCGCTGGCCGAGGCGCACGGGGCAGGAGAACGCAGCGTCATGCCGCTGGTGACCGGTGGTCGTTACGGGTTGTCGTCCAAGGAGTTCACCCCGGGCATGGTGGCCGGGATCTTCGCCGAGCTCGGCCGGGACCGGCCCCGGCCGCGGTTCACGGTCGGCATCACCGACGACGTATCCGGCACGAGCCTGCCGTTTGACCCGGCCCTGGACATCGAGTCTGGCCAGACGGTGCGGGCGTTGTTCTTCGGGCTGGGCGCGGACGGGACGGTGGGGGCGAACAAGAACAGCGTCAAGATCCTCGGCGCCGATCCGGCGCGGTATGCTCAGGCCTACTTCGTCTACGACTCGAAGAAGTCGGGCTCGGAGACGGTCTCACACCTAAGGTTCGGGCCGGCCCCGATCAAGGCGCCCTACCTCATCAGCCAGGCGGGTTTCGTCGGCTGCCACCAGGCGCGGATGATCGGGCGGCACGAGGTGCTCGAACGTGCGGCGCCCGGGGCGACCGTGCTGCTCAATACCCCGTATCCGGCCGACGAGGTGTGGGACTCGCTCCCGCGGGAGGCGCAGGAGCAGATCCTGGCCAAGCAGATCACCCTGTACGCCATCGACGCCAGCAAGGTCGCCCGCGAGGCCGGGCTCGGCAGACGGGTGAACACAGTCCTGCAGACCTGCTTTTTCGCCATCTCGGGGGTCATGCCTCGGGCCGAGGCGATCAAGGCGATCAAGGCAGCGATCGCCAAGACCTACAGTCGGCGCGGCCCTGACGTCGTTGCCCGCAACGACGCCGCAGTGGACGCGGCCGTGTCGGCACTGCACCTGGCCGGGAATCCCGGGCGAGTCACCGCCACCCACGGCGTGCCGCCCGTCGTTCCGGCGGGTGCGCCGGAGTTCGTCCGCACCGTGACCGCCCAGATGATGGCCGGCCGTGGTGATGATCTACCGGTCAGCGCGCTTCCCATAGATGGCACTTACCCCACGGGCACGGCGGCATACGAAAAGCGGAATATCTCCGACGAGGTGGCCGCGTGGGACCCGGACCTGTGCATCCAATGCGGCAACTGCAGCTTCGTCTGCCCGCACAGCGTGATCCGGTCCAAGTTCTACGACGTCGGCCAGCTGGCCGGGGCGCCCGAGGGGTTCCAGGCCATGCCGCTGGACGCGGTGGGATTGCCGGACGCCCGATACACCCTTCAGGTCTACGCCGAGGACTGCACCGGCTGCGGGCTGTGCGTCGAGGCCTGCCCGGCCTCGCCGCCCGGCGATCCCAGCCGGAAGGCGATCAACCTCGCCTCCCGGGAACCGCTCTTGGACAGCGCCAAGCACAACATCGCGTTCTTCGAGACCATCCCGGTCAACGACCGGTCCCGGGTCGACTTCGGCACGGTCCGCGGCACCCAGTTCCTGCAGCCGCTGTTCGAGTTCTCCGGCGCGTGCGCCGGCTGCGGTGAGACGCCCTACCTCAAGCTGGTCTCCCAGCTGTTCGGCGACCGGCTGATGATCGCCAACGCGACCGGCTGCTCGTCGATCTACGGCGGCAACCTGCCGACCACCCCCTGGACCACCGACCAGGCCGGACGCGGCCCGGCCTGGTCCAACTCCCTGTTCGAGGACAACGCCGAGTTCGGGCTCGGCTTCCGGCTCGCCGCCGACCAGCACCTCGGCCTGGCCCGCCGCCGGCTGGCCGAGCTCAAGGACGCGCTCGGCCCCAGCGGGCCAGACCTCGCCGAGGCGATCCTGGCCGCCCCGCAGCGACGTGAAGCCGAGTACGCGGCGCAGCGGGAACGTGTCACCGAGCTCAAGCGCCGCCTGGCGGAGCTGGACGCTGGGGCGGACCCGGCCGTCGCGGATCTGACGAGCGTCGTGGATAACCTGGTCCGCCGCAGCGTGTGGATCGTCGGCGGCGACGGCTGGGCCTACGACATCGGGGCCGGCGGCCTCGACCACGTGCTGGCCAGCGGCCGCGACGTCAACGTGCTGGTAATGGACACCGAGGTGTACTCCAACACCGGCGGGCAGGCGTCGAAATCGACGCCCCCGGGCGCGGTGGCCAAGTTCGCCGCGGCCGGCAAGAGGGTGCCGAAGAAGGACCTCGCGCTGCAGGCGATCGCCTACGGCAACGTCTACGTGGCCCGGGTGGCGATGGGCGCCGACCCGCAGCAGACGCTGCGCGCGCTCCGCGAGGCGGAAGCCTATGAGGGACCCTCGCTGGTGATCGCCTACAGCCACTGCATCGCGCACGGCATCGAGAAGGACGGGATGCCACTGCGCAACGGCATGGACCAGCAGTACCGCGCCGTGGCCACCGGCTACTGGCCGCTGATCCGCTACGATCCGGTGCTGCGCGAGGCCGGTCACAACCCGTTCCTGCTCGACTCGCACCGGCCCAGGATGCCCCTGGACTCCTACACCGGGCGCGAGCTTCGTTACCGCATCCTGGCCCGTACCGACCCGGAGGCGGCCGAGCGCCTGCACCGCCTGGCCCAGCAGCAGGTCAGCCAGCGCTGGGCCACGTACGAGGAAATGGCGGCCCGCAGCCCGGAATGGTTCCCGGCCAGCGGCGACGGCGGCGGGCAGGCGGCCACCGCCGGGAGGGAGGGGAATAACCGATGAACCTCGCCACCAGCTACCTGGGCCTGAAGCTAAGCAACCCGCTGGTTGCCTCGGCTGGCCCGATGACCCAGACGGCCGACCGGGTCAAGCGGCTCGTCGAGGCGGGTGTGGGCGGCGTCGTGCTGCCGTCGTTGTTCGAGGAGCAGATCAGGGCCGAAGCCGACCGGGACGAACGCCTGGCCGAGGTCGGCATCGACAGCTTCGGCGAGGCCGCGAGCTACCTGCCAGATCCCGGCGCCAGCATGTGGCCCCGCCAGTACCTCAGCCTGATCGAACGAGCCGTCGCGGCGGCCGGAGTCCCGGTGATCGCCAGCCTCAACGGCAGCACCGCCGGCGGATGGACCGACTACGCTCGCGCCATGCAAGATGCGGGCGCGGCCGCGATCGAGCTGAACATCTACTACCTGCCTGGCGACCCCGTCATCCCCAGCCGCGACGCCGAGCATCGGTACATCGACGTCCTCACCGCGGTCAAGTCCGTGGTCAGCGTCCCCGTCGCGGTCAAGCTGACCCCCTACTTCAGCTCGTTCGGCGATATGGTCCTCCGCCTGGAGCAGGCCGGCGCGGACGGACTGGTCCTGTTCAACCGGTTCATGCAGACCGACATCGACCCCACCACCCTGACCATCAGCACCGGATTCAAGCTGTCCAGCCCGGCCGAGGCCACGCTCCCCCGGTCCTGGATCGCCCGGCTGCGCGGCCGGGTGCGCAGCTCGCTCGCCGCCAGCACCGGTGTGGAAACCGCCGATGACGTCGCCGCCTACCTGCTGGCCGGCGCGGACGTGGTAATGACGACATCGGCGCTGCTGCGGCACGGTCCCGGTCACGCGACCGCGGTGCTCGACGGGCTGACGGCCTGGATGCGGGATAAGGGATTCGGCAGCCTCGCGGAATTTCGCGGGATGCTCGCCCCGGCGGCTGGCACCCGGGATGCTTACGGCAGGCCCGGCTATCTCGGCGCCGTCGAACGGGCCACCCAGGCCTATGCGCCGGGGTGACCTCCGCGGTGGGTTCCGGCGTCCAGATGTGGCCGCGGCGGATCTGTTGCGCGGAGCCTTGTGTGCCTAAGATCATCGGCAGAGGTACAGGGCAGCGGCAGTGACTAAGTCAAAAGGAGAAGACATGGCTGGCATCGTTGTCG
>Ga0335069_10006186_pt1 | contig 17431 bp, 11 predicted proteins | sample Lox_Sample_11_FD_206714 | JGI IMG/M metagenome (GOLD analysis project Ga0335069, IMG submission 206714) | Soil microbial communities from Loxahatchee National Wildlife Refuge, Florida, United States - Lox_Sample_1.1 | ecosystem: Environmental > Terrestrial > Soil > Wetlands | place: USA... | reverse complement strand
GAAGCGGGAGCGGCGAGTGCTTCGGCGTAGAACTCCTTGTCGCTCTCATTGATGGTCTGCCGGAGCGGAATGCCCGTGAGGGAGACGAGTTGCGGAAAGACAGAGGTATTCATCAGGACGATGCCGCCGGGACGTTGAGCGAGCAGCGCGCGCAGGGTGGCGGGAATCTCGGCTTCGAGCGTGCGGCGGGATTCAATGTTCTTGGTGCCCTCGATGTAGGTGAGAGGCTTCTCGCGGACGACAGCCCACGCATTCAGCAGAATGATGGCGTAGAGGCCGGGAGCGACGAAGACGGTCGATCTCGGCTTGAACTCGCGCGCTGCAGCGAGCGTGAGCTGCGCGACAAAGGCCAGGCCAAGAGCGAAGGCAGGCAGCAATTCCATGCCGTATCGGGTGTTGTACCAGGAATGAGGCCACCAGACGGGGATGAACATAGGCACGGAACCGAAGGAGATGGAGTAGGCATAAAAGGGCACAGGCAGCCAGAGAAGCAACGTCCAGAGGAAAGCCCGCTTTCGCGCGATGATCACCGCCCAAACGGTTCCTGCCAGTGAGAGAGCGAGGAGAGCGTTGCCCCACGCTTCGGCGGTTGCGTCCATCTGCGCCGTCTTGACGAAAAAGAGAGACGAAACCCAGGGACTATGCCAGCCGGGATGAGGGGGGCCTGCGCCGGGGGTTGCGGTGCGCAATTCGATGGCGGCGGCCGAGTAGGGTCCACGAGCGAAGTCAAGCCAGTCGCCAAAGACGACTGCGTTGTACGTGAACCATGCGATCGGGGCCGCGACGACGATCGCGCTGGAGAGCCAGAAGGTGCGCGAGGGGCGAATGCCCTGGCGAAGCTGGACGATGCCGATTGAACTCCACGCGAGAAATGCGAGAACCCAGCCGTCATAGCGTGTGAAGACGGCGGCAACGAGAACAATCGCAATCCGCCGGAGCAGGTCTGCGGTGCGACGGGAGGCATTTTCGAGGCTTGCGCGCCACTCGACCAGCCACACTGCGAGCCAGATCATTTCGCACAGAAAGAGTGGCTCGGTCATTGCCGTGGTCTGCAGGTAGAGGAGGTTTGGGTTTGTTGCGAGGAAGGCGAACGCGACTACGGCAGCGGATGGATGCAGCCAGTGGCGTGCCAGCCGGTACATCCCTGCGCACGCTCCCAGGTAAGCTGCTGCAGAGGGAAAGATGCCGGCGATTCCATCAGCCCACCATCCATAGACTGCGACGAACGGAATGAGCAGGATGTGAGGCAGCGGCAACCAGACGGAGCCGAGCTGCTCGAGGCCGGGGCGATGCGAATCGAAGACACGGCGTGCGATGTGCAGGTGGGCTACGGCGTCGCCGTAGTTGAGCAGCGCTTCGTGACGCCAGCTCCAGAGGATCGCGAGGAGAGAAGTGCCAACCGAAGACGCCAGCACCACCAGCCACTCGGTGCGGCTGATGGTGCGAGAGGTCGGCTGTTCAGTCAAGGTGGGTGAGCTCGCGGAACTGGGCAAAGCGCCTGTCGATTGCTTCGCGTGTGAGCTCCTGGAGGCGTTCAGTGCCGAAGCGCTCCACCGCAAAGGAGCCCATGACGCCGCCGTAGAACATGGCGCGGCGGAATGCGCCCGGCGTGAGTTCGGGTTGAGACGCGAGATAGCCGAAGAAGCCTCCGGCGAAGCTGTCGCCTGCACCGGTCGGATCCACGACATGGTCGAGGGGGAGAGCTGGCGCCCGGAAGGTTTCTGATTCCCGCTCGTTCGGAATTGCTTTGTGGAATAGGGTCGAGCCGTACTCGCCGTGCTTGACGACCAGCATGCGCGGTCCGAGAGACATGACTGAGCGAGCAGCCTGAACGAGGTTGCTGTTTCCGGCGAGCATGCGGGTCTCCCCGTCGTTGATCAGCAGGATGTCGAGTCCCTTGAGCACATCGAGCAACGCCGGGCGATGATCCTTGATCCAGTAGTTCATGGTATCGCCGGCGACCAGGCGCGCATGCGGCATGGCTTCGCGCACGCGGCGCTGGAGCACGGGGTCGATGTTGGCGAGAAAGAGGAACTGGGAGTCGCGATAGGCCTCAGGGATCTTCGGCTGGAAGCCGGCGAATACGTTCAACTCCGTGTTGAGGGTCTTTGCCTCATTGAGGTTGTCAAGATAGGAGCCTTGCCAGAAAAAGCTCCTGCCGGGAGCGCGTTCGATGCCGCGGGTGTCGATGCGGTGGGCGTCGAAGACGGCCTGCTCGGCAGGGCCAAAGTCCTCGCCTACAACTGCGATCACGCGAACGTCAGTGAAGAAGCTTGCCGCAAGGGAAAAGTAGGTGGCTGCGCCCGCGAGGCAGCGATCCCGCCGGCCGGCGGGCGTTTCGACGGAATCGAATGCAACGCTGCCGACAACTGTAATTGCCATGTCTATCCTTTCGAGATCAGATACCGGATAAAACGAGCCCGTTACCAGCCCAGGTATTTCCCATAGAGCAGCTTCAGTTTTTCCTTCGCTGCGGCCGGGATCGCAGCGGCCTGGGTGAGCACGGCGTACCGTGCGGCCGATGCGCAAGAACAGGTACGCTCGACGGGCATGGCGGCCACAGTGGCTTTCACTACCCTGGCGGCGTTCTCGGCATTGTGATGGAGGACGGCGACGATCTCCTCAATCGTGACGGCGTCGTGCCCTTCGCGCCAGCAGTCGTAGTCGGTGATCATGGCGACCGTTGCATAGCAGATCTCCGCTTCGCGAGCAAGCTTGGCCTCCTGAAGGTTGGTCATGCCGATGACATCGGCGCCCCAACTTCGATAGAGGTTCGACTCAGCCTTGGTGGAGAATTGCGGGCCTTCCATGCAAACGTAGGTGCCGCCGAGTTTGCCAACAACGCCGACCGCCGAGCAGGCATCGGCCGCGGCTTTGGCCACCGTGGAGCAGACGGGATCACCAAAGGCGACGTGACCGACAATTCCGTCGCCGAAGAAGGTTGAGACACGATGAAAGGTGCGATCAATGAACTGATCGGGAATCACGAAGTCGGTTGGCTTGTGCTCCTCTTTGAGCGACCCGACGGCAGATACCGAGAGGATGCGCTCGACTCCGAGCTTCTTGAAAGCGTAGATGTTTGCGCGGAAGTTCAGCTCGGAGGGAAGGATGCGGTGGCCGCGCCCGTGGCGGGCGAGGAAGGCTACCTTGCGGCCTTCAAGCTCGCCCAGCACAAACGGGTCGGACGGGTCCCCGAAGGGCGTTTCAATGCGTTCCTCATGAACGTTGGTGAATCCGGGCATCGAGTAGAGCCCGCTGCCGCCGATGATTCCGATTTCTGCCTGGGCCAAATCTGCTCCTTTTCACGCTGGCGTGCTCGCATGCTGCAAACACTTCAGTATAAAGGGAGAAAAGGGCGGAGCCTAGACAGGACCGGCGAGCGCAAGTGTCATTGCCATTGCGAAGGGTCTTCGAATCCATGGAAAGTTTCTCGTGGAGTCTTCAGAAGACGAGCTGTTGGACATTGAGTCCAGAATCCGAAAATGAAACACCCGGATTTCCGGCAGACCGGAGTTACGCTACCGCCCCCCGGCTTACTTCCGGCTTGGCGACGATATTCCCGGAAATCTGAATTCGGAGCGATTCGGCTCTTCCCTCACAGAAGGAGGGATTGGTAAGAGATGAATTTCGAATCGCATCGCCTGCGAACTCTGCCTACCACTTCACCGCCGGAAAAACGTTGAGGCGGACGAGCAATGCAAGCGCGAGGGCAAGCCCGACACTCGATGGTCCGCAGATCTCCGCAGAGCCCATCCGGCGAGAAGCAGGCTGGGAGCGAGTGTGGATTCTGCGTCGCCGAGCCTGGCAAGCGTGGTGTGAACAACCTGCTGATCGGGTTGCGCCGCGTGCGAGACGATCGCGCAGGGGAAGTCGGGCGGCAGCCCTTCCTGAAGCCACTCGAGCGCAAGCAGGCTCAGATCGCGGCCGGGCATGTAGACGACGCGCGTCGCATCCTCAAGTGCGGGGACCGGAGAGAGGTCGTGCGACTTTGCGTGATGGCCGGTGGAGAAGATCACGTTTGACGCGCTGGCGCGATCGGTCAGAGAGCAGGGAATCGCGGCGGCGGCAGCGAAGGCGGCAGTGATGCCGGGCACGACTTCGAAGGGAATTCCTGCTTCATTCAGGGAAGACATCTCCTCGGCTGCACGGCCGAAGACGAGAGGATCGCCACACTTGAGACGCACCACGTTGCTGCCCGCGTGCGCGTGCTCTGCCATGAGATCGTTGATCTCCTCCTGTGTGATGTTCTTGGCGCCGCAGCGCTTGCCGACGTTGACGATCTCAGCACCGGGGCGAGCGAGGTCAAGGACCGCCGCGGGGACGAGATCGTCGTGGAGAATGACGTCGGCAAACTGAATCAGCCGTTGAGCCTTGACGGTGAGAAGATCGGGGTCTCCGGGGCCGGCGCCGACGAGGTAGACCTTACCCCGGTCGATCGAGAGCGGTTTTGCGCGTTGCGCGCCGGCAGGCTCAAGAAACCGACGCTTCGCGAGCCTATGCAGCAGCGATTTACGCTCTTCGCCGGGCGGATGAGATGAGAGAATTTCGCGGCGGAGTTTTCCGATCTCACTGAGCCACGGGCCCAGATCACGAGGTAGCTGTTCGTCGATTTCGCGGCGGAGGTTCTGCGCGACGGCGGGGCTCTCTCCCGCGGTGGAGATCGCAATCTGCAAGTCGCCACGCCTGACAATCGATCCGAAGTAGAAGTCGCAGTGCGGGGGATCGTCCACGCTGTTCGAGAGAATGCCTCGCCGGGAGGCCTCACGAAAGATTGTGGCGTTCACTTCAGGGTTGTCTGTCGCGGCGATGACAAGGAGGTTGCCGTCGATGTCGGCGACGTCGAATTCCCGCTCAATCCACTCGAGTTTACCCTCTGCGGCCAGCTGGCGAATCTCCGCGACGGCCTTTGGCGCGATCACGCGCAGGCGGATCCCGGTAGGGAGAACACTGCCGATTTTCTCGAGCGCGACATTTCCTGCGCCGACAAGAAGTCCGGGACGTCCGTCGAGTTTGAGGAAGATAGGGAGCAGGCTCAAGGCTGTCTCCTCAATCGGCCACTGCATGGGGCACCCGTCCTGTGGGAAGATCGCGCTCAACCGGCGGAAGCAACTCTCCGGCGAGCTGTGCGCGCAGCTCATCATTGGTGTGTCGCGAGAACCAGGCCCGGAGATTCTCGCCGGGCTCCCGGGTCAGAAGATAGTGGCGGAGCAGGCGCTCGATGGCGTCGGGTACGAGCGGCGCCGCACAGCGATATCCAACGGGGCGTGCAATGCCTGCGTGAAGACCGACCGATCCGCCGACACAGAAGTAGTAGGCGTCGGTCAGCTTGCCTTCGTGCTTGATCTTCTTGCCTTCCATCCCGATGTCAGCGATCCAATGCTGACCGCAACCATTGGGACAGCCGGTTACGTGCAGGCGCAGCTCCTGATCGAACTGGGGCAAGCGTTCTTCGAGCTCATCCACGAGCCAGCGCGTGAATCCTTTGGTTTCGGTGATTGCGAGCTTGCAGAATTCGGTGCCCGTGCAAGCCACGGCGCCGCGCCAGAATTGCGACGCCTCAACGTGGAGGCCAATGCGGTTGAGTTCGCGAACCAGTTCCGCGGTCTTCTGGTTGGGAATGTCGATAAAGAGAAGGTTCTGGGCGACGGTAGCGCGGAGCGCGCCGCTGCCGAAGCGCTCAGCGAGGTCGGCGGCTGCAATAAGCTGGTCGCCCGTGAGGCGGCCACGGAGCACGGAGGCGCCTACGTAGCTCAGGCCGGGTTGGCGCTGCGGGTGTATGCCTGAATGGTCGCGGAGACTCTCATGAGGAATATGCTCGGGAACTCCGGGCAGAAGCTTGAAATCGAGGCGAGATTGAAGCTCCGCGAGGAAGCGGTCTGCGGTCCAGCCTTCCTTCATGAACAGGTACTTGAGGCGTGCGCGGTCGCGGCTCTCACGCAGCACCTGCTGGTCGCGAAAAATCTCGGTGATCGCCTGAACGACGCGCACGGCCTGATCGGGCAGAACGAAGGCATCGAGGCGTACGGCGAGATGCGGTTCATTGGAGAGTCCACCACCGACGCGAACTGAGAAGCCTGCCTGGTCATTGTGCCTTGCAGGTGTAAGCGCAATGTCGTTGATCTCGGGATATGTGCACCACGACGGGCAGCCGGTAACGGAAATTTTGAATTTGCGAGGAAGGTTGTAGAAATCGGCGTTGGCCGTGAGCAGGTGAGCAACTCCAAGAGCGACAGGCGAGGCGTCGAACGCCTCATCATGCGCGACCCCGGCAAGGGGGCATCCCGTCACGTTGCGTACCACGTCACCGCAAGCGCCCTTGGGCGAAAGGCCGATGGCATCGAGAGCGTCGACGATCTCAGGAAGCGATTCAATCGTCAGCCAGTGAAGCTGGATGTTTTGACGCACGGTGATGTCAGCAAGGTCGCGCGCGTGCTTCTTAGTGATTTCGCCGATCACACGGAGCTGGCCGGCCGAGACGATCCCATTGGGGATGCCGATGCGCATCATGAAGTAATCGGAGACAAGGCCTTCACCGCCTTTGCCGCCGGTGACGCCGATGCCGTCGCCCTGGGTGTAAATTCCCCACCACTTGAAATAGGTGTTTGCCCATTCGGGAATGACACTTGAGCGGCCTTCGAGCGCGAATGCACGCACCTCGTCGAAGGCCTGCCAGGGGTTCTTTGCGCGCTTGAGGCGCTCGGCACGCTGGGCTTTGGTCTCTTTCACTGCGACTGCGTCAGTCATGGTTCCTCGATGTGGTGTCGGATAAAAACAGAAAGCCCGCGACAGCAATAGCTGAATCGCGGGCTTCAGAAACCTTGGATGATTAAATGGCTGCTATTTCAAGACCCAGGTCGCCTGTGCGCGCGATTGAGCGTGCATACAGAAGCGACAACAGGGGCGACCATGCATAGAACGATATTCGCAAGGGATCGAGGAAAAAGCAACACCAAATTCCTTCAGAAGATGAAAAGGCGAAGCCCCGAGTTCCGCTGATCTTCTTTGATTTGAAGGATCTGTGCGGATTTCATCAACCGTAAATGAGCTGAGTATTTTGCGTGGGCCCGGGAAGAAGCGACGCAGGCCGGAACGGAATGCATCTAACCCGGTCATCAGGACGAGGGTAGAAACAGACGGGCCCGGGAGCAGCAAAAAAGAGAATTGCGCAGGTTGCGCCCTTATACGAGAGTGTGCCTCCCATCCTCTATGGCGGCACCGAGCGGGTGGTTTCATACTTAACGGAAGAACTCGTCAATATGGGCCATGATGTAACGCTGTACGCCAGCGGGGACTCACAAACCTCGGCGGAGTTGTGCTCGGTATGCCAGCGTGCTCTTCGGCTCGGGGCGGAGACGCTGTCCTCGCCGCTGGCTCATCATGGTGCTGCGATCGCGCGCGCATGGATTCATGTGCGAGGTACTCTTAGCAAAGGAGTGTCGGGTAATCAGTAATCAGCGATCGTGTTATCGGTAATCAGTAGTCAGTAACCCCGTCAAAAGTGACTTTTTTCCTGCGAATTCCGCTTGAATTTGAGCCCTCGCGAAGTTGACTTACCAGTCAGGCTGGACTACGATTGCGCAGCGTTTTCCCAAAAGCGCGGAAGGCGACGTTCATCCTTGTAGTGGAGCTTCACAAGGTTCCTTGTATCCCGCGGCCCCCTGTCGCTGGACGTAATCCCAGGAGAAACGTATGCAAAACACTCAGATTCCCCATCTGTCGCAATGCAGTCTGAAATTTCACCCACAATTACTTTCACGCTTGGCGTGCGCATTGCTTTTTGCGCTCGCCACGGTGGGTTCCGTTGCCGCCGAGGTCGCACAGCCGAGCGGCCCTTACGGCTTCGTGCTGAACGCCACGTACAGTGATCCCTCAACACAGGGCGGCGCGGCGTTGCTGGGCCTGCTGAAGATAGACGATGCGGGGAACATCACCGGCACTTACGCACTCGAGATAGGCTCGGGAGGCGCGGTTCCCCTGCAAGACCTGGACGGAAACCTGACCGGGTCATACTCCAGCAATCACGACGGAACCGGCACAATCATCCTTTCTCTCGATATTGAATCGGATCTGACACTCGACGTCGTGCCTGACAATCAGGGCCGCAGCCTTCAACTGGCTCTGACGGGCTGCACCGGCCCAGTCTGTGACCTTACCGGAACCGTGGTCAGCGGAGTGTGCGAAAGCACGGGGGGCCAGAGCGCGTTCGACGGTCCAGTGCATTTCTTTCACAAAAGACTTTTCTCTGGCCGTTACGGACTGCAGACAACCAAGAGTGCGCCCACTCCCCAAACGAGCATCGAGGTGTGGAGCTTCGACTTGAGGGGGAGAGTGAAGAAATCGGGCACCTTTGTGGGCCCCGATCTGCAGGTGGAGAACGGGACTCTCGAAGGGACTTTTTCCGTCAATCCAGATGGGACCGGCACCATCACCATTCCGCCGCAGAATGGCTCTCTTATGGGCGAGACGTGGGTATTTGTGCTCACCGACGGACGTTCGGGACTCTTTGTGATGCAGACCGCTCGATCGGGAGATGGCGTGGTTTATGGAGCGGGGCATCTCCAGTAGCAGGTTGGCGAGTGTTGCCCATTTCGCTATGACCTGGGAGGAGTGTGTTTTCTCCCCCCTTCCCGCGATGAGGCTGCGGGAAGGATGGGCACCGATCGACAGGAGAGGCGATTAGACCCCGACCATGATGGCGGGTCTTTCGCCACGCGTGTCGGCCTCGTTGACTTCAGTGGTGATGGTGCGCGACTCGCCCGGCATCAACGCAATGTAGTTGTCGGAATAGATGGCGGGCAGGATGCGGTCGCCTGTCTTTTCGCGCACAGCCTTGAGTCGCACCATGAGGGCGGGCCAGGGATTATTGTTGCGAAGCTGCGTTGTCAGCTTCCACGAATCGCCTTTGCGTTTGGCGACGGTCGCCGTTTGGACATTTGGGGCGGGCAGCTCGCGAATGGCGCGGAAGTCGTCGTCCTGGAGGCTGCGCAGATAGAAGTTCGACGAGATGGTCTCTGATCCGCGCAAGAGCGTGAGCCGCAGGAAGTGTACGGGCGTCAGGCCCAGTGGATACGCCATCTTGATGCAGGAGACCGTGCTGTCTTCCCTGCTGTCGACGTCAGCGGTTTTCAGGTCCTTGCGGGAGCCGTCGATGTTGAAGATCTCGACCTGCGCCCTGAGGCCGGCGACGTTGCCAGCGCTGTAGTTGACGACCTCAATAGCTTCGTCGACGCAATTCCACTGGATGTGAAGCGGCTCGGAGCCTTTCTTGCATCCGAAGTACGCAGCGGTGGGCTCGAAGTAGTAGTCATAGGTCTGCCAGACAAAAGAGGGCCAGCAGGGATGGCTCATCCAGAGAAAAACGCCCATGCGATGGCGGCTCTGGGCCTCGAACATTGCGCGATAGGTGTCGTAGTTGACAAGCTGCGCGAGCCTGATCCACTCTTCTGCAGTTTTGGCGCCGCCGTAGTTGTTTTCAATGATGGCGCGGAAGCCGGAGCCGCCTTGCGCGCCCTGCAGGCAGAAGTCGTGCAGACCCCAATCGAGCGCCTGCGGCCAGAGTGCGCTCTCGGGCATCATGAGGCGGACGCTCTCGATGGAGGGAATGTTTGGCGCGCCGATTTCGCTGTGCAGTCTTATGTCGGCAGCACTGAAGTAGAAGCGGGTGGGCATGGCCTGATAGGGACCGTGGCCGCTGACTACGTCGTCAGCGGAACTAGGAATGTAGTGGAGGCCAGGATGCAGGTCGCCGAGGATTGTGCGAATGCCTTCCTCGAGGGGAGCGGGAGGGAACCCCTCGTTGCGGCCGCAGTAGATGCCGATGGAGGGATGATTGCGAATTCGCAGCACCAGGTCCTTGACATTGCTGAGGAAGAGCGCATTGTCGTCGGGCTCCGGGCCATCCCAGGGATTGGCGAGCCAGAAGTCCTGCCAGACGACTATGCCATGACGGTCGCAGGCTTCCCAGAAAGCCTCGTCGCCGATCTGCCCGACCCAGTTTCGAATCATGGTGAAGTTCATCTCGCGGTGGTAGCGAACCGCAGTGTCGTATTCGCGCGAGCGGTAGCGCAACAGCGACTCTCCGAAGCCCCAGTTGCCGCCGCGGGCGATGAATCGGCGCCCGTTGATCCAGATCTTCAGCACACCGCCCTCTTCGCTGTATGTCATCTGGCGCAGGCCGGCCTTGAGCGTCTTTTTGTCGAGAGTCTTGCCGCCGGCTTCGAGGGTGAGTTGCACATCATAGCGGTAGGGCTCGCCATATCCGGCCGGCCACCAGAGTTTCGGATCCTTCAGCCGCAAGACGGGTACTGAGACGGGGTCGAGGGTGATACGCTTTCGCTCGTTTGGGGCAAGCCTGACGCGCTGTTCAAAGTCGATCTGGCCGATGCTGCAGCGAAGGAGTCCGTTGAACGGGCGGTCCCGGTGGTTCACGACGCTGGTGGCAATGGTGACGTCAGCTGACGATGTGTCGGGCAGAGGGAGTTTTGCGGAGACGAAAGTGTCTTCGATGGTGACCGCTTCAGCGATAGTGAGGAAGACCTCGCCCCAGATGCCGGTGTCACGACCGCGGATGGTGGGAATCCAGTCCCAGCCGATGGATGCGTGATAGGTGGGGTTGTCGGCGCCGAGGCCGCCGCCGTTTTTGCCGGCGGTTTCAAAGGTCTTTTGTTTTGCGCTGCCGGGAGTGGCGTTCTTTTCGATGCGGACAGCGAGCGCGTTGACCTGTCCCGGCAGGAGCTTGCCGGTGACGTTGAAGCGGCCGCGCATGAATCCGCCTTCGATGCCGCCGAGCTTCTGACCGTTGAGGTAGACCTCGGCCTTCCAGTTGATCCCGTCGAAGTTGAGCCAGGCGATCTGTCTCGGGTTCTTTGCTGGTGCGGTGAATTCCGTTCGGTACCAGAAATCGGAATGAAAGTAGGAGTCGGAGATGTGAAGCTGGTTCTGACCGTAGTTTGGATCGGGAACGGCGCCGACGTTGAGGTAGCTGGTGAGCACGGTTCCGGGCACAGTGGCCACGAGCCAGTCCGCATCCTGGAAGCCCGCCTTTGATAGCGCGTCGCCGTCAACGGTGACAAAGTTCGCGCGCTGCAGGCGCCACGAGCCGCCGGCGAGCAGCAGCCGTCCATCAGGGCTCGCGGATGGCGCGGGCTTCGGGCGTGCTGTGAATCCACCGCGACCGAAGACCTCGATTTCGCTGAGTATGTAGCCATGCGGGGAAGTGGGCCGCGTCATGAGAACCCGCAAATAGCGCCCCCGCCCTGGCTGCGAGAGCCTGAGATCATCGATCGGGCCGGAGCCGGAGAGCGCCTTCAGATCGCGCCAGTCTTTCGCGTCTTCTGAGACCTGCACCGAGCCTTCGGCGGGAGGCGCGATCCAGTAGAGCTTGATGTGGTCGAATTCGCAACGGGAGCCAAGGTCAACGTAGACCCACTCCTCGCCCAATCCTGCACTCATCCACGCGCTCGTAAAGTTGTAGGGGCCGCCTATCTCGATGCGCTTGTCGCCACGGAAGAATGCAACCTGGCCGAGTTTCCACGATGTCCTGTCGAAATCCTGTTCCAGGCCCTCGCGCGCGTCGCCGATGGAACACTCGACGCGATAAAAGCGGGTGCGGCTCGGGGTGTCAAACGGGATGGAAGGCGTGAAGAAGTGGTTCGGCGGGGAGAAGTCAGGAGGATAGCCGGCTGTCGATGATGGTTTCGGCGATGACGCATTTCCGATCGGCTTCCATTCGCGGCCATCTTCAGAAACGGAGACGGTGAATTTGAGCGATTCAGGTTTGCTCTGGAACGGCGATGCGACGAAAAGTTGAATGCGGTCGATCTCGGGGACTTCTTCGCCGCCTGCGAGCTGGATGTCGAGGTGAGCATTCGCACCGTGGAGATCTATCGCGTTCATCGGGCAATGATCCACAACGACTTCGCGCTCCTCTTTCGGGAGCGGCCCACGGAATGCGTCGGAAACGACGATCCATTGGGGAAGGCGTGTGTCCTTGATGCCGTCGGTGACGAGTTGTGCGGTGAGGTTGTAGTCGTAGCTGCTGGAGTGCCAGGCAGGCCGAAGGAGGGCAAGGTTGCGATAGGTCGATGCATCCGGCACGAGCTCGGGGCTGAAATCTTCAGCAGGCGCGCCCGGGTAGACGCCGATGCCGCGCGTGTATGCAAGAGAACCGGACGTCTGTTGCGCCCCGACCGGGGCCGTTGACTGAGACTTTCCGGCGGGGGAGCCGACGGGTTCCGCAAATGCCGAGAGGCCATCCATTGCCAGGCCTGCGCCTGCTATTGTTGTTGTCTTCAGAAAATCCCGCCTCGATGTCGACATTCGTCCCTTTCATTTGCCGCAGACTGGCCGAGGCTCACGCAATTCAACGAGTCGCCTTGCTTAGTTACTGGCCGTCGCGGTGGTCCATTCTAGAGCATGATACCGATCCCATGCCGTGAAGCACGGGCAGGGAAACATGAGACTCACGAGGGGTTCCGCGCGGGCGCGGTGACGGCGGCAGGCGGCATCAGTGGATCACAATCGATGTGCGGTGTTTGCATCCAAAGTACCGGCGCAGCACGATCTCAAGCGTGGACAAAACAGCTGTTCGTGGGGGAATATAACAACACAATCCCAGCGTGAGCAAAGCGAAAGAACAGTCGATTCTGCGGGGGAACTATTGTGGGCATCCAAAGCCGAACGGTCATTCCGTGGCCTGAGAGATTTCTGGGTCCGCGTCCAGGCCTGAGAGAGTTGAATGCTCTTTGCTGGGGCCTCTTTGCGTTTGGCCTCGTCATTCCCATATCGATCTTCTTCTTTAGTCGACATAAGTTCACTGATCTGCCTCCTATCGACTTTGTCTATTACTACGGCGACGGCCGCCTTGTGAACGAATACCCTCCAGAGGGACTCTACGATCTTGGCCTGCAAAAGAAGGTCTTCGATCGGGCCGCATTGAAGGATGTTGGCTGCTCCCGACGGGAAGAGGCATCTCGCCTTCACCGATCTCAGGCCGGACTCGCGGTTCACTTCAGATTCTCATTGAGCAGTTTTGCGAGGCGTGCTCCTGCGAGCGCGATCCGGCCCTTCGCGTCCGTCATGGCCTTGTTGTAGTAGGCGGTCGTGATCAGGTAGGAAGTGAAGCCGGTTGACGCAGGCGGCCGAGGGCTCTTTCCAATCGGCGCGGCGTATGCGTCGCGTTTTGACATGGAGAAGGACTCAGCCGCCCACTGCGTGGGATCGGTGTTGGCGACCTGAGCGGCAGGCGCCGACGGAAGGCCGGCAGCGAAGGCAGCAGCCTGCGGCAGTGCTGGCCCCGGTTTTCCTTCACCCGGCAGATCGTCCCAGAAGGCATGTAACTCGGAAGGAGCGGACTGTGACAAGGTCCCTTCGAACATCTTCTTCATTGCCGCGGTGAGCCTGATGTTCACCTTGAGTCCGCCAGTGTCACTGTTGCCCGCGAAGTAGCGGGCGGAGCCATGGAGGGGCTGGTGAATGTCGCCGACGATGTGGAGGAGCCAGACCATGTCATAGGACTTGAGGAGATCGTCTTCGTCGGACGCGATGTCCTGCCGCAAAGCGATGATCTGCGTCTGAACGTTGGGCTTCGGGGTGGCCGGCAACGCTGAATGGTCTGAAGTGAACGCCGTATCGATGAAGTGCCAGTATCCGTGGCTTTCCGAATCTGTGTACCCGATATTGACCTCGACAGGCCTGTTTTTAGGCGGCACGTCGGAGTCCTTGAGCCACTGGTGTTTGATTGAGTCGGCCCAGGTCGCCGCCCGCATGAAGAGATACTGATTCTTTTGATCGTCGGTGAGCCCGGGAGGGAGATCGTTGACCCAATCGGCGAATCCCGGGATGGTGGCGGTCCCATCGGGCTTGTGCAGCGTGGGCACCATCTGGAGCAGCACGAGGACTCGCGCACGAGTGGCCGGCGTCAATTGTTGCCAGGCGACGAAGGCCACAGCTTCGTGACCGGTATTGCCCCATCCGTAGGAGGAAGCGGGAGCCAGGAGAAGTGCGAGAAGGGGTACGACAGCGAAGGCATTGCGCAGGATTCGATTCATGAGTGGTCGTCCTTTCACGTGGGCATCTGGAAGTGCCTCCGGTCACGTTTGCGCATTGGCGGATCGTTTTGCAGAGAGAGAGGACTCGTCTCGATGGGGATTCGATCGCCGGTTGCGCTTGTGAGTGACTGCTTCCCGAGAGGGTGGTGAGGAAGGTTCCCACGAAGGAAGATGTTTTGCAAGTTAAATTTGTGGGCGGGGAGAGGGTCCGGCGGGGAGGAAGCATCCATACGGCAGAGAATCGACGCGGCTTCGAATCTCGCGGTCCAGATGGCATGTCCCGTCTCGGGCAATCAAAACTGACTGCATCTGAGTGCGAGCTTCGTCGACGTTCCTCGGGGACAATCGCACGATCGCTCTACGACTGGAGTCATGTCCTTTCGCAATCCTGGCGACTATCCACCAACGACAAGCAACCTAGAACGGAATGTCGTCGTCTGAGATTTCGGCCGACTGGGCAACGTCATCGCTTCCTGCGGGGGGGCGCTGATCGAAGCTTGCCGTCGTGCCGGAGCCGGAGGAACGGCTGTATCCGCCGCCTGAACCTTCGTCGCGACCAGAGAGCAGCGAGAGATCATTGACGAGGATCTCGGTGCGATAGCGTTTCTGGCCCGTTTCCTTGTCGTCCCAGCTGTTGGTCGTGATCTTTCCCTCGACGTAGAGCTTCGAGCCCTTTTTCACGTAGTCGCGGATGATCTCGGCGGTGCGATTGAATGCCTTGAGATTGTGCCATTCGGTGCGGTCCTGCCAGTTGCCCTGCGGGTCCTTCTGGCGGTCGCTCGTGGCCAGGGTGAAGCTTGCGACCATGGTTCCGCCGGGCGTGGAGCGGATTTCGGGGTCCTTGCCGACGTTGCCGAGGAGGATAACTTTATTGACGGACTTTGCCATTTTCGTGCACTCCGGTCAGGAAAGAGGATAGCAGGTCAACCCCGGCGGGCGATGGCCCGGTTCCGAATCCATTTGGCTGCGCCGAGCGCGAGCAGAAGACCACCGAAGGGTAGGCACATCAGCGCCACGATCAGCGCGAACCAGCCGGTGTTTGTGCTTGCGCCGGTTGCAGAGAAGCCGCCGAGAACCGTCTCCAGGAGCAGAGCCGCGAGGAGCCCGGCTGCTACCATCGAGGAACCCCACCGAAGAAGCTGGCGCGTGCCGTCGTCGGGCACCTTCTGAAGCGGGCCGGTTGTGCGTTCAGGGGCGGACATGGCGATCATTGTCCTTGTGCCAGGCGCAGCATCGCATAGGTGACGACACCGGTAACGGAGACATAAAGCCATAAGGGAAACGTCCAGCGCGCGACTTGGCGGTGCTGAAGAATTCGGCCGGAAAGCGAAAAGAAGAACGTGACGAGTACCAGCGGCAGAGCCACGATGGCGAGGATTATGTGGCTCGCGAGGATGGGCAGATAGACGGATCGGAGCGCGGCGTGCAACGGGTAGCGTACGTCTCCATGGAGGTAGTGGTGCAGGATGTAACTGGCTAGGAACAATGTTGAAAAGACAAAGGCCGTGATCATCGATGCGCGATGGGCTGCGATGCGGCGGGCGCGAACGAACATGAAGCCGATCATGAGGGCCACGGCGCTGAGTCCGTTGAGCAGAGCATTGAGCGCGGGGAGGAAAGAAAAACGGGCGCTGGAGATGTCGGCTGCCGGATGCCTGTAGATCAGCCAGAAGAGAAAGAGGGAAGCGCCGGCACTGACCGCGAGGATCGCGGCAATTGCGGGCGCCGTATTGGATTTCGAACCGGGAGTTGTGGCTGCGGTCGTCATGCTTTCCTTAATGACTTGCAATCGCGCAGAGCATGAGGGTTGTCATCAGGAGGGGCAGGTAGATAACGCTGACCTTGAGCAGGTCGCGAGCAACCATGCGGCTTTCGGTCTCGCTCGTCGCGCGGAGTATGCGGGTGAAACGGATCGTGTATGCGAGATAGAACAGCCCCAGCGCAGATGCCAGTACGGCATAGGTGATTCCCGTCATGCCGAGCCGCCACGGAGCGAGGCTGACTGGAATCATCACGACCGCGTAGAAGAGAGCTTCCACCACGGTTGACCACCCGTCAGGCTGCACCACCGGGAGCATGCGAATACCGGCACGGGCATAGTCCTCCCGATAGAGCCAGGCGATCGCCATGAAGTGAGGAAACTGCCAGACAAAAAGAATGGCAAAGAGCGCCACGGCGGGCCATTCGATGCGTCCGCGGGCCGCAGTCCACCCGAGCATGGGCCCCATCGCTCCGGGAAATGCGCCGATGAAGGTTGCCATGGTTGTGACGCGCTTGAGCGGCGTGTAGACGGCTACGTAGGAGAACGCGGTGAGAAGAGCAAGCGCAACCGTGAGGAGATTAGTCTGCAGCAGAAGCCACCAAGCGCCAAGAGCAATCGAACAGATGCCGGCAAGGATGCCCTGTGTCAGTGAGATTCGACCCGCTGCAATGGGCCTGTCGGCGGTTCGAACCATGCGGGCATCGGTTGACCGCTCGAGAGCCTGGTTGAGCGCGCTCGATCCGGCGGACACCAGGCCAATGCCGACCAGGGTGTCGAGAAGGCCTCGCTGGACACTCGAGATCCCCGATTGCATGGAACCGAGATAGAAGCCAGCCCATCCGGTGACCAAGACCATGCCGGTTACGCGCACCTTGAACAGCTCACGCAGGTCGTGAATCAGAGTTGCTGTCGTTCCGGGATTGGGCGCGTGGATCGTGTGCTGCACCGGCCGTAGCTCTGTGCCAGGAACCGGCGAGAGAGGCGCGACGAATTCCGGCGGGGTTACGGCGTGGGAGGTGGGGTTCATCGAAGTGGAAGAAAGCCTCAGAGGGGACAAATGACGGATATTTGTGCCTGCATCGATTTTATCAAGAGGCCAATCGTGCGCCCAGCATGGGATCGCCGGATATGTTTTGAGAGCGCAGTTTACACCTGCGGGCCGTTTCACCAATAACTCGCTTGCAGACCCGGTCAGACATGCGATGCTGTTGTGAAATGAGAGGACGTGACATTGTCAGCAGTTCCAAAAGAGAAACGAAAGAGGGCGAATCCATTGCGCGCGATTTGCCTGACAATGCTGGTGCCCGCACTCCTGTGGACGCGGCTGGCCTGTGCGCAGGAGGCAGCGGGCGAAGTGCCCACGGCAAATCCGGCGCGGCCCACCGTGGCCACGCCTGCGACCCTGACCCCTGTCGGCTACCTCCAGTTTGAGAATGGGGTCATCTATGCCGATACATCCCCTGAGGTATTGCAACAGTTTGGAATCAACCAGGTCACGAAGTTGACCGTGTTACCGAGGCTGGAAGTCCTTGGCCTGTTTGAGCCGTATGTGTACAGCCGCCGGGTTTCAGGAGGAGGCCTCGCCGGAAGCCAGCCCGGAGTGGTCTCGGGTGGAGCGCAG
>Ga0335069_10006185_pt1 | contig 17433 bp, 12 predicted proteins | sample Lox_Sample_11_FD_206714 | JGI IMG/M metagenome (GOLD analysis project Ga0335069, IMG submission 206714) | Soil microbial communities from Loxahatchee National Wildlife Refuge, Florida, United States - Lox_Sample_1.1 | ecosystem: Environmental > Terrestrial > Soil > Wetlands | place: USA... | reverse complement strand
TCATCGGTCGGCGACCGGAGGAAATTCTGGGACACGACGACGCCGCCTTCTTTCCCTCCGAGAGCGCGCAGCGCGTCCGCGACGGCGATCGGCGGGTCATCGCGACCGGCGAGACCCAAACCTACGAAGAGGTCGTGGTGGTCGACGGCACCACCCGCATCTATTTGTCCACCAAAGGCGTCTATCGTGACCCGCAAGGCCGGGCCATCGGTCTGTTCGGCATCGCGCGCGACATCACGGAGCGCAAGCGCGCCGAGGACGCGCTGCATGAGAGCGAGGCCCGCTTCCGCGCGGTCGCCGAGACCGCCACCGCCGCAATCTTCATCCAAGGCCGCACCTTTCGTTACGCCAATCCCGCTACCTCGACGATCACCGGGTACTCACCCGATGAGATGCAGGCGATGAATTTCTGGGACGTCATACACCCAGACTTCCGCGCCGCTGCGCTCGCCCGCCAGCACGCACGGCTGAACGGTGAGGTCTCCACCGGGCCGGCCGAAGTGAAGATTCTCACCAAGGCCGGCGAGGAGCGCTGGATCGAGGCGACCGCCACCAACGTCGTCATCAACGGAGAACCTGCCACGTTGGGGATCGCGTCGGATATTACCGAGCGCAAGCGGATTGAAGAGGTTCTCCGCCGGAGTGAGACTCGTCACCGTCACCTGATTGAAGACGCACAGGACATCATCATCACGATAGATCCGGCGGGGCGCATCACTGCAGTCAATCGGGCCGCGCTGTGGTTGACCGGATACTCTCTCGACGAGGCGTTGTCGATGAACTTCGGCTCGGTGGTGGCGCCCGACCAACGCGCGTATGCGCTGGACGCGTTTCGCCGCCAACTGCAGGGTGAGAAGACGCCGGCGTTCGAATTGGACATCTTCGGTAAGGACGGGCAGCGGATCGCGCTCGAAGTCAGCGCCAGCACGCAGTACAAAGACGGCAGGCCCATCGCGATCGACGCGATCGCCCGCGACATTACCGAGCGCCGGCGGGGCGAAGCGGAGAAGACGGCGCTGTTGGAGGTCGCGCGGGACATCAGCGGCACCCTCGACCAATCGGAATTGCTCGCGCGGGTGCAGCGGCGTACCGCCCAGGTGCTGCCGTGTGACGGCGTGTTGACCTTCTGGTGGGACCATCCGCAACAGGCGTTTCGAGTCATTTCCAACTGGGCGGTGCCGAAGCAGATGGTGGCGGAACTCGAAGCGCTGGCGGGCCCCGAGAACGCCTTTGGCCGCGCCTTGCGCGCGGAACGTTCGCTGATCGTCAATGATGTTGAACAGCAGCCGTGGCTTCCGCTCGCGCTGCGCGAGCGCTTTCACATCGGCGGGCTCGCCGCGGTGCCGCTGCGCGTGCGCGACCGCCACGTCGGCGTGCTGGTCACCGTTACGTCAGATCGCACCCAGCGGTTTGATGCCCGGAAGGTCGAGTTCCTCGATGCCATCGCGCGACAACTTGCCGTGGCGATGGAGTCCACCGAACTGTACGCCGCGTTGGAAGCCGAGGCCGCGGTCTCGGGAGCCCTCGCACGCGTCGGTCAAGAGCTGATCGCGTCCCTCGACTTGCCGGTGTTGATGGACCGGCTCTGCCACCTCACGGCGGCCGCCATCGGATGCGATGCCAGCCACACCATGCTGTGGCAGCCCGAGCACGAGACGTTCGTGGTCGCCGCCACTTTTGGGCTCTCCACCGAACACCGGGAGGCGTTGCGCGTGCTGACGATTCCGCGCAGCCGGATCGAACGGCTGTTGGACCGGTTGCATGAGCGTGGTGTCGCGCAGGTCGTCATGGACAAACCCTCGTTTGCGCTGCCGGGATATCACCCGAGCCGCTTCGGCGAGACCGCCGCCGTGTACGTGCCGCTGCGGCGGGGCGCCGAGATCTTCGGCGTCCACGTGGCAAGCTATCGAGGCAAGCGAGGGCCCTTCACGCTCGAACAAGAACGCATCGCGCGCGGCATCGGCCAACTCGCGTCAGTCGCGGTCACCAACGCGCGCCTCGTCGAGGAGTTGGAGCGCGCCAATCGACTCAAGTCGGATTTCGTCGCCACCATGTCGCACGAGCTGCGCACCCCGTTGAACATCATCATTGGATACAACGAGCTGCTGCTCGACGGCGCATTCGGCACGCTCACCCCGGAGCAGGCCACGCGCCTGGAGCGTGCCGACCGTAGTGCGCGTGAACTGCTCGAGATGATCAACGCCACCCTCGATCTCAGCCGGCTCGAATCGGGGCGGCTGCCGATCGAGCTGTCGAACACGCGCCTGCAGGACTTGCTCGATGAGGCGAGTCGCGAAATTCGCGAACTGCAACCCAATCCAAGCGTGACGTATAGCGCAGAGGTCCCGGCCGAATTGCCGCAATTGCGCACCGATCCGGTCAAGCTCAAGGTGGCAGTGAAGAACGTGTTGGCCAACGCGGTCAAGTTCACTCCCAAGGGAAAGATCCGACTCCGGGCGGCGGCTCGCAACGGCGGCGTGGAGATCGACGTCGCCGATACCGGCATCGGTATTGCGCCGGAAGCGTTACCGGTAATCTTCGAGCCGTTCCGTCAGGGGGACAGCTCCTCGACGCGCCGTTACGGCGGGGCGGGATTGGGACTCTACGTCACGCGCCGCTTGCTCGACATGCTGGGTGGGACCATCAGCGTGGACAGCGAAGTCAATCGCGGCTCGACCTTCCGGATTTGGGTGCCGGCCGACGCCTCTCCGAACGCCGGGCAGTTGACCGACGACGCCGCCCGCCGCCGGTAGTCGGCGCGCAGCCGACTACCGAAACGCCCGGGCTCAACTCAATTCTTTGCTGGAGTATCCGAGGATGCGGCGCGCAATGATCAGGAGGTTGATCTGTTGCGTGCCTTCGAAGATGTCGTTGATCTTCGCGTCGCGCATCCACTTCTCCAGCAAGATCTTGCGCGAGTAGCCGAGTGGGCCGAGCAACTCCACCGCCTTTTGTGTGACCTGCGTGACCGCCAAGCCCGCCTTGGCCTTGCACATCGACGCCTCGAGGCTGTTGTGCATGCCCTGATCCATCATCCAGCACGCCCGCCACGTGAGCAGGCGCGCGGCCTGCAGATTGGCCTCCATGTCCATGAAGTCGCGCTCGAGCGCGGTCAGTTTGTGCGCCGGCGCGCCGTAACGGATTTTGACGCCGGCTTGCTCGAGCGCCCCACGGGTGTAGTCGAGCGCCGCGCGACCGATTCCGAGCGCGCTGGCAGCGACGATTGGACGCGTAGAGTCGAAGGTCGCCATCACGCCCTTGAAGCCCTCGGTGGTCTTCTTCACTTCGGGGCTGCCCAAAATGTTGTTGAGCGGAATGCGACAGTCTTCGAGTACGATGGTGGCGGTATCCGAGGCACGGATGCCCATCTTCTTTTCCAAACCGGTGACCGTCATGCCGGGAGTGTGATGATCGACGACGAAGGCCTTGATCCCGGCGCGCCCGGCGGACTTGTCGACTGTCGCCCACACGACGACGAACCCTTCGGATTTCTCGACCGCCATCCACCCGCTGGTGCAGAAGATCTTCGTGCCGTTCAATACCCAGTGATCGCCGTCCCGTACGGCGGTGGTGGTGATCGCCGCCGAGTCGGAGCCGCAACCCGGCTCGGTGATCGCCATCGCGCCCCACTTCGGCGCGCCCTCCTTGAAGCGCGCGAGGAACCGTTCCTTCTGCTCGGGTGTGCCGGCCGCCATGACCGCCGCGCCGCCGAGGCCGGGATTGGGAATGCTCAGGTAGAGCCCCGCGTCGCCCCACGACAGCTCTTCGATCGTCACCGCCGAGCCAAGGCTACGCGTCGGCGGGAGGTCTTTCTTGGCGCCTTTGCCGTCGCCGCCGATGTTGACCGGGTTCATCTTCGACGCGTTCCACATCATGTCGAAGAACTCCATCGGCTTGTCATGCTCGCGTTCGTCGTACTCGCGTGAAATCGGGCGCATCGACGATTCGGCGAGCATGTGAATCATGTCGCGATTGCGGACGATGTCAGGAGAAAGTTCGAAATCAATCATGGCTGCCTCCGATTCGCATCCAATTTGTCGGGGGACCGACTACACGATCGCCATACCCTCGAACGTCGCAAAGCCGCGGCCATTGCGGGCCCACAGTTCAACCGGGTGCTCGCGAATGTAGCCGTGGCCGCCGAGCACTTGCACGGCATTGTCGGTGACCTTCATCACCATGTTGGCCGCGTACCGCTGGGCGAGCACGGCTTCGCGCGTGGCGTCTTGCCCGCGATCAATCACCCACGCGGCCTCCCACGTCAGAAGCCGCGCGGCGTCGATCTCGGTGGCCATCTCCGCCAGCATGAAGGCGATCGCTTGTTTCTGAGCGATCGCGACGCCGAACGCCTTGCGGTCCTTGGCGTAGTCGCGCGCGTACTCGAACGCCGCGCGCGCCACCCCGACCGCCATCGCCGCCAACGCCACCCGCGAGCGATTCATGAGCGCCGGAAAATCGCCCGCGATGCGAGCGGCGGCGGGCACCGCGCAGTCGCTGAAGTCGATCTCGTCGGTTTCCAGCGCCTTGAGCCCCATGTTCTGCTCGCGCTCGACGCGCGCCACCCCAGCGGCGCCCTTGTTGATGAGGTACGCTCCGACTCGGCCGTCTTCGTCGCGCGCGTACGCGAGGATCTGCTCGGCGCTGCCGCCGAGCGGCACGAAGCACTTGTTGCCGGTAATCGTGTAGGTGCCGTTCTTACGCCGCGCGGTGGTCCCCAGCTCCGCCAGGTCGAAGCCGAAGCGCGGCTCCATGACCGCGGCGGTCGCCGCACGAAAGTCGGGGCTGCCGAAGGCCGGCAAGATCTGCTGTTGCTGTTCGGGCGTGCCGAACAAGATCACCGGATAGAGCAGCAGCCGCGGCGCGAGCAGATGCATCGCAATCGAGAGATCACCCCAGGCGAGTTCTTCGGCGACCAGCCCGCCGCTGACCGCCGAGATCGCTTCGCCGGCGCCGCCGAACGCCTCGGGAATCGTGCTCTGCACCAGGCCCAGCTCCCAGGCTTGTTGCACGAGCGCGCTCGGCACCGCGCCGGTTTCGTCGGCCTCGTGCGCCGCCGGCCGAATCTGCTCGGCGGCGAAGCTCGCCACGGTATCGCGGATCAGTTGCTGCTCCTCACTGGGTTGGAAACTGACCATAGTCAACTCCTGTGCGCGCGCACGCGCGGCGCCCTCGCTGGGCGCGTGCGGCGATGGTTGGACTGACGGTGGTTGACGCCGGCCGACAACCATCCGAGGTATTGATCGAGAAACGCGTCGAGCGTTGCCGGCAACGAGATCGCGTTCGGATCTTGATAGTATTGAATCTCCGCACCCATGACCGCGCCGGCGTACACCTCGGCCGCGACGGCCGGGTCGATATCGCTGCGAAATTCTCCGTGGCGCTGTCCGCCGGCGACGACCGTTGCGAGGAACTCGCGAAATCGCTGCATCATGGCGCGAAACTCCGCCGAGATCGGGGCGTTGGTGTCGAGCGCCTCGACCATCAAAGTGATGATCATGCGCCGATGATTGCTCTTGGTCGCGTGGTCGAGACATACCTGCGCGACCTGCCGCAGCCGCGCGCCCGACGACGGGACCGGGCGCATCGCGTCGATCACCCGCCGTTCCCACTGCCCGACCCGGCTCTTCACCGCCGCGAACAGCAGATCCGCCTTGTCCTTGAAATGGTAGTACAGCGCGCCCTTGGTGACGCCCGCTTCGCGGGCGATGCGATCGATCGAGGTGGCCTGGTAGCCGAAGCGCGCGAAGCAGTCGATCGCGACGTCGAGCAGTTCCTGCCGCGATTCGCCCCCACGTTTTGCCGCCGTCGCCTCCATACTGAACGTTTAGTATGCCGGTTCGACGCTTCGTGTCAACGGGTCCGATGCGATGGGCCGTCCGCCGCTCGACGCGCCGAATTGACTCGGCAGACGACAGGCCATAAGCGTGCGACGAATGAGCACGACGGACTGGATGGCGGCGGAGTTGGCGCACCGCGAAGCGGTCGGCCTGCGGCGATCGCTGCGGTGGATCACGGGGGCGCAGGAGCCCTGGGTAACCCTGGGCGAGCGGCGGGTTCTCATGCTGTGCTCCAACAACTATCTCGGCTTGGCCAATCATCCGGCGATCATTGAAGCGGCGAACCGCGCCGCCCGTGATGGCGGTTTCGGCGCGGGCGCGTCACGGTTGATCTCGGGATCCATGCGCGCCCATCGCGAGCTGGAAGAACGTCTGGCGGCCTTCAAAGGAACCGAAGCCGCCCTGCTCTTCAATTCCGGCTATCATGCCAACGTCGGCGTGATCGCCGCGCTGGTCGGCGACGGCGATCTGGTGTGCAGCGACGCCCTCAATCACGCCAGCATCATCGACGGGTGCCGTCTCTCGCGTGCACGGCTGGCCGTCTATCCGCATGCCGATACGGCGGCGCTCGACGCCGCACTCCGCACGCCGGCACGACGCAAGCTGGTTGTCACCGACTCGGTGTTCAGCATGGACGGCGCTCTCGCGCCGTTGTCCGAGATCGCCGCGCTGGCCGCGCGGCATGGCGCGATGCTCATGATCGACGAAGCCCATGCCACCGGCGTGCTCGGCGATTCTGGTTCCGGCGCGGTCGAGCAGTGTGGAATTGCCGACGCCGTCACGGTGCACATGGGAACGCTCGGCAAAGCGCTCGGCGGTTTCGGCGCCTTCGTTGCCGGCAGTCGGCGAGTGATCGACTTTCTCGTCAACACCGCCCGCACGTTCATCTTCACCACGGCGCTGCCGCCGCCGATCGTTGCGGCCGCCGCCGCGGCCCTGACCATCGTTGAGACGGAGCCGGAACGTCGCGCGCGCACGCTCGCGCGCGCACGCCAGCTCAGTCGCGGGTTGCGTCAACTCGGCTATCGCGTTCCCGCGACGGACACTCCGATCGTTCCGGTTTGGATCGGCGAGCCGTCGGCGACCATGACCTTATGCGAGCGATTGCTCGAAGCCGGCGTCTTCGTGCAAGGCATTCGCCCGCCGACCGTACCGCCGGGCACCGCGCGTCTGCGAGCCACCACGATGACGACGCACTCGGAAGCGGACGTCGACATCGCGTTGACGGCGTTCGCGCAACGCACGACCCAACCTCGCGCCGGTCTTGGATGAGCCAGACTCGGGATGCAGTTGGATTCTTCGAGTTGGCGGAATGGGATCACAAGTTCCTGTGGCACCCGTTCACTCAGATGCGCGACTGGCTCGAGCACGAGCCGCTGATCATCGCGCGCGGCGAAGGCAACTACCTCATCGACGTGCAGGGACGTCGCTACCTCGACGGCGTGTCATCGCTGTGGTGCAACGTCCACGGTCATCGCAAGGCCGAACTCGACGCCGCGTTGCACGCGCAGGTGGATCGGATCGCCCACACAACGATGCTCGGTCTATCAAACGTCCCAGCGATCGAGTTGGCGCGGCGATTGGCGGCGGTGGCGCCCGAGGGTCTCACGCGCGTCTTCTATTCCGACGCGGGCGCGACCGCGGTCGAAATTGCCCTCAAGCTCGCCTTCCAATACTGGCAGATCAAGGGCGCTCCTGAGCGCAGCCGGTTCGTTTCGCTGACCGAGTCGTACCACGGCGACACCCTCGGTGCCGTCAGCATCGGCTATTCGGAGACCTTTCATCGTTACTTCAAGCCGCTCTTGTTCCCGTGCGAGCGGCTCGATCCGCCGCACATTTTTCGCTGGCAGCGGCGGATGTCCGAAGCCGACGCGCTGGCGGCCGCAGTGCGAGAAGCCGAGGAGTTGTTTGCGCGCTGCGGCGAACGAATCGCCGCCCTGATTGTCGAGCCGATGATGCAGGGCGCGGCCGGCATGTGGAACCACCCGCCCGCTTATCTCGCGGCGCTCCGCCGACTGACTCGCGAGACCGGCACGTTGCTCATCTGCGACGAGGTCGCGACCGGCTTCGGCCGCACGGCGAAGATGTTCGCCGTCGAGCACGCCGGGGTGGATCCGGATATCCTGTGCGTCGGCAAGGGACTCACCGGCGGCTATCTCCCGCTGGCGGCGACGCTTGCGACCGAAGGGATCTTTTCGGCGTTCCTCGCGCCGTACGATGAGTTCAAGACCTTCTTTCACGGCCACACCTACACGGGCAATCCGCTGGCGTGCGCGGTGGCGTCGGCGAATCTCGAATTGTTCGAGCGCGAGCACGTTCTCGAACGGGTCGGGGAGCGCGCGGCCGACCTCGGGGATATTCTCGCCCGCGACTTCACCGCCCTGCCTCACGTGGGCGACATACGCCAGTGTGGGCTGATGGTCGGGATTGAAATCGTGCGCGATGTCGAATCGCGCACATCGTACTCGCCGGCCGACCGCGTCGGCCACCGGATCATTGAGCAGGCGCGTCGCTACGGCGTGATCATCCGCCCGCTCGGCGACGTCATCGTCCTGATGCCGCCGCTGACCATCAGCAAATCCGAACTCGCCGATCTCACCGACGCGACCCGGCGCGCGATCATCGACGTCACCGGTTGACGGTTTCTCGGCTCTCACAAATTTTCGAACCCAGCTTTGTCGCTTCGGTGAAACTCGAAGGCGCCGCCAACATCCTGGTGCTTGTACGACGGGAGCGAGGGGCTCGCGGCACAGGCCTTGCTCGTTCGGCAAAGCGGAGGTTGTCATGAGATCGAGTGGCGGTAGCACCTATTGGATGGATGGCCTGGACGTTTGGAGCGTAGATCGCGCGCCCGGGGTCCCCTTGCTCGGTTTTCTATCCGGCACGGTCATTAGCGGCGGGTTGTGGGCGGCAATCGGGCTGATTCTCTTTGCCCTGTTCGCGTAATCCTTCCGTTCTGTTGCAGCATCGCATCTGCTAAGCAGGCAGCAACTCGGACGAGAGCGTGCCTGCGCGAATTCTCTTCATCACTGGAACCGACACCGGCGTCGGCAAGACCACCGTCGCCGCCGGGCTTGCCGCGGCGCTGACCGCACGCGGCGAGACGGTCGGCGTCCTCAAACCGGCGGAGACCGGCTGCGAAGCAGCAGAAGGGCAGTTGCTTGCATCCGACGCCCGCCGCCTCGCCTTCTTTTCGGGGTGCGGAGCCGAGGCGCAGACGATTTGTCCGTACCGCTTTCGCGAGCCGTTGGCACCGAGCGTCGCAGCCGAGCGCGCGGGACAGCGCATCGATCTCTCTGTCATCCGGGCGGCGTGCGAGCGATTGCGTGCCGCGCATTCCGTCGTCCTCGTCGAGGGCGCCGGCGGCTTGCTGGTTCCGCTGGTGGATCGGGTAACGTTTGCCGACGTGTGTGCGGAGCTCGACGCGCCGCTCGTCATTGTCGTCGCTAACAAGCTCGGCGCGGTCAATCACGCCGCATTGACGATGCGATGCGCCGAGCGCGACGGACTGCGTCTTGCCGGCTACGTCATCAACACCATCACGCCGCAGCCCGACCTCGCCGCCGAGACCAACGTCAGTGTGCTCACCAAGTTATTCGGACCGCCGCTCGGCGTGATTCCGTGGCTGGGCGACGTGCGCGAGACCCCGGCCGACCGCGCGCGTCTCGCGCGCATCTTCCGGGAACACCTCGCGCTCGATCGTCTGCAGGGCTGACGTGCTCCCCATCTCACTTGCGCAGCGCGGCGGCGATGGCCGCCTGATACACGCTCTTCAGCGGGACCTGCCGTTCGCGCGCGATGCGACGGCAGTCGTCATGCTCGGGAGCGATGTTGTGACGACCGTCCGGCGCGAGCGCAAACTTGACCTTCACCGCGCCGAATTCGGTCATCACCTCGCGCACCTCGCGCGGCAGCGTGGTGCGGTGAACCGCATGATACCGCACCCCGATCGCCGTCGACTCACTGAGCATGATCGCCGCGAGCCGCTCACGATCGGGAGCGGCACCCAACACACTCAGTAGCACGCCGGGTCGGTTCTTCTTCATCAGAACCGGCGTCAGGTAGACGTCGCGAGCGCCGGCATCGAGCAGTCGCTCGATCACGTGATCGTATAACTCGGGGTTCGCATCGTCGATGTTGGTCTCGATCACCACCAACTCGTCGGCGTTGGGCAGCGAAGCAATTTCCCCGACGACCAGACGCAAGACGTTGGGGCGATCGTTCAGCCGCCGCGTTCCGGCGCCGTAGCCGACGTTGGTGACGCGCATCGCCGGCGCACCGGGCTTGGCCAGCGCGGCGACGATTGCCGCCCCGGTCGGAGTTACCAGCTCACCGTCCCCGTCGCCGGTGCGCATAGGAAAGCCGCGCAGCAGTTCCACCGTTGCCGGCGCCGGCACCGGCAATATGCCGTGCTGCGAGGAGACCGTTCCGGATCCCGACGGCAACGGCGACACGTAGGCGGCTTCGACGCCCAGCTCGACGAATCCGGCGGCAGCCGCCACCACGTCGACAATGGCATCGACGGAACCGACTTCGTGAAACTCCACGTCATCCGGCGCGATGTCGTGGACCCGCGCTTCGGCGGTTGCCAAGGCCGCAAAGATAGCCAGGGCGTTTCTCGCGATCAATTCGGTTAGTCCGGCACGTTCGAGCATGCTTCGGATCTCTCGATAGGGGCGGTGATGATGTGCGTGCTCGTGGTGTTCGATGCGAACCGCGAAGTGCTGTGCAGCAATTCCGTTGACCTTCACCGATTCGGCGGCGATCTCATACCCGCGCAGCGGCAAGCGACCGAGTTCTTCTCGGACACGACGAATCGGCACGCCGAGCGCCAGCAGCGCCCCGACGGTCATGTCGCCGCTGATGCCGGAGAAAGCGTCGAAGTAAAGAATGCGCACGAACGCAGTCTAGGATGTTGCCGTCGCTTCGCCAAGCGCGCGACGGCGGACGCGCGGCGGTCTGGCGTTACAGCGGACGCTGAAATTCGCCGGCGTGCGCGGTGTAGCGCTTGAGCTGAATCCGCATCGCGCCGTCGCTCACCCGAAAGATGCGGGTCATCTCGCGCACCACGTGGTCCGGGTAGTCGTGTCGCAGGCGGTAAGGCAGCACGTCATCGAGCATCCACAACGGGATCAACAGCGCGGCCGCACCGAAGTCGGCCTCGCGCTCGAGCAGCGGACGCTGTCCATGTGCGTGCTCGACGGTGCGACAGGCGGTCAAATCTTGCAACTGTCCCTGCGCAAAATGCAGCTCCGCGTGCATGATTTCATGCGCCAAGGTGAAGCGAATACGCGGCCGCGTGTTGTCTTTGCGCAGGTGAATCGTCTTCTGCTCGCCGTCGGGAGTGAGGAACAAACGCCCGTCCAATCCGAACGGCAAATCAACTTCGAAGACCTTGTAGGCGTCGTGCGCGGAGAGAAATTCCTCGAACCGAAACGGCGGGCGGCGGAAATTGAGGCGCTGATGAATCGTGTCGGCGATGGCTTGGGCGGCGGAGAAGTCCGGTGCGGGATGCACGGAATGAGCGGAACGAGCGCGAGCAGCGGTGTGCACGAGACCCTCCAGTATCGGTTAGTGGTTGAGGCGCGAATCGCTGCCGCCGGTCGAAGCCGGGGAGTACCGGCAAGGGCGCAGTACCATATCGGCGAGGTCAGATTTCATCATCAGCGTCGACTGGGGGAACCGCGATCAGGGCGTTTTCTACCACCTCATCGGCCTGCCGGCAACTGGGTTTTTTGATCTTTTTCCGGTGACCAACCGGGCGTGCCCGATCACCAAACGTCACTGGGCGGCTGGGTCATACGGCGCACGGCGACGTCCGCAACGAACAACGCCATTGCCAGCGGAATCAGGAGATAGTCGAGGGAATGGGAGAGCTGGCGGGTGCCCGGCTTGCGCGCGACCAGCTCACGAATCGGCGGGTTCAGCTTACCACCCGTCGCCTCGGCCACCTCCGTCAGCAGCGCCGTGTCCGGGACGGGTGCGAACCGCTCTTCATTCAACGGCTCATCGTCGTTGGGAACATCGACGACCGCCGTGTGTTCCAGCACATCCTTCTCGCCGCGGCGTTTGATGATCGTCACCGGATACCGGCCGCCCGCGAGCGTGGGCAGTCTGCCGGTGAATTGTCGCAGCGCGGAGGGTACCAGTGGGACCTCCAGGATTTGGTCGTCGGTGACGTGCAGGCGCGCCAACAGCACCGCGTCCTCGTTCGCGTCGAACGAACGCACGCTGAGTCGCGTCAGCCCTTCACGCCGCGTCACCGACACCGCGTAGTCCCACGGCGTCTGGTCGCGCACGCTCCAGTGCACGACTTGCGACCAAAGTTTTCCGAAGCCCGGCCACCCGATCCACGTCTCGGCATCGTCGTCGAGCCCGGCGGTCAACGTGACGACGCGGCCGAGACCGTACTGCCACTCGGCAAGCAACGGATCCTTGCGGTCGCGCGTGGTCACGAACACGGCGGCTTCCGCGCCCGGCTTGAGACGCGCGTAGGCATAGCCCGTCAACGCGGGAATCTCCTTGGCCGTGATCCCGTGCATCATCTGACTCGGCACGCCGAGCTGGGCCAGGAAGTGATGCTCGCCGCGCGGTGCCTGGGCCAACCGCTCGCTGGTGTCGCGCAACATCAGCTCAGGCAAGGTTTCGACGTTTTCAACATGGTAGAACTGGCCGCCGGTTTTCGCGGAGACATCCTGCAGGAATTCGAGGTTCACGGTGTCGTCGCCGATGCGAATGGTGGTGATGCTGATGTTGGCTTGGGCGATCGCACCGATCAGCGGATAGTGATCCGTCGCCGCACGATTGGTGTCCCCGTCAGTGAGGAGAATGATGTGCTTGGTCGCCACGCGGGAGTCGATCAACTGCGCGCGAGCGGTGTCGAGGGCGTCGTAGAAATCCGTGCCGCCACCTTCCACCAGGCGCGGGATGGTCTCCTCCAGAACGGGGCGATTGTCCTTCAGTGCCCGCAGCGGCGCGAGCGTGAACGGCTGTGAGTCGAATGCGATCACGCCAACGAGGTCATGATCCTTGAGCTGATGAATCACGGCGAGCGCGGCCTCGCGCGCGTAGCGCAACTTCTCGCCGTCACGCAAGTAGCGAACGCGACTGTTGTACCCCATGCTGTTGGAGCGATCGATGAGAACGTAGAGCGCCAGCGGTTCACGCTCGGTATGCTGGGGACGGCGGGGTTCGAGCGTCACCGGCAACAACGACTCGAGAGCGGTGCGCTTGAAGCCGGGATCGCCGTACGACCGGTCGCTGCCGGCGAAGATCAGGCCGCCGCCGAAATCGCGCACGTATCGTTCAATCATGGCCAGCCGCTTGGCATCCATTCCACTCGCCACAACGTCTTCGAGAATGACGCAGTGAAACGCGAGCAAGTCCTCGATGCGATCGGGGAAGCGGGCCGGCGACCGGACCTCTGTCTCGATCCCCTTGCGTTCCAGCACCCCCGCCACCGGCGAGTGCGCGTCGGTTGCCATCACCAACGCCCGTGTCTTGCCGACGACCATGATGTCGGTGTCGCGGCGATTGTTGCCGGCGATGTCGTCGTCGGGCGCGCGCAATTCGGCGCGCAGGTGATGCCCGCCGGCGCCGGTCATGCGGTACGGAATCTCGATCGTGTTGAGCCCGGTGTCGAGTTTGACGGTCTCGCTGCCGAGCGATTCGCCGTCGGCGTACAACGTCAGAAACGCGGGGCCGGGCTTGGCGTAGTTGCGCGCGACCACGCGCACCGGAAAGACCGCTCCGTCGGCCACCACCGGCGCGACCATCAGCCGATCGAGCGCAACATCTCGATGGACGGCGTGCGGCGGCACGGCGGCGGACACTTGCACGTTCGCTCGGCGCGCGCGCGCGATCCGGCTGCGAGTGTTGCCGCGCGATTCCAAGCCGTCGGTGAGCAAGATCAGCCGCCGCTCGGTATCGGGCGCAAACAGCGCGAAACCGGCATCCAAGCCGCGGCCAATGTCGGTGGCCTCTGATGCCAGCGTTCGCGGCAGGCCTTCGAACGACGCCGGCGCCGCCGGCGGACGCACCACGGTGGCATCTCGCGCGAACGCGACGACGGCCAGTTCGTCGCCCGGAGCCAACGCCGTGGCCAATTGGTTCAGGTACTGCGTCTCCCACTGGCGCGCCGTCTCGTCGATACTATCGGAGAGATCGACCGCCGCCACCACCGATAACCGGTCGCTCGGTAACATCGCCGTCAACGCCAAGCCCGCGATCGACAACGTCAGCGCCACCAGGGCGGCGACGCGCAACGCCGTGGCCGCGCGATGCACCCGCCGGCCGAAGTACATCAGCGCGGGAATCGCGAGCAGGAACAGCAGCAACGTCGGACGCCGGAACGTCACCCCCATGCTGTCGAGGTGGGCGAACAGATACTGCAGCGTCGGCTCTTGCATCACCCGCGCTCCGCCACCCGCATCGCGAGCAACCACTCGACCAACAACAGGGTCGCCGCGACCGCCAGGAGCCACCAGCCGAACTCGCCGCCGGGCGAATGCGTCGACCACGTGCGTTGGGCAATTGCGGCCGACGCGTTCGACACCGGTTGCGGTTCCTTCGCCGCGCGGCCGATGTCCGATTCGGTCGGATCGACGAAGTTGGCGTAGACCACGCGCTGCGTCCCGTCGTTGCCGACCCGATATTCACCCGCGGTCAACACTTCGAGACTTGCCGACCGGCTGTCACCCAGATCAAGCGGTTCGCCGTGCGGATCGATCGCGCGGACCGGGCCCGGGGGCATGCCCACAATCGGCAACACCGCGCCGGTCGAAACGGTCACCACGTCGGTCGATTGCGGAGCGAGCCAACTCAGGAGGTTGAGGAAGAACAGTAGAAAGTTGATGTTATCGCTGCTCAGTAGACGCTCCGATTCCAAGTCGAAGGTGAGGCAGGCGAGGCGCCGGCCGTTGCGTTCACCGGCGAGAGCCAAGGGGAATTCGCGCTCGGCCGTGCGCGACCACAGCAGCGGCTCGTGCCACTCCGCGGGCAGGATCACGCGCGCGCGCTGAATCGGCAAGGTCGCGAGCGGCCGCAAACCGGCGACAGCCTGGTGGCGATCATTCCAATCCAACACGTCGACGCCCTGCACGTCACCCGAGATCGCGAACAACCCGTTGTCGCGCGGCGGATAGACGTAGAGCGCGGGCACCGTGGGCTCCGAAGCCGGAACGAAGCGATGGAAGATCACTATGTCGGCAGCATCCTCTGCCCGGCCCCCATACGCGTCGGGAGTCATCGTGATGAGATGCAGCCCCGCGGTCGCCCGCGCGACCGCGGCCAACTCGTCGACGAGCGGACCGGCGGGCGAGACGAGCAAGACGCGCGTCGTCGACAGCGGGCGGATCCACCCCATCGCCACATTGTCGACGGCAAGCGCATCGTCGGCGTCGAGTTGCGCGACCACGCGACCGGGCCCGGGAAAACTCGGGACCAGGAATGAGCGCGCATCGCGTGGCGGCACGCTGAAGCCCGTTTGCATCACCGGCGCTTCGTTGAGCCGCACGGTCAAACCGCCGTGCCCTTCTCGATGCGAAAAATTCTGCACAACGACGTAGGCCCGCGCCGCCCGGGGATCCTGAAGGCGGCTCTGAAAGATCTCCAGCCCGGTGATCGCGAGGTTGGCGTCGGTCTCGCCAAACTGATGCATGCGCATGCGCCCGCTGCCGATTTCGTCGCGCCAGCGCGCCGGCAATTGGCTCGGTGCCAGGTCCGAAAACACCTCGATGTCGGTAAGCGCATCCGTGCGTCCGCGCGCACCGACGGCCTGCGCCAACGCGAGGTCGAGCGCCGTGCCGGTGTCGGTGGGCTGCACCGCCGCCAACCGGCTCTCCAACAACGCACGGTCGCGGGTGAAGTCGGCGACGATCTCGGGCCGCGCGGCGGCGGTGATCAACATCATCTCATCGTTGGTGGGCAAGGCGTGCAGCCGGTCACGCAACGCCGCCAGCGCCGCAGCGAACCGCGTCGTCTTGCCCTCGCGCGCTTGCATGCTGGCCGAGACATCAAGAATGAAGACGTGACGCCGTGCCGCTTCGACCGGCCGGCCGTCCGCCAAGTAGGGTCGCGCCAGTCCGCCGATCAACGCGGCCAGCAGCAGCGCTTGCAAAAAGAAGAGCCAGTCGGGACGAAATCGACGTGCTTGGACGGCATCGTCACTGACGGCCTGCCAGAGCAACAACGACGGCACCTCGACTCGCCGGCGGATGCGGTCCCACAGGTACAGCAACACCAGCACGACGTAGAGCGAGGCGTAGACCAGCGCGCCGGGATTCAGCAGCCCCATGAGTCAATCAGCGCACCATGCCGGCCGCCACGAGATCGTGAAACAGTGCATGTTCCAGACCGCTGTGGGGGTCGACGAGCGCGAAGTAGACCTCGTGTTGCGCGCACCACGTGCGCAGCCCGTCGAGATGTGCCGTCAGCGCGCTCTCGTAGCGCGCGCGATTCGCCGGCGTCAGCGAGATGATCCGCTCGGCGCCGGTTTCGCTGTCGCGCACGCGCGCGCGGCGAAATACTCGCGACGGATCGCGTTCACCCGGACCCAACAGCCGAACGACCCCGAGGGTCCACCCGTACCCGATCAACGTCCGCAAAGCCGATTCGTAGTGGCGCGGCTCCGTCAGGAAATCCGACACCACGACGGCGACACCCGGTACGCGCGCCTGACGCGCATACGCGCGCACGCTCTCCGCCAAGGTGGTCACGTCTCGCGCGCGCAGGCTGACGAGAAACGCACGCAAGCGCCCGAGAGCGTCGCGATGCCGGAACCACGGCGAGGTCCGAACCGTGTCGTTGCGCAGCGCCGAGAGCGCCACGATCCGCACCGGATCGTTGTTGCGCAGGCTGACGTAGCTCAAGCTGGCGGCGAGCGCTTGCGCGAACGAGAATTTCCCGTCGGCGGCCGGCACCCCCATCGACGCGCTGCAATCGATCAGCACGTGCAGCGCGGCTTCCCGCTCCGCGCGAAACGTCTTGATCAACAATTCATCGAGTCGGCCGTAGGCGTTCCAATCGAGATACCGCAAGTCGTCGCCCGGATGGTACGACTTGTAGTTCGCCAGCTCGATGCCCGACGGCTGGCTACCGTGCGGCATCGGCGTGTTGCCCGGCCGCGTCGCCAGACTGTGCCGCACGCGCAATTGAAGGCGATCGAGCTTGCGCAGGAAGGTCGGCTCGAACACGCTCGCCAGCGCGGCGGGTTCGGATGGGCGCGGCGCCGGATCGTGAACGGGAGCTGGTGTGGGATCGCTCACGGCTTAGCGCTGCAGGCGGCGAGCGGATTGGACGATCGCTTCGATCAGGTTGCGCGGGTCGACGCCGTCGGCCTCGGCGGCGAAATTCAGCACCAAGCGGTGATTGAGGGCCGGGACCGCGACGGCGTCGATGTCGGCGTAGGTCACGTTCACGCGTCCATCGAGCAGCGCGCGCACCTTGGCGCCGAGCAACAGCGCCTGTCCACCGCGCGGGCTCGATCCGAAACTGACGTAGCGCGCGACGCCCTCGTCGAGCGGCAACGCGCTGGCCGTAGACGGCGCGAATTTCGAGCCCGACGGCACGGTTGCGCGCACCAGCGCCGCGGCGTACT
>Ga0335069_10006184_pt1 | contig 17434 bp, 12 predicted proteins | sample Lox_Sample_11_FD_206714 | JGI IMG/M metagenome (GOLD analysis project Ga0335069, IMG submission 206714) | Soil microbial communities from Loxahatchee National Wildlife Refuge, Florida, United States - Lox_Sample_1.1 | ecosystem: Environmental > Terrestrial > Soil > Wetlands | place: USA... | reverse complement strand
CGCTCGGCGGCGATGGTCACCACGAGGAACGCGAACCACCAGGGGATGACCGTTGCGGCTGGGGCTGCGGCCGCGTACAACGCGTTGCCGTTGAGGAGCGCGACCGCCGCGGCGGCGAGGAGCAGCGTGTGGCTTTGCGGCTGGCGCCGCGCGATGGCCGCGCTCGCCGCCAGGAGGCCGATTGCGGCGAAAACGAAGAGGGCCCGGGCGCACGAAGGCTCGCCCAGCAACAGCAGCAGGGCGCCGCATCCTGAGGCGAGCGGAACGGCAAGCGCGATGCGCGCATCGAGCGCTACCGCGCGTTCCAGCCCGATCACCGTGGCGAGGAAGCCCGCGATCATCAGCGCGCCGTGGTCGGCCGCGGCCGCGCCTGCGCTCGCTACGCCCAGCCGTGCGAGCCCGCCGGCGACGCCCGCCGCGAGCGAGGCGACCGCGAGCGCAAGGAGCGCCAGCCGGGCGATTCGATCGCCGCGGCTCAGTCCCATTCCATCGCCGCGCGGGCCGAGTCGCTCATCCGCTCCGGCGTCCACGGCGGGTCCCAGCAGAGATCGACTTGCACCTCGCGGCCGAGGGCGGCGGCGAGCTCGTGCTGGACGTCGTCGATGATGAGCCCGGCCACCGGGCACGCCGCGGAGGTCATGGTGATGCGAACGTGCACGCGGTCCTCGCGCACGGCCACCCCGTACACCAATCCAAGCGCGAGGACGTCGAGCGCCATCTCGGGATCGACCACCCGGCGCAACGCCTGCTCGATCGCCGGGCGCAGCGCCGCATCGCCTTCCAGCGTGAAGTCGTTCACCGGGTCCTCGCCGGCGGATGCCAATGCAGGTGGCGCGCGAGCTCGCGGCGGTTCGCGACGAGGTCGGCGAGCGTGTAGCGGCCGAGCGTGGCGTAGAAGCTCTCGACCGCCTCGCCCAGCACGTGCTCCAGGCGGCAATGGCCCGCGATGGGGCAGTCGGCCTCGCCCGTCGTGAAGCATTCCGCGGGAACGTCGCGGCCCTCGGTCGCGCGAACGACCTGGGCGACGCCGATGGATTCGGGGGCGGCGGCGAGCCGCATGCCGCCGCCGCGTCCGCGCGCGTTGTCGAGGAACCCGGCGCGGCCGAGCTCGTGGGCGACCTTCACGAGGTGGTTCTCCGAGATGCCGAACGCCTCGGCCACCTCCGCGATGGTGACGCGCTCGAGCTGCGAGCCCGCCACGTAGATCAGCAGGCGCAGGCTGTAGTCGGTAAAGGTCGTGAGGCGCATCTTTAAGATGGAAATGCTATGCACCTTATGCGCGGCCCCGTTGACGCAGATCAACGGGCGCGAAGGCCGAGCTCGTGCACGCTGCCGACTACGCGGACGCCCTCGAACGCATCGAGGCGCTCGAGGGCGTGCTGCGGCGGATCGCGTTTACGACGCCGCGCGAGGGCGAGTGGGAGTCGGCGTGGCGGGCGTTTCAGCGGGACGCGCGATCGCTGCTTTCGGGCGAGCCAGCAGCTTGAGCGCGTAGAGCGCGAGCGCGAGGGCCCCGAGGGCGAAGACGATATCGCCCGGCACGCGCAGCCAGACCAGCGTCTCCATCACGCCCGAGTGCACGATCGCGGGCGAGCGCGCATACCAGAGGCCGTGGGTGATGCTGTAGTAGGCCTGGTAGATGCCCGCCGGCAGCAGCGACCCGAACACCATCATCGCGAGCCCGATGTTCATGCCCCAGTACGCCGGCGCGAGGATGCGGTCGGCATGGCGGCTGCGCTCGAAGAGGCCGCGCAGGCAGAAGAGCATGAGGCCGATGCCCAGCATTCCGTACACCCCGAAGAGCGCGGCGTGGCCGTGCGCGGGCGTCATGTTGAGGCCCTGCACGTAGTAGAGCGCGGCCGGCGGGTTGATGGAGAAGCCGAGCAGGCCCGCGCCCACCGTGTTCCAGAAGCCCACGGCGACGAAGCTGAGGATGGCCCACTTGTAAGCCTGCACCCAGGGGGCCGCCTGGCTGCGGCGGTAGTTGCGGTACGCCTCCACGCCGATCATGGCGAGCGGCACCACCTCGAGGGCCGAGAACACCGCCCCCACGGCGATCACCGAGGTGGGCGTCCCCGTCCAGTAGAGGTGATGCAGCGTGCCGAGGATGCCGCCGAACAGGAACACGATGGTCTCCAGCACGATGGCGCGGTTGGCGCTCGAGGCGGCGATGAGCCCCAGGCGCGTGAAGATGAGCGCCACCACGGCCGTCGCGAACACCTCGAAGAAGCCTTCCACCCACAGGTGCACGAGCCACCATCTCCAGTACTCGACCATCGAGTAGTGGGTGTGCTGGCCCCACACCAGGGAGGCCGCGTAGAAGCCGCCGATGCAGGTGGCCGAGAGGAACACCATGGCGACGAGGCCGCGGGTCTCCGAGGGGCGCTTCAACGCCGGCCACAACGCGCGGCCCAGGAGGAGCAGCCAGAAGAGCAGGCCCACGAAGAGCAGGATCTGCCACACGCGGCCCATGCTCGTGTACTCGAGGCCCTGGTTGCCGAGCCAGAACGTGTAGTCGAAGCCCATGCGCTGGAGCGTGCCGAGCCAGCCGAAGGCCGTCGAGCCCACCACGATCGCCACCAGCGCGTAGAAGAGCACGTCCACGCCGAGCTTCTGCAGCTTCGGCTCATGGCCGGAAAGCAGCGGCGCGATGTACAGGCCCGTCGCGAGCCATGCGGTCGCGATCCAGAACACGCCCATCTGCGTGTGGATGGTGCGGCTCACCGTGAACGGCAGCCAGTCGGCTAGCGGGAACCCGAAGAAGCCCTGCCCCTCGACGGAGTAGTGCGCGGTGATCGCGCCCATGCCGATCTGCAGGAGGAGCAGCCCGATCACGACGAAGAAGTACTTGCGGGTCGCCTTCATCGAGGGCGTGGCCACGGCGTTCACCAGGGGGTCGCGCTCAGGCGCCGCCGGATCGGGCGCCTCGGCATGGCGCGCCTGGAACCAGACCATGCCCGCGACGCCGGCGATGAGCAGGATGATGGAGGCGATGGTCCACATCGCGGCGCTCGGAGGCATCGTGTTGCCCACCAGCGGCTCGTGCGGCCAGTTGCTCGTGTACGAAAGCCCCGCTTCGCCGGGGCGATCGGTGGCGGCGGCCCATGAGGACCAGAAGAAGAACCCGGCGAGCGCCTTGCGGTCGGCGTCGCGCGGCAACGCGTTCGCGGTCATCGCATAGCGCTCGCGCAGCTTCTCGAGCGCGGGCGCGTTGCCGAAGAGCCCGACGAAGTGATCCTGCACCTGGGCGATCGCCGCGGCGCGCTCGTCGCTCACGGTGAGCGTGTTGGTCGCCGCGTCATAGCTGTTCTTGCGCAGCTCGTCGCGCGAAAGCGCGTCGACCGAGGCGCGCTGGGCGGCGGCGAGGTCGGCGTAATGCGTGGAATACATCGTTTGCGCGCGCACGTCGCGATAAGCCGTCGCCTCGCGATGCAGCCAGTCCGCGGACCAATCGGGCGCCACGTAGCTGCCGTGGCCCCAGACCGTTCCCAGCTGCTGCCCGCCGGCGGCGAGCCACGCGCGCTGCCCTTCCTGGATCTCGCCGGCGGTGTACAGCACCGTCCCGCCCGCCGTCTTCACCGTCGGGATGGGAGGTGCCGCGAGGTAGATCTCCCGGCCGATGTAGCCCAGCGCCGCGAAGGACAGCACGAAGATCGCCGCCAGCCATTTCCAGAGGTTCCGGTTCGTTTCCATGGTCTCTTTCCGTTCCGCCAAGTCGATGCGGCGATTGTTCCGCGCGCGGACTTGCGGCGCCTTGAACTGGTTCAAGGAAGAGCGAGCGGGCCGCGGGCACGATGACTCCCATGAACATCGTCGCGGTCGACCTGCGGGAACTGCCCGCCCCCGAGCCCCTGCTTCGCATCCTCGAGGCTACGGGCGAGGGAGCCGGTCCGCATGTCTTCCTGCTGCCCTTCGAGCCGCGCCCGCTTTATCCCCTCCTCGAAAGCCGCGGGTGGGATGTGAAATCGCGTGCGCTCGACGATGCGATCGAGGTGACCGTTTCGAGGAAACGTTGACCTACTTCAAGTCAAGCGCCGCGCCGCGGATCACACTTCATAAAGGATCAATCCGTACTCCCGGAGAACGAAGATGAGAAGAAAACACGTTCCATTCCTGCTCGCCACGCTCGCGCTTTCGATGAGCGCCGCGTTCGCGCAGGGCAAGCACACCGAAGACCAGCCGCCGCCGGCGCAGGGCGCCAAGGAGGCTCCGGCCCACGAGAGCGTTCCGCCCGCCGAGGTCCGCTACCAGGCCGGCAGCTCGCCGCTGGCGGAGGTCCCGATGTACCAGGACATCAACCCGAAGGCCCCGGCGATGACCAAGGCCGAGTTCGACGCGGCGCGCCAGATCTTCTTCGAGCGCTGCGCGGGCTGCCACGGCGTGCTGCGCAAGGGCGCCACCGGCAAGCCGCTCACCCCCGACATCACGATCGCCAAGGGAAGCGAGTACCTGAAGGTGTTCATCAAGTACGGCTCGCCCGCCGGGATGCCCAACTGGGGCACCTCGGGCGAGCTCACCGACGACCAGGTCGACATGATGGCGCGCTACGTGCAGCAGACGCCGCCCCAGCCGCCCGAGTTCGGCATGCAGGAGATGAAGGCGACGTGGAAGGTGGTGGTCCCCGTGGACCAGCGCCCGAAGAAGAAGGAGAACGGCTACAACCTCGACAACATCTTCTCCACCACGCTGCGCGACGCGGGGCAGATCGCGCTCATCGACGGCGATACCAAGCAGATCATCTCGGTCATCAAGACCGGCTACGCGGTGCATATCTCGCGCGTGTCGGCCTCGGGCCGCTATCTCTTCGTGATCGGCCGCGACGCCCGCATCAACATGATCGACCTGTGGATGAAGGAGCCGGCGACGGTGGCGGAGATCCGCGTGGGCCTCGAAGCACGCTCCGTGGACACCTCGAAGTACAAGGGCTACGAGGACAAGTACGCCATCGCGGGTTCGTACTGGCCGCCGCAGTACGTGATCATGAAGGGCGACACGCTCGAGCCGCTGAAGGTGGTGAGCACCCGTGGCATGACGGTCGACACGCAGGAATACCACCCCGAGCCTCGCGTGGCCGCGATCGTGGCTTCGCACTTCAAGCCCGAGTTCGTGGTGAACGTGAAGGAGACCGGCAAGATCCTGATGGTCGACTACACGGACGTCAACAACCTCAACGTGACCGAGATCCCCGCGGCGCGCTTCCTGCACGACGGCGGATGGGACGCCACGCACCGCTACGTGATGATGGCCGCCAACCAGTCCAACAAGATCGCCGTGGTGGACGCGAAGACCGGCAAGCTCGCGGCGATCGTGGAGGTCGACAAGATCCCGCACCCGGGTCGCGGCGCGAACTTCGTCCATCCGACCTGCGGGCCGGTGTGGGCGACGGGCCACCTGGGCAGCGAGAAGATCTCGCTCATCGGCACCGATCCCGAGAAGCACAAGCAATATGCGTGGAAGGTGTGCGAGGTGATCGACGGCCAGGGCGGCGGCAATCTCTTCATCAAGACGCATCCGAAGTCCACGCACCTCTACGTGGACACGCCGCTCAACCCGGATCCGAAGATCAACCACTCGGTCGCCGTGTTCGACATCAACAACCTGAAGGCCGGCTTCAAGGTCCTGCCGATCTACGAATGGGCGGGCATCAAGGGCGAAGGCGCAGGGCGCATCGTGCAGCCCGAGTTCAACAAGGCGGGCGACGAGGTGTGGTTCTCGGTGTGGAACGCGAAGAACCAGGAATCGGCGCTCGTGGTGGTCGACGACAAGACGCTCCAGATGAAGGCGGTGATCAAGGATCCGCGCCTCGTCACGCCGACCGGCCACTTCAACGTGTACAACACGCAGCACGACATCTACTAGCGATTTCGACGGGGGAGGACTCGTCCGGGCGCCCGGCAGCGGGCGCCTTCTCTTTTACGCGTCGGAGGCGGCGCCCAGGGCGCGCAGGCCTTCCGGATCGAGGATCTCGATGTCGCGGGCGTCGATGCGCACCAGGCCGCGGGCGGCCATGTCGTGCAGGATGCGCGAGAAATACTCGGGCGTGAGGTTCAGGCGCGAGGCCACCAGCGCCTTCTGCGCGGGAAGCGTCACGCGGTGCGACCCGGTTTCCTCGTCCAGGCGGGCGAGGTACCCGATCACGCGCTGGGTGGCCGAATGCAGCGACACGGCCTCGAGGTCCTTCATCAGCATGTGGGTGCGCACCGAGAGGCTCGCCAGCATGCGCCGCGCGAGCGCGGGCTCGCGGTCGATCTCGGCGAAGAGGGTGGCCTTGTTCACGTGCAGCAGGAGCGAATCGGCGAGCGCGATGGCGTCCACGATGTACGGGCGCCCCGCGAACATGAGCGCCTCGCCGAAGGACATGCCGGGGCCCACGATCTCGACCACCTTCTCGTCGCCCGCGGGATTCACGAGCGCGAGCTTCACGCGGCCCACCGCCACCACGTGGAAGCCTTCGCACGGGTCGCCCCGGTGGAAGATCGCCTCGCCACGCGCGGCGCGCACTTCGCGCGTCCCGGCGGCGATGCGGGCAAGGTCTTCGGGCGCGAGGCCGCGGAAAAGCGGCGCGTGCGAGAGCAGCTCGTGCACGCGCGAGGCGCCGTTCCCGCCGCTTCGCGGGGCGTGGGTATCCATCGCGCACACGATCCCACGCGGATGCAAATGGGAATTGTCCTGCGTCAAGCCGCGGCGCGGTGCGGGCCCTAAGCTCATGAATATGAATCCCCTCCTTCCGCTGGTGCTGGGCGTGGCGCTGCCGCCCGCCGCGGGCGAGGTCGTGCGCCAGGAGCCGATCATCGTCACCGCCGTGGCGAGCCGCGTGTTCGAGCCCATCGACGAGACGCCCGCCACCGTCACCGTGATCGAGCGCGACCGCATCGAGCGCGAAGTGGCGCGCGACATCCGCGATGCCTTGCGCTACGAGCCCGGCGTCTCGGTGGTGAACAACCCGACGCGATTCGGCCTGGGCAACGTGAACATCCGCGGCCTCGACGGCAACCGCGTGCAGATGATGCAGGACGGCATCCGCCTGCCCGACGGCTTTTCCATCGGCAGCTTTTCCAACGCGAACCGCAATCCGTTCGACCTGGGGCTGCTCTCGCGCATCGAGATCCTCCGCGGACCCGGCTCGGCGCTCTACGGCTCGGACGCGCTGGCGGGCGTGCTCTCCATGACCACGATCGACCCGGGCGACCTCATGAAGCCGGGCGCCTCCTACGGCGGCTTCGCCGAAGGGATCGGCGCCGAGGCGGACCATTCGCTCGCGGGAACGCTGGCGGGCGCCGCGCGCACGGGTCCCGTGGAGATGCTCCTCGCGGGCAGCTACGGCAAGGGCCACGAGCGCGACAACCAGGGAGCCAACGACGTGGTGGGCATCACCCGCACCACGCCCAACCCGCAGGACACGCGATCGACCTCGGGGCTTGCGAAGATCGCGTACGTCGCCGCCGACGGCGCGCGCACCCGCCTCACGTGGGACCGCTATGACCACCGCGCCGAGACCGACGTCCTTTCCCTCAACCCGCAGTCGGTGAAGACCGTGAGCCTTACCGCGAACGACGACGCCAACCGCGAGCGGGTAAGCCTCGACGGCGAGTTCCTGGGCCGGGGCGCGGCGGAGAGGATCACCTGGCTCGCGTACAGCCAGAACGCGCAGACGGCGCAGGAGACCGACGAGGTCCGCGCGAACACGACCGCGCAATGCCTCTCGGCGAACGGGTCCATCTCGTGCCATCGCCATGCGCGCTTCACGTTCGGCCAGGACGAGTACGGCGCCACCGTGATCGGCGAGGGCACGGTCGCGAAGGCGCACCGCATCGTCTACGGCGCCGAGTACACGCACGGCACGATCGAGGAGATGCGCGACGGCGAGCAGACCAACCTCAACACGGGGCAGGTCACCAACGTGGTGGGCACCGACATCTTCCCGACGCGCGACTTCCCGAGCTCGCGCGTGCAGCGCTGGGGCGTTTTCGGGCAGGACTCCTGGGACCTGCAGTCGGTGACGCTCATCCCGGCGCTGCGCTACGACCGCTTCGACATGCATCCGGAGCCGGATGCGACGTACACGAACGCGAACCCCGGCCGCACGCCGGTCGCGTTGAGCGACAGCGCGTGGTCGCCGAAGCTGGGCGCCCTCGTGCCCGTCGGCGCCGACACCACGTTCACGATGCAGCTCGCGACGGGCTTTCGCGCGCCGCCTTACTACGACGCCAACGTCGGCATCTCCAACCTGCCGCTGGGCTACACGGTGATTCCGAACCCCGACCTCCAGTCCGAGAAGAGCCGCGGCATCGAGGCGGGGCTGCGCGGCCGACACGCGGCGTTCGACTACTCGCTCACGGCCTATCGCACCGACTACGACAACCTCATCATCTCGCGCGCACCGCTCGTATGCCCCGGCGATCCGCACTGCGTGCCCGGCGCGCCCATCACCTTCCAGTCGCAGAACGTGACCAAGGCGCGCATCGAGGGCGTGGAGGCCTGGGTCTCCGCGCGGATCGCGCAGGGCTGGACCGCGCGCGGCGCGGGCTCCTGGGCGCGCGGCGACGACCGCACGAAGAACGTGCCGTTGAACAGCATCGACCCGCCGAAAGTCGTCGCGGGGCTCGCCTGGCAATCCCTGGACAAGACGTGGGGCAGCGAAGGCATCCTCACGCACGCGTGGGAGAAATCGCGCATCGACACCTCGGCCGGCAAGCTGGTGCCGTCGCCCGCCTACACGATCCTCGACCTCACGGCGTTCGTGAAGTTGAGCGAGAAGGTCACCGCGTACGCGGGCGTCTTCAACCTGACCAACCAGAAGTACTGGCTGTGGTCGGACGTGCGCGGCCTCACGAACCTCGCGGCGGGCGCCTTCGACCGCTACACGCAGCCCGGGCGCAACGCGGCGATCACCGTGAAGGTGGTGTTCTGAAGCCCTGGCGCCTGCGCGGCCGCGACCTCCTGCCGCTCGTGCAGGGCGGCATGGGCGTGGGCATCTCGGCGCACAACCTCGCGGGCAGCGTCGCGCGCCTGGGCGCCATGGGCACGATCGCGAGCGTGGAGCTGCGCCAGCACCATCCCGACCTCCTCGCCCAGACGCAGGGCAAGCGCGACCGGGCGGCGATCGACCGGACCAACCTCATCGCGCTGGACCGCGAGATCCGCGCGGGCCTCGTCCTCTCCGAGGGCCGCGGCGCCATCGCCGTGAACGTGATGAAGGCCGTGAACGAGCACGCCCACTATGTGCGCCAGTCGTGCGAGTCGGGCGCGCACGCGATCGTGATGGGGGCGGGGCTGCCGCTCGACCTCCCCGACCTCACGCGCGACTTCCCCGACGTGGCCCTCGTCCCGATCCTCTCGGAGCCGCGGGGCGTGAGCATCGTGCTGCGCAAGTGGATGAAGAAGAACCGCCTGCCCGACGCCATCGTGATCGAGCATCCGCGCTACGCGGGCGGCCACCTCGGGGCCACGCGCCTGGAAGACGTGGCCGATCCCAAGTTCGATTTCGAGACCGTGTTCGCGGGCATCTTCGCGGTGTTCGCGGACCTCGGGCTCGAGCGCGAGCGCATCCCGCTGATCGCCGCGGGCGGCGTGGCCACGCCCGGGAGGTTCCGCGAGCTGCTCGCGCTGGGCGCGGCGGCGGTCCAGCTGGGCACGGCCTTCGCGGTGAGCCTGGAAGGCGACGCGCACCCGAACTTCAAGCACGTCCTCGCCGAGGCGCGCCCCGAGGACATCGTGACGTTCATGAGCGTCGCGGGGCTTCCGGCGCGTGCGGTGGCAACCCCGTGGCTGCGCCACTACCTGGCCCGCGAGAAGGCGCTGCAGGCGCACGCGAAGGCGGACCCGCGCCGCTGCGTTCCCGGCGCCGAATGCCTCACGGTCTGCGGCCTGCGCGACGGCATCGCCACGGCCGGGCAGTTCTGCATCGCGACGCGCCTTGCAAATGCCTTGCACGGCAACGTGAAGACGGGGATCTTCTTCCGCGGCTCGGAGCCGCTGCCGTTCGGCGCGGCCATCCGGCCGGTGGCCGACCTCTTCGACTACTTCCTCGGCGGGACGGCGCATATAATCGGCGCATGGCCGCCGTCACCCCTGCCAAAGCCACCGACCGGAAGCTGACGCTCAAGGAGGTCCTCGACTGGATGATCGAGGACGGGCTGGTGGACGCCGCCGCGGCGGCGAAGATCACGTCGGATTCGCGCCAGAAGGGCGGCGCGCGCCACCCGGTGGTCGCCATCTCGGAGCTGCGGCTGAAGGCCGCGAAGGCGCCCAACGCGCCGCTCACCGCCGCGTTCATCACCGAGTGGCTGGCGAGCAAGGTGCGGCTGCCCTTCTACCACATCGACCCGCTCAAGATCGACCTGAAGAACGTGACCCAGGTCATGTCGGCCGACTACGCGGCCAAGCGCGGCATCCTCCCGGTGGAAGTGAGCGGCAAGGACGTGACCATCGCGGTGGGCGAGCCCTTCGTGACGGGCTGGGAATCCGAGCTCACGCAGATGCTGCGGCTGAACATCAAGCGCGTGCTCTCCAACCCGGTGGACATCGAGCGCTACCAGGGCGAGTTCTTCAACCTCGCCAAGAGCATGAAGCGCGCCGAGGCCTCGGGGGTGCAGACTTCGGGGCTTTCGAACTTCGAGCAGCTGGTCGAGCTGGGCAAGGCCGGCCGGCAGCTCGACGCGAACGACCACCACATCGTCCACCTGGTCGACTGGCTGTGGCAGTACGCCTTCGACCAGCGCGCGAGCGACATCCACCTGGAGCCGCGCCGCGAGGCGGGCGTGCTGCGCTTCCGCATCGACGGCGTGCTGCACGAGGTCTACCAGTTCCCGTACACGGTGCTGGTCGCGATGACCTCGCGCATCAAGATCCTCGGCCGCATGGACGTGGTGGAGAAGCGCCGGCCGCAGGACGGGCGCATCAAGACGCGCATGCCCGACGGCGAGGAGATCGAGCTGCGCCTGTCGACGCTGCCCACCGCGCACGGCGAGAAGCTGGTGATGCGCATCTTCGATCCCGAGGTGCTCACGCGCGACTGGAAGGACCTGGGATTCAGCGACGAGGAGTACCGCGTCTGGCAGGAGCTCATCAAGCAGCCGGGCGGCATCGTGCTCGTCACGGGGCCCACGGGATCGGGCAAGACGACCACGCTCTACACGACGTTGAAGCAGCTCGCGCAGCCCGAGGTGAACGTCTGCACCATCGAGGACCCGATCGAGATGATCGATCCGCGCGTGAACCAGATGCAGGTGCAGCCGGAGATCGACCTCACCTTCGCCGCCGGCGTTCGCGCGCTGATGCGCCAGGACCCGGACATCATCATGATCGGCGAGATCCGCGACCACGAGACGGTCGAAATGGCGATCCAGTCGGCGCTCACCGGGCACCTGGTGCTCTCCACGCTGCACACCAACGATGCGCCCTCGTCGATCTCCCGCCTGCTGGACCTGGGCGCGCCATCCTACCTCCTCAACTCCACGCTGCTCGGCATCATGGCGCAGCGCCTGGTGCGCACGCTCTGCCCCAACTGCAAGCAGAAGGTGCCCTTCCAGCGCGAGGAAGAGCACCGCCTGTGGGACTCGGTGTGCGCGCCCTTCAAGGCGACGCCGCCCGAGTACGTGTACAAGCCGGTAGGCTGCCTCGACTGCCGCACCACCGGCTACCTGGGGCGCGTGGGCATCTATGAAATCCTGCAGGTCACGCGCGACGTGAAGAAGCTCATCACCGCGCAGACCGACACCGTGGCCCTCACCCAGGCCGCCTACAAGGCCGGCATGCGGCCGCTGAGGATTTCGGGCGCGGCCAAGGTGGCCGCGGGAATGACGACCTTCGAGGAAGTGCTCAAGTCCGCTCCCTTGGCGTAAAGATCCTCGCCGTCCTCGCAGTCCTGGCGGTCGCGGTGCCGGCGCTGGGCTGGCTGTGGCTGCACGCCTCGCTGCCCAACATCGACGGCGAGGCGGCCGTGAAGGGGCTCGCCGCCCCGGTCGAGATCGTCCGCGACAAGGAAGGCATTCCCCACATCTTCGCGAAGGACGCACGCGACGGCTGGTTCGCGATGGGCTACGTGCATGCCCAGGACCGCCTGTGGCAGATGGAATTCCAGCGGCGCATCGGCGCCGGGCGCCTGTCCGAATTCCTCGGCGAGCGGGCCTACGAGGTCGATCGCCTCATGCGAACGCTGGGCATCGCGCGCATGGCCGAGCGCATCGTCGAGCGCATGGACGCGCCGACGCGCGCCAACCTCGAGGCCTATGCCGACGGCGTGAACGCATTCCTCGACGCGCAGCCCCCGCTTCCCGTGGAGTTCCAGGTATTCCGCATCCAGCCCGAGCGCTGGAAGCCGGCCGACACGATGGCGTGGCTCCTGGTGATGGCGTGGGACCTGTCGAGCAACTGGCGCACCGAGCTCGCGCGCGTGCGCCTCGCCGCCACGCTGGGGCCGAAGCGGGCGCAGGAGTTCATGCCCCCTTATCCGGGCGATCCGGAGTGGCCGCTGCCCGACTTCGGGAAACTCTATGCCGAGATCGACCCGCTGGCCGGCGCGCTCCTCGCGGCCACGCCCGCGCACGAGGAGGCCGTGGGTTCCAACAACTGGGTCGTGGACGGCACGAGGAGCGAGACGGGCAAGCCCCTGCTCGCCAACGATCCGCACCTGGGCCTGCAGGCGCCCTCGCTTTGGTACCTCGCGCACGTCTCCACGCCGCAGGGCAACGTCGTGGGCGGAACGCTGCCCGGCGTTCCCTTCGTCGTGCTGGGACACAACGACAAAGTCGCGTGGGCATTCACGACGACCAACGCCGACACGCAGGACCTCTTCGTGGAACGTGTGGTGCGCGCAGACCCGGAGAGCTACGAGACGCCGCACGGGCGCGCGAAGTTCGAGGTTCGCGACGAGGTGATCCGCGTGGGCAGCGAGGAGCGCCACCTGCGCGTGCGCAGCACACGGCACGGCCCGGTGATCTCGGACGTGGTGCCCTCGGCGCAGAAGGCCGCGCCCGAGGGCCACGTGCTCGCCCTCCAGTGGACCGCGCTCACCGAGGAGAACCACGTGGCGCGCGCCGGGTTCGCGATCGACGCCGCGCGCAGCGCCGACGAGCTCGTCGCCGCCGGGCGCGATTTCAGCGCGCCGGTGCAGAACGTCCTCTACGCCGACACCTCGGGACGCGTCGGCCTGATCGTGCCCGGCCTCGTGCCGGTGCGCCGCGCCGACAACGAAGCCATGGGCCGCGTGCCGGTGCCGGGCTGGGACGCCCGCTACGATTGGCAGGGGTTCGTCCCCCACGAGCAGATGCCGGCGATTCGCAACCCGGCCTCGCACGTACTCGTCACCGCGAACCACAAGATCACGCCGCCGGGCTACAAGCCTTTCATCTCCGTCGACTGGTTCCCGCCGTACCGCGCCGAGCGCATCGAGGAGATGCTCGCCGCGCGCCCGAAGCACTCGCTCGATTCCTTCGCGCGCATCGAAGCCGACGTCCGTTCGCGGCTCGCGCGCGACATGCTGCCTTTCGCGCTCGCGGCGCGGCCCAACACGAAGGACGGCCAGGAGGCGCAGGCGCGCCTCAAGGGCTGGGACGGCGAGATGCGCGTCGATTCCGCCGCGCCGCTCGTCTTCGCCGCGTGGTACCGCGAGCTCACGCGGCTCGTGTATGCCGACGAGATCGGCGACCTCTTCCCCGAATTCTGGGAGCACCGGCCCGCGTTCATGCTGCCCGTGCTGAAGGGCCAGCGCGGCCTCGAGCATTGGTGCGACGACGTGAAGACCGCCGTGGTGGAGACGTGCGCGATGCGTGAGGCCACCGCCTTCGACGTGGCCGCCGACGACCTGCGCCGGCGCTACGGTGCGCCGGACCGGTGGCGCTGGGGATCGGCGCACTTCGCCGCGGGCGATCATCGCCCGTTGGGTTTCGTGCCCTTCATCGGGCGGTTCTTCAACGTATCGCCCGAGACGCCCGGCGACTCGTACACCGTGGACGTCGGCCACTACATCGTCAAGGACGAGGCGCGCCCCTTCGCCAACCGCCATGCGCCGAGCCTGCGCGCGCTCTATGACCTCGCCGACCTCGAGAAGTCCCGCTTCATGCAATCCACCGGCCAGTCGGGCAACGTGGCCTCGCCGTGGTACTCGAACCTCGCCCAGCGGTGGGCGAACGCAGAGTACGTGACGATCCCCACGCGCCGCGAGGCGATCGAGGGGGCTCACACGCTGGTCATCAAACCCTGAGGGTTTCGTGGAAGAATAGGCGCGACGCACGAGGCACGAGGCGCGAAAAATAATGACGGGCATCCGGCGCTGGGCCTGGACGATCCTGCTCTTCGCGGTGGGCTGCGCGAGCACCGCGCCGCCGGCGCCGGTCACGGGCGGAACGCCGCAGCTGGTGGTGGTCTTCGTGGTGGACGGGCTGCCCGAGCGCCAGGTGGTCGACTACCGCGACCAGTTCTCTCCCGACGGATTCGAGCGCTTCTTCACGCGCGGCGCGTGGTTCACCAACGCGAACTACGGGTACGCCTACACGGTCACCAGCCCGGGCCATTCGACGATCGTCACGGGCGCCTATCCGCACCGCAGCGGCATCGTGGGCAACGAGTGGATCGATCCGGCAAGCGGCGCCTCCGAGACTTCCGTGAGCGATGCCTCGGCGCCTTTCCTGGGCGAGGAGGGGGCGGGCGCGGAGACCGGGAGCCCGGCGAAGCTGCGCGTGGAATCCCTGGGCGACGTGCTGCGCCGCCAGGACGAGCGGAGCAAGGTGATCTCGATCTCGAACAAGGGCTATTCGGCGATCCTCACCGCGGGCCGGCGCGGCACCGCGTACGCATTGCGTCCGCGCACGGGCGAGTACTCCTCGACCGCGTACTACATGAAGGCGCTGCCGCCGTGGGTAGCCGAATTCAACGCGTCGAAGCCCGCCGACAAGTATTTCGGGCTCGAGTGGCGGCCGGTGCTCGACGACGCTGCCTATTCGCGATCGCTGCCCGACGAGCGCAAGTGGTATGCGAAGGGCGGCAAGCTGCCGAGGAAAGTGGGCGAGGGGCGCGAGAAGCCCGACGCGGCGTACTACACCGAGCTCCTCGGCACGCCCTTCGCGGACGACCTGGAGCTGCAGTTCGCGCGCGCCGCCATCGCGGGCGAGCGCCTGGGCCGCCGCGGCAGCCCCGACCTGCTCGTGATCTGCCTCTCGGCGCACGACCACGTCAACCACGCCTATGGCGCGGAGTCGCGCCTTTCGCACGACCACGTGCTGCAGCTCGACCGCATGCTCGCGGAGTTCTTCGGCGACCTGGACACCACCGTCGGCCGCGAGAACTACCTGGCGGTGCTCACGGCCGACCACGGCTTCATGCCGGCCCCGGAGCACAGCCAGTCCCTGGGCCGCGACGCCGGCCGGGTCAGCGCGGCGCGGCTTTCCGCGAAGGTGAACGCCGGGCTCGCGCCGCGCTTCGGCGCGGGCACGTGGCTGGGCCCGTGGTCGGCGCACGGCGTGATCCTCAACCACGCGCTCATCAAGGCGCGCGGGGTGGATGCGGGAGCGCTCGCCGAGGAGGCCCGCAAGCTGTTGGCGGCCGAGCCGGGCGTTGCAGTCGCCTACACTCGCGAGGAGCTGGAGTCGGGCAGCGCCAAGGGCGCACCGCTCTTCGAGGCGATGGCCAACTCGTTCGATCGCGAGCGCTCACCCGACATCGCCGTGGCGCTCAAGCCCTACTGGATGTTCGGCACGGGCAGGGGCACGACGCACGGCTCGCCCTACGAGTACGACACCAACGTGCCGCTGCTCTTCTACGGCCCGCCGTGGATCCTCCCCGGGCGCATCGACAGGCGCGTCGAGATGTCGGGCGTGGCGCCGACGCTCGCGAGGCTCCTGCATGTTCCGGCGCCCGCCGCTTCCGAGGGGCAGGTGCTTCCGCTGGATTTCATCCACCGCTGAGCCGCACGCCCGCTCAGGGCTGCGCGTCCTCCAGCGTGCCGAGGAATGCCACGAGGTCGTCGATTTCGGCCTCGGTGAGCCGCGGGGCCTCGCCGGGCTTGCGGTCGTAAGGCACCTCGCTCACGTTGACGTTGGCGCGATAGCCCTCGGGCAGGTCGTCGAACTTCACGCCGCCCGCATACCAGCGCTCCGGGCTCGTGTCGCGCGTCACGTAGAAGGCGACCACGTCGCGCAGGCGGGTGAAGTAGCCGTTGTGCATGAACGCGGCCTTGCGCGTGGCGTTGCGCAGCGTCGGCACCTTGAAGGCGCCGCACGCGCCCGTATCGGCCACCGGCGCGCGCTTCGGTCCGCACAGCCCCAGGTCGAAGAAGGATGGATCGGCATTCGCCGGGATGGCGCGGTTGCGCGGCACGCCCAGGTTGTCGTACGTGAAATCGGTGAAGAGCGAATCGCGCGGCACTTTCGAATTCGGGTCCGCGGCATGGCAGGCCGCGCAATTGCCTTTCTGCGCGTCCATGAAGAGCGCGAGCCCGCGCGACTCCTGCGCCGTGAGCGTTTCGCGGCCCTGCACGTAGCGGTCGTATTTCGAGGAGAACGGCGCGAAGCGCGCCGAGCGCTCGAAGGCGCCGATGGCGGCGGTGAGGGCATCGATCGCCTTCTGCGGCGTGGCGAACACCTCGGGACCGAACTGCGCGAGCATATCGCCTGCGTACGCCGCGTTCATCACCTTGGCCGCGAGGTGTGCTTCCGACGGATTCGCCATCTCGCTCGCCGACAGCAGCGGCAGGCGCGCCTGCTCCTCCAGCGTGTCCACGCGGCCGTCGAGGAACTGGCCGCCCGTGGGCGTGGGGCCGTCGTCGCTGTCCACGATAGCGAAGGGCGGCGAGAACATCGCGTACATGGCGCTCGGCGTGTTGCGAAGGCCGAGCGTCGTGCCGTCGCTGCCCAACGGGACTCCCGTGGTGCTGCCGTGGTTACCCGAGAACGCCCGCGCGGGATCGTGGCAGCTCGCGCAGCTCGTGCCCGGCGGCTCGGACAGCGCGGTGTCGAAGAAGGCGGCCTTGCCGATGCGCTGGACCGGGTCCAGGTCGGCGTCGGGATCCGGGGAGCGCGGGGTCGTTTGTGAGCAGCCGCTCACGAAAACGAGGGCCAGGATCGTGGGCAGGAAATCCACAAGTCGCATGGAAACATTGGCTTATCTGTTTGTGCCCGATCATATTAATACGAATCGTTATCATTTATCAACATCTCGCGGGGGCTCGCCCAGGAGCTCGCGCACCAGGGCCGATTCGCGCGCGTAGAAGCCTTCGGTGTGGAAAGTCTCGGCGAGCTTGAAGTGCTCGTAGTCGATGTGGTGGCAGACCTCGTGCACCAGCGTGCGCAGGAATGTGCGGAACTTGACCACTTGCACGCGCTGGGCCGTGCGCATCCACACGGTGATGCGGGCCACGCCGCCGGTGACCTCGTCCGGGTCGTAGAGGCCCTGCAGCTCGCCGTGCGAGTCGGCGGGGCGGCGCTCCATCACGCGCACG
>Ga0335069_10006183_pt1 | contig 17435 bp, 16 predicted proteins | sample Lox_Sample_11_FD_206714 | JGI IMG/M metagenome (GOLD analysis project Ga0335069, IMG submission 206714) | Soil microbial communities from Loxahatchee National Wildlife Refuge, Florida, United States - Lox_Sample_1.1 | ecosystem: Environmental > Terrestrial > Soil > Wetlands | place: USA... | reverse complement strand
ATCTGGATTTGGCGATTCAGGGGCAGGGATACTTTCAAGTCAAGCAGACCAATGGCGAGATTGCTTACACGCGTGCCGGCAACTTCCACCTCGACCAGCAAGGAAACATGGTGACGGCCAGCGGCGACCCGTTGGATCCATCCGTGGCAATCCCCAACGGGGCGCTCACGATCAGCATTGGGACGGACGGCACGGTGACAGTGACCTTGCCCGGCCAGACGAATGCGCAGCAAGTGGGGACCATTCAACTGGCGACGTTTCCCAATCCCGGCGGACTCATGAGCATTGGCCAGAACCTCTATACGCCAACGACTGCGTCCGGCGATCCCATTGTCGGGACGCCCGGCGGGTCGGACGGCCTCGGGACTTTGCAGCAAGGCATGTTGGAAGAATCGAACGTCAACATCGTTAATGAGTTCATTCAGATGATTGTTACGCAGCGAGCCTATGAGTCTAATTCCAAAGTGGTGACGGCTGCGGACCAGATGCTCCAGGACGTCAACAACATGGCTCGCTAAGGGATCAGAGGATGCCGCCAGTGCCTCGAAGCCGAAGAATCCGTTTTGAGCCGGTCTTGCTTACTGTGCTGCTGGGTGTGGGTCCGGGCCTGGCGGCTACGCGTGGGGGCTCGGTGCGGCGGGCGGCGATGCGGGATTCGAAGGCAGCGGAACGCCTACTCTCCCGCGCTGAGATTTGTGAGGCCATTCGCGGGAGTTTGACGCGGCAGGGAATTCCCGCCGCCGAAAGCCTACGCCCGGAAGATTTGCGCATCCAACTCGCGGTCGAGGTGTCCAGGAGCGATGCGGCGTTGCAAGTGAAGCGGATGGCGATCGACACCCTGCGGCGCGAAACACGCTTCCAGCTTGGGATGACGCGGGACGCGGGGCGGCCGCCTTTTGAGGTTGCTGTTCCCTGGGATTCGCTGCGGGAAGAGGGGGGCGAGAGAGGCGTGCCCGCCCGGGCGGGTGCGGAAGCCCGTGTGCCTCGTGAATGGCAGGCGGCGGGGTCCGCACCAGGTTCCGTGCCGGCGAATGTGGCGCAGGTTGGGGTGGCGCTCGTCCGTGTCGGCCATCCCGCGACGTTGGTCATGTCCCGGGAGAATCTCAGGGTTGTTATGACGGTGATGCCGCTGGAGGCGGGCAGGCGGGGACAACGAATTCGCGTGCGAGATCCGGCGAATGCCCGGATTCTGACCGCCGAGGTCGCGGCCGAAGGGCTGCTGAGAAGGTCCCTATAGGGGCCCAGCCCCGCCGGAGGGGGCGTGACGCGGTTTGTAGCGGCGCTCTATGAGCGCCGACGCGGCGGTCATCGACCGCCGCTACAGCCTGGCCGGGGCGGTTGCAAACCGGGGCCGTCCAAGTCATGGCGGCGCCCGGGAATGGTCGTCGTGCTTCCCCAGGTCCGGATTATTTCTGCCAGCGGTAAGGGAGAGCGGATGGAAAGAGGTTTCACCCAGAGTGCACAGAGAGAGTCTCGAAAACGGCTCCGTGCTCTCTGCGCCCTAACTCCGTGGCCTCTGTGTGAAATCTCTTTCCGATCCTCCACCGCCCCAGTAAGTCATGAATAATCCGGGCCGAGGGGGCGCTGGTTCGATCTGGGAAGGAGGGTGTTTGATGAGCGCAAAGGGGCTCGCACGGCGGGCGGTTACGGCGGTGCTGGCGGCGATCTTGCTATGCCCCGTTCCAGGCCAGAGTGCCAAGGGCAAGAAGAAGACGACAGCTTCCCAGGACAGCTTGGCCCAGTATATCAGCCGGGTTAAGGGTACGGCGGGGGGGGCGCCCACGGTGGGAAGCTTGTGGACGCCCGAAAGTTCCTATACGGACCTCGGGAGTGACTACAAGGCTCGAAGGGTGAACGATCTTATCGTGATTCAGATTGTGGAGCAGACGACGGCCTCCGTGAACGGCACGGTGAAAAGCGCGCGCACGTTTGCGGCGAATTCTTCCGTGGGTGTGATGGGGACTCCGGGCGCCACCAGCGGCTGGCAGAACATCTTCTCCCCAAATTCCAGCCGGGCTCTGAACGGGCAGACCCAGACTTCTTCCGATTCCAGTCTCACGACGAGCCTTTCCGGCCGGGTTGTGGAGGTGCTGCCCAATGGCGCGATGGTGATCGAGGCCCAGCGGGACGTGGACGTGAATAATCAGCACCAGACCGTCATCCTGCGCGGGGTCGTCCGGCCCGGAGATGTGACTTCCGGGAATTACGTTCCCTCCACCGCCGTCAGCAATCTGGAGGTGGAGTTGAAGGGCCACGGGGTGGTGAGTGACGGAGTTGCGCCTCCCAACCGCCTGGTGCGGGGAATTCTGAAAATTGTGGGGTTTTAACAAACCATGCTGAGCCGTCGCTGGGTGGGAATGATTGCGCTGGGGCTGGCATTGCTGCCCACATTTCTTGACGCGAAAGAGACGAGTCCGCGCCAGGTCCGCCTCCGCGATCTCACCACGGTGGAGGGTGTGCGCGACAACCTCCTGATTGGGTACGGCTTGGTCGTGGGCTTGAACGGGACTGGTGACCGGCAACAGACTGTATTCTCAGTCCAGACGCTGGCCAACCTTATGCAGAAGATGGGAGTACAGTTCAGCGCGTCCGCGGTTGTGGTGAAGAACATCGCCGCGGTTTTCGTTACCGCGACGCTGCCGCCCTTCGCTCGTCCGGGAACGCAAATCGATGTGACGGTTTCTTCGATCGGCGACGCGAAGAGTTTGGAGGGAGGGTCGCTACTGTTTACCACCCTCCACGGTCCCGACGGCCAAGTCTACGCAACCGCGCAGGGACCGCTGAGCAACGGAGGCTACACGGCGGGGGGAAGGGGGAACTCCATTCAAATCAACCATCCCACCACGGCGAGGATACCGGCGGGAGGAATTGTTGAGAGGGATGATTCCATTGACTTGAGCCGGATGACGAAGCTCTCGCTGTTGTTGCGCGACCCGGACTTTGCCACGGCGACGGAAGTGGCGGGCGTCATCTCGCATGAATTGGGGAAAGACATGGCGAGAGCTGTCGATAGCCGGCGGATTGAGATTCGGGTGCCGGAACCCCGCGCGGACGTGGTCGCTGATCTCCTGGCCCGGGTGGAAAACCTGCGCGTTGCCGTCCATCCGCGAGCCAAGGTGATTGTTAACGAGCGTACGGGGACGATTGTGATGGGACAGGAAGTCAGCTTGGGGGCCTGTTCCATCCTGCACGGGACGCTTTCGGTGGTGATTACGACGGAATTCCAAGTGTCGCAGCCGCCTCCTTTCTCCCAGGGGCAGACGCAGGTTGTACCTCAAACCACCGTCCGTGCCGCGGAGACGCCCGCGCGGCGAATTGAACTCAAGGAGGGTGCGACGGTGGACGATTTAATTAACGGGCTGCAAGCGATTGGCGCCACCCCACGGGACATTGTGGCCATCCTCGAGGCGATCCGTGCGGCGGGAGCGCTGCAAGCGGAGCTGGAGATTCTATGACGGCGGCAGTGTTGTCGGGAGGCAACTCGATGGGAAGTAACTCTAATGGAGTGAATCCGATAGTGCTAGGAAGCCAGACGGCGGAGACTCCCGAGCACCGTAAGCTTCGCAAGGCTGCGCAGGAGTTCGAAGGCCTGCTGATTTCGGAGTTGTGGAGGCAGACCGCGTCGGACATTTCCTCCCTTCCCGGGGGCACCTCCTCGGCCGAAGGGGAAACGATGAACTCGCTGGCCATCCAGACGATGTCGATGGCGCTTGCCCAACACGGAGGGTTAGGAATTGCACAAATGCTGATTCACCAACTGGAGCCGAGCCTCCATCGAGGCCAGACGGGCGCGGGAGAAGGGAAGATTAAAGCGGCATCATCGGCCTAAAGTTTTGCCCCAAACCGTCGATAGGACAGTTTGAGTGCGAAGGAGGCAGTCAATGAGGATCGATGGCCCGCTTCAACTTCCTGAGAACCTTCAACCCGAGAACACACAACGGTCGGCGACATCAAATAGTCCCAGCAGTTCGACGCAGGCTAGTTCAACCCAGGACAAGACGCAGTTGTCTGCCAGCGCTCAGAACCTCGACCAGCTCAAGTCCGCCCTTGCTCAAACCCCCGAGATTCGACAAGACCGGGTCGAAGCGCTCCGGCAGGCGATTGGAAGCGGTAACTATCACGTGTCGGACCAGCAGTTGGCGACTGCCATTTACTCGGAACTCGGGAACAGTTAGGCACCCAAGGGATAGGAGGGAGGAGTCATGGATGATTTGGCTCCTGCCCCTGCACAACGAACCTCCGACGATGAGAGACTGAGGCCGGAAGAGGCTTTCTCTCCGCGCAAGAAGGCTCCTAAGAAGGTGCCGCCGACTCCGGCCAAGGGAGAAGAAGTTCACCCTGAGGGTGGACCGGACCATCGACTTGACGTGTTGGCTTGAACATGAAACCTGAAGCAGAGCGCTTCGCGGAATTGCTGCGGCGGCGCTTGGTGACGCTTCGCCTGTTGGCGGCGGATCTTGAGGAGAGCCGGAAAGCCTATGTTGACCTCGACCTTCCGGCGATGCATCGGCACAATTCTCAGCAGGAGCGGTTGTGTACGGAGATCAGTCTGATCGATGCGGAACTGCGGGATCTGCGGAAGAAGCTCATGGGGAGTGCGGCGGAAGGTGGGTGGGGCGCGGCGTGGGACCGGCTTGAGGCGGGGTCCGACCCAGACTCGGCCCGCCAGCTTCAGTTACTGCTCGGCGGTCTCAAAGGTATTCAGGCTGACATGCGGCGGCTCAGCCGGGTTCATGCCGAACTGCTGAAGCGTTCACGCCGGTCCGTGAATGTTCTGTTGAACTTCTTGGCACATTACGCGGGTACTTACCCTGCACATGTTGTCCGGCCGGCAGGGTGGTCTTCGGCGCCGCCGGGGAAAGCGGAATATGTCGAGCCTTTTCGGTAGCATGTCGATCGCGCTCCAGTCCTTGCTGACTCAACAAGGAGCGCTGGGTGTGGTCGCCAACAACATCGCGAACGCCAACACACCGGGGTATTCTCGGGAAGTGGCCGTCCTCGAGGAAGACTCTCCGATTTTCCTTGGAAATGTCCTCGTGGGAACTGGCGTGTCGATGGCGAAGGTCGAAAGCGTGCGGGATGATGTCTTGAATCTGCGGATTCAGCAAGAGACCGCGGAGCAATGCAGCCTAAGTTCCTATTTGGACTCGATGAACCAAGTGGAGGCGGTGTTCAACGAGACACAGGGCGTGGGGCTGCAAAGCAGTTTGAGTGATTTCTTCAATAGCTTCACGGCCTTGGCTGCCGATCCTAACAATTCTTCGTTGCGGCAGGCAGTGATCACCGCTGGCCAAAACCTCGCCGACGAATTTAACCAGTCGAGCCAGAGTCTCTCCACAATCCGGCAGGGCTTGGACCAGTCTGTGGTTCAAACGGTCGCGCAGATTAACCAACTGTCCAGCCAGATTGCTGATTTAGATCAGCAGATCCAAGCGCTCGCAAGTTCCGGCCAGGACGCCGGAGCGCTCGAGGACCGGCGCGACGAGGCCCTACAGAATCTCTCGCAACTGGTTGACACTTCGGTGGTCACGTCCGATGACGGGACCCTGTCAGTCACAACAACAAATGGGACGCTCCTAGTGCAGGGCAACCAAAGCGAATCCCTGTCCGCAGTGCTCGATGCGCAAACCGGCATGCACGGGGTGATCTCTCAGGGCACGGACATCACGGGTGCCATTACGGGCGGCAAACTCAAAGGTTACATTGACGCTCGGGACACGGACATTCCAGAAATGCAGTCGGGCCTCGATAAACTGGCGGCGAGCCTGATCAGCAGTGTGAACGAACAGCAGAACAAAGGCACGGATCTGACGGGATCAGGTGCGGGTGGTAGTGATTTCTTTGTCCCTTTCACTCCTTCGATTTCGGGTTCAAATACCGGGGCCGCCGCGTCCATGACCGTGGCATTGACCGATCCGAACCAGATTGCCGCGAGTTCCGATGGTACCGAGGGCAGTGGAGGCAACGCGACTGCACTGGCGAATCTTCAGTACCAGGCCATCGTTTCCGGGGAGACGCCCGCGGACTACTATTCGAACTTGGTGTTTGAGCTTGGCAATAGTATTTCCAATGCTTCTGCTCAGCAAGATGCCGTGAATCTGGTCCTGCAGCAACTCAACAACCAGCAGTCGTCCATCTCCGGCGTTTCTTTGGACGAAGAAGCTTCCAATTTGATTCTCTACCAGCGGGCCTATGAAGCCTCCGCACGCGTAATGTCTGTTGTGGACCAACTGACTTCTGACACCATCAACATGGTCGCGGGTGCGTGAGATGGGGATGCGAGTCAACCCGAATTTGTACGAAGTCATCCTGAATGGCCTGTCGCAGAGCACCACCAGGGAGAATCAGGAACTGGAACAGCTTGCGTCTGGGCAGGCGGTGAATTCCCTGTCTGACGACCCTGCTGCCGTGGCCACGTTGGTGGGGCAACGGACCGAGGCCACGGCGGACGCCCAATACCTCAAGACGATCTCATCTCTAACGGGGTCTTTGCAGGTGGCGGACTCGGCGCTAAGTTCTGTCGTGGAGAGCCTGACCAGCGCCATTTCTCTCGGGGTTGAAGGGGCGAATGGAACGTTGAACGATGCGAACCGGCAGGCCATTGCCGAGCAGGTTCAAGGCATACAGCAGCAGCTCCTCGGTTTGGCCAATACGAGCTATGCCGGCAACTACCTCTTCGCGGGGACTTCCACCTCGACGGTACCCTACGTTCTTGACTCCACTTCCTCTTCCGGGGTGACTTATCAGGGTAACGACAATACCAACAGCGTGGAGATCTCGAGGGGGCAGACAATGTCCGTCAATCTGCCGGGCAGCCAGATGTTCAGCAACGCGGACAACAATGTCTTTCAATCCCTGCAAGATCTGTACGACGCACTGGAGAATGGGGGCGACGTCGCGAGTGCGACTGACGAAGTTAGAGGTGCCCTGAACTATGTCAACAGCCAGCGGACGTTCTACGGAAACTCACTCGACCGCCTCAGTAACATACAGACGTTCCTCAACAGTGAACAGACACAGTTGTCGGAAGCGGAAACTAATACGTTGGGTGCTGACCTAGCCAAGACCATATCGGACCTGGCACAGAGTGAAACGACCCGCCAAGCGCTGCTGAGCGCGGCAGGGAAAATCCCATACTCGAACTTGTTTGACTATCTCCCCACTTCGTGAAATCTCTTTGAACACCGTATAGACGGAAGCCGTGTGCCTTGCTTCCATTGGCCCACCCGACGCGTGCACCACCAAAGCACTCTGATTACTCCCCAGGCATCTCGGAGTATCATGGTTGTATGACTGGGCCTATGGGTGCACCGAACTCGAAGAAGGCGCGTACCCATCGTGTGCTCGCGCTCCTGTTTGCGCTGGGAATGTGCTCGCCTCAAGCTCTCGCTGATCCCGACGTGGACCTGACGCCGCAGACTCTGCAAGCCTTCGACCGATACGTGCAAGTGACCGAACGGCGCAACGACACAGATCTTGCTCGCCCGGGGACGTTTTTGCATATTGAGGCGTTGCCCGAGCCCGGGCGTTCCGAGGCGCCGGCAAGTGTTCGTAAGGGCGAGATCTACATGGAGCAACTTCGTACACCGGACTCATCCGGCAGAGTGATCGAGGCGCCCGGCGGGCTCATCCATCATTGGGTGGGAGCAGTTTTCATCCCGGGAGTGGCTCTGCGTAAAGTCTTGGATTTGGTTGAAGACTACGATCATCACGAGAATGTGTACAAGCCCGAGGTTGTCCGGTCGCGCTTGCTCAAGCACGAGGGCAATGATTACAAGATCTACTACCGGCTGAGGAAGAAGAAAGTCATCACGGTCACGCTGAACACTGAGCACGATGTGCAGTACTTTTCCCTGGACGCGACGCACTGCCGCAGCCGTTCTGTTTCAACGCGCATTGCGGAGGTGGTGGATGCTGACCAGCGGGGGGAGCGCGAGAAGCCGGTCGGGCACGACAGCGGCTTTTTGTGGCGAATGAACTCTTATTGGCGGTTTGAGGAGAAGGACCAGGGCGTCTACGTTGAAGTTGAGTCGATTTCCCTGACGCGCGACATCCCGACCGGTCTTGGCTGGCTGATCAGGCCTTTCATCACCGGCATCCCCCGGGAATCGTTGCTCATGACGCTCGGTTCGACGCGTTCCGCCCTGGCTGCGAGCTCGCATGCTGGGACATCGTAGCCTTGCGGTCCGCTGCACGGGTGCGCGACACGAAAGTCGGGATATGAACCGTGGCGCGGACGTCCCGCCCGCGGTGGTGCGGCGAGCGTTACTGTAGCGGCGCTCCATGAACGCCGTTCGGCGGTCATAGACCGCCGCTACAGCACTGGGTGCGGGCTTCTTGCCCGCCATGTTTGAGTGTAGTGCCAGGTTCAGCCCGGCACGTGCCATCCTAAAGGGCGGCGCTACTTAGCTGCGGGCTGAAGACGCTACGCTTCATATCCCAACTCCTGTGTCGCGCGTCCCCGCTGCACTCGCAAGTTGGCGGGTTATGTGCTAGAAATAGTACGGGGCCACAGGGAGAGTGTGGCACAGCCCAAAGAACGATCAAGTTTCTGACCTGCTGTCGTGATCCTCGCCTGAACGTCCCTCGCCCGCGATATCACTATGCTGATCAAACCCGATGTGTCGACTCGTCGTTCTTTCCTGAAGCAAAGTCTCTCGTTAGGCGGAGCGCTTGTGGCGCTCGGCCCGCACGAGAAGGGAGTTGCCTTACCTGCGGCTGATTCTGGGCGTTCGCGCGTCGTCATTGCGCATGATGCAAAAGTTCGCACCGCGAGCGCCAGCCTCGACTCCAGCGAAATTACCAAGTTGCTCGACCGCGCGATGCAGGCATGCTTCAACGTGGATTCTCCCCTGGCCGCGTGGAAGCGTGTCGTGCGCCCGGACGAAGTTGTGGGATTGAAGGTGAACTGTCTGGGCGGCCGTGGCAACGCGACCCACCCGGAGTTAGTCGAAGCCATTACAGAGCGCCTGCGGCAGGTGGGAATCACCGAGATCGTTGTCTGGGACCGGCAGAATCTCGATCTTGAGCGTGCGCACTACAAGATTGTCGAGCGCGGTTCAGGCCTCCGGTGTTTCGGTAACGATGCACTGGGCTTCGAGGATGAACTCACCACTTTCGGCCAGGCGGGCAGCCGGATCACGCGCACGCTGACTCAGGTGTGTGATGCGGTCATCAATTTGCCCGTGCTTAAGGACCATGGTATTGCGGGTGTCACGCTGGCGCTCAAGAGTATGTTCGGCGCGGTCCATAATCCCAACAAGTACCACGGGAACGCCGGTGACCCCTACGTGGCGGATGTCTTTGCGCTGCCACCGATTCGCAAGAAAGTGCGCTTGCACATTTGTGACGCTCTGAACGCCCAATACGAAGGTGGCCCGTCGTTCATGCCGCAGTGGATGTGGCCCTACAACGGTCTGTTGGTGGCGCGGGACCCCGTAGCGCTCGACTATGTGGGCTGGAAGATCATTGAGAAGAAACGAGCCGAGATGGGAGTGAAGTCGCTCGCGGAGCTTCACCGTGAACCCCACTACATCCTGACCGCCGCGGACGCTCAGCACCGGTTGGGAACCGCCGATCCGGCGCGCATCGAGCGGATGGAAGTTTGATGGAAAGCGAGTCCGAGGTCCGAAGTCCGAGGTCCGAAGTCGAGAGCTCTTGCGACGCGGTCGAGATTCGCGAAGGGGCGGCCCGTCGAAGCCCAGTCCAACGCCGAGGGTTAGAGGGTGAACGCTGTTTGAGTCCCGACAGGCTGAAGGGGCGAGATCACGCTCGCAGCGCCCTTGACCGCCGAGCTTTTCTGAAAGCCGCTTCGTTGCCGTGCCTTGCCGTGTGTGGTGGTGGATTGATGGGGTCGGCGTTTGCGGGACCGCTCATGGCCGCGCCCGCTGCCGAGAGTGACTCCCAGTATGTGCGGGAGGCGAAGTTCTACGAGAAACTCCCCTACAAGAAGATCAGGTGCAAGCTCTGCCCGCGCGAGTGTGTGATTGACGACCAGGAGCGCGGCTTCTGTGGCGTGCGGGAGAATCGCGGGGGAACGTACTATACGCTTGTGCATTCCCGTGTGGTCACGGCGCATGTTGATCCGATTGAGAAGAAACCCTTCTTTCATTTCATGCCCGGAGCCACCGCCTTTTCCCTGGCCACGGCCGGCTGCAACGTGAATTGCAAGATGTGCCAGAACTGGGAGATTTCCCAGGTGCGCCCTGAACAGGTGCGCAGCACCTACGTGCCGCCCGACCGCCTCACGGGCTTCGCGCAACAGAATCACTGCCCCGTCATTGCTTTCACCTACAGCGAGCCCGTGGTCTTCATGGAATACGTGCTCGATTCGGCCGAGGCGGCGCGCGCAGAGGGAATACGCAGCGTCGTCGTGAGCGGCGGATTCATTCAAACCGACCCTCTCAAAAAGCTCGCTGCGCGGGTTGATGCTATTAAGATCGACCTGAAGGCTTATTCTGAGAAGTTCTATAAGGAAGTTGTGAATGGAGAGCTGAAACCGGTACTACAGGCTTTGGTGACGCTGCGCAAGACGGGCGTTTGGAACGAAGTCGTTTATCTTGTGGTGCCCACGCTTAATGACAGTGACGCGGAATTCCAGGGTTTGGCGCGGTGGATCAAGGCGGAACTTGGGCCGGACGTCCCGCTGCACTTTTCGCGCTTCCACCCCGAGTACCTGTTGAAGAACTTGCCCCCTACGCCGCTCGAAACCCTTGAGCGCGCCAAGGCTATCGCCGACGCCGAGGGTTTGCACTACGTTTATATCGGCAACGTCCCCGGCCATCCCGCCGAGAGCACTTACTGCCCGCATTGCCACCAAAAGGTGGTGGAGCGCGCGGGCTACACCATTGTTGCAACGCACCTGCACCACGGGAAGTGCCAGTTCTGTAAGACTCCTATCCCTGGGGTCTGGACGTAGGAAAGGCGGGCAAGTAGGCAGGTGGGCAGATGGGCAGGTGGAAAAGGCAAGGCGCAAAGGTCAAAAGTGCTGCTGTTCTTGGCTTTGACCTTTGCCTTTTGCAATTTGACTTTTGACTTCCGTCCAGGTCCCGTTTGTCAGGTGAAGCCATGGGAAATACCAAAGCGAAGTGCCTGATTCCTATCATGCTGTTGGCGGTACTGTTGATGTCTCCCTGTCGATTCGGTAGGAGTGATACGCAAAAGGTGCGCCAGCCCGGTGTCGCGGGAGCCTTCTATCCGGGCGACCCCCAGGAACTCACCCAGATGGTTGATGGCTTCCTCGCGCAGACGCCCGTGCCGCAAGTCCCAGGGCAGCTCGTTGCCTTGATTTCGCCGCACGCCGGGTATCAATATTCGGGTCCCGTGGCGGCTTATTCCTACGCACTTCTGAAGAACCGGAAGTACTCGCGCGTGATTGTGATCGCGCCCTCGCACCACGAGTCTTTCGCTTTTTCCTCCATCTATGAGGGTGAAGCCTATGCGACTCCCCTCGGCACGATTCCGATCGACAAGGAATTTCGCGCGAAGCTTGCGAAGGCGAATCCCCTGATCCAGATCTCCGAGCGCGGTCATGCCCCGGTGGCCGAGCAAGCTGGCGGGCCTCTCATGAGCGAGCATGCCCTCGAAGTTCAGCTTCCCTTTTTGCAACGCACGCTTGGCGATTTCAAGTTGGTACCCATCATCATGGGCGACCAGGACTATGACCTCTGCCGCGCCCTGGGTCTCGCGTTGGCCAAAGTGCTGGGAGCGGAAACTCAGGAAGAGCGCGCTCAAACACTGATCCTGGTGAGTTCCGACCTTTCGCACTATCACCCTTACCAAGAGGCTGTGGACATTGACCACCACACGCTTCACGCCATCGAGGACTGGGACTACCTGAGCCTGTGGCGCAACTTCCAGACCCGCACCTGGGAAGCCTGTGGAGGCGGCCCTATCGTGGCGGCCATGATTGCGGCCGAACGTCTGGGCGCGACCCACGCGCAGATTCTGAAATACGCCAACTCCGGTGACACCGCTGGCGACAAGACCCGCGTGGTCGGTTACGGAGCGGTGGCCATTACAGCGGAGAAGCCCGCAGCCGGCAAGAAGGAGGCGGAGTTTTCACTCACCGGCCGCGAGAAAGACGAACTGCTCAAGATAGCGCGACTCTCGGTTGAGACGGCGGTGCGCGAGCGAAAGATGTACCTGGTGGGTACACCGTCGGAGCCGCGCTTGGAGGAAGCGCGCGGTGCGTTCGTCACTCTGAAGGAACATGGCGAATTGCGCGGGTGCATCGGTTACATCACGCCGATGAAATCCTTGGCGGAGACCGTGCGTGACGTAGCTGCCTACGCGGCGCTCCAGGACCGGCGCTTCCAGCCCGTCAGCGTTGCGGAACTGCCGCTACTCGAATATGAGATCTCCGTGCTGTCGCCTCTGCATCGTGTTCTCGACATCAAACAGATCAAGGTAGGCAAGCACGGCTTGATCATTAAGAAGGGCGAAATTGAGGGATTACTCTTGCCTCAGGTGCCGGTCGAAGAGAATTGGGATCGTCAGACCTTCATCGAACAAACCTGTGTCAAGGCCGGCTTGCCTCGCTCAGCTTGGAAAGACGAGGACACCGACATGTTCCTGTTTACGGCGCTGGTTTTCAGTCCGCATCACCTGGACGCGACCATGCCGGACCAGACCGGTGCTTCCGGCCTGCCGCGGCCGCCAGGGCGCCAGGGACTAGATTCACCACAGCCATGAGGGTGGCCGTTCGCAGGAATCCGTAAATAGGAATCAGCAGTACACTCAACGCCAGCGCGCCAGCGCACGCACCCACGAGGTCTAGCGCGTAGAGAATGCCGGGCGACGATGCTGGTTTCGTGTGACCCGCGAAATACACGCGGCTGGCCAGCAGAAACTCGAATCCGCCTAGCAAACCTGCGGCAAAGGCCAGGGCAGGGAAGAGCACTTGGCTTGCCAGCCACTGCCCGCCTGCACTGTTCACCTTCCCGAGCTCTGTGAAAACTCCACAAAGCGCCAGCGGCGTGATGGCCGCCAGGAGTTGGAGCACGGTGAGTCCAGCCAGCGTAGGTTCTTCACTGGACCCGGTGAGTGTCCACCAGGCGCCGGCCGCCAATCCTGCCATGTAGAGTCCGACCAAGATCGCGAGTTGCTGATAGACATAACCAAAGAGTGCCTGGAAACCCATGAACAGCAGGACTTCGAGGCCGAGGCCCGTGAATCCCAAGGCCGCGACCGCGAAGGCTGCGGCGCGCCGCGCCTGAACTCGCGTTCTTTGCTTCGGCGCCGCGGGCCACACCCACAGGAGCGCCGCTAGCGTTGCCAGTGCTGCCAGCGCGCCCGCGAGCAATCGTCTAAATCCGATACTCGCTGCCGCTTCGATCCAGCGGGTCGAGACTTGTTGGTAGCGCGTGCTCCATAGCGCCACGTCAAAGTAGTATGCGACGGGCGCGAAATCGCGGTTGACGGGTGTGCTGGGTTGCGGTGCGATTTGGGTCGCGAGATCCGCCATCCGGTCTTGCGACATGCGAAAAGGCAGGAAGTACTCGCGCACGTACTGGGTGTGCAAATGCCGCGCCTGGAGCCGGCGCACCAGCTCTTGGGGATCCGTCGTAAGCGTGCCTGGCCGCGTCGCTGCAAAGAAGTGCACCGTGTCGCCAGGAATGGCCATGACCTCGGGAAACACTGCGCGCAAGGTGCGTTCCAGGCAACTGAGGAAATCCACCAACGCCTGGCTCAGGTAGTTTTCGGAAGCGGTTACCTGAAAAGACAGAATCCCACTGGATTGCAAGCGAGCCTTGGCTTCACGGAAAAACTCTTCGGTATAAAACCGATTGAGTTGCGCCGTGTGCGGGTCCGGCAGGTTCACGATGATCGCGTCATAGGAGTCGGAAGTTCCTTTTAGGAACCGGCGCCCGTCCATGGCGAGAAGGCGCACGCGCGAGTCACGGTGAATTTGCTCCCATGCTTCGGGGAAGTAGCGCGCCGCAATATCGAACATCGCAGGGTCGAGCTCGACATAATCGACATGCGCCACGCTCGGGTGCGCGAGTGCCTGCTGGACGCCGCCGTTCAGACCGCCGCCGATCAGGAGCACGCGGCGAGGTTCGGGATGCTCCAGCAGGGCATAATGCACGGCTTCTTCCGCTGCGGCGGCGTCGGGCACGGTTGCGACGATCAAACCGTTTTCAAACAGGCTGCGGCTCGTGCCGGTCGAGACCACTGCTAAATTGCCATACAGTGAATTCTGCGTGCTGACCAGGTCGAAGCCTCGCCAGAGGATGCGGCGCGACAGGGGCTCGAGGACACGGTTGCCTGCAATCAGTAGTACCGCCAGGGCGGCGAAGATGGCGGCCCGGCGAAGCCAGGGACTTCGTGCATGCGCGGAGATGTTTCGTAAGGGCGCACGGCCGTGCGCCCCTACAAGCGGCGCGAGGAGCGCAAAGGCCGCGAGCAGATTCAGCAGGCCCAAGACCGTTGCGATTCCGAACGAGCTTAGCAGCCGTACGAGCAGCAGACTCGCGAGTACTCCGCCCAAGCCTGACCCCGCCGCCTCTAGCACGTAGACCGCTCCGGTGGCGGTGGCCGTCGCCGCGCCCGCCGCGTCCGCAAAGAGCCGGCTGCCCACCGTGAACGATGCGCCGGAAATCAGGCAGAAGAGGCTGAGTGTTACGAACGACGTTACGAACATGGGCACAGGGCCAAGGATCTCTCCCGGTATGGCCTGAAAGAAAGCCTTGCTCGCGCGCACGGCCAGAATGGTGAGCGGCAACGCGAAGGCGAGAAGTGCCTCGATCCCTGCCAAGACCTTGCGCGGCTGCACGGTGCCCCCCAGCCATCGTCCCAGCCAGCCCGACCCACATGCTGTCCAGAACAGCCAACTTGCCAGCATCGCTCCTAGCGAGAGCTCGTTGCCGTGGAAGACCACGAGCAATTCGCGCATCAGCGTGACTTGGGCAATGACGGAAGTGAACCCGATCAATGACAGAATGCCGCGAAGCGCCCAAGGCGTCGGCAATAAGTCGCCTTCTCCGGTTTGGAACGTCGGTTGCTCACTCATTCGGGTGATCTAAATAGTAATACGGTTGCCATTTGGGTCAAACGCTTAGATACTAAATGGTACGGTTGTGTTGTGAGGACATGGTCATGAATAGTCCTGAGGAAGCACGGACCACGCCGGAGGCTGCCAGCCGCCGCGAGATGTTGTTGAAACTGCTGCGGGTGGGAGGCGTGGGCGCGACTGCGGCTGCGGCAGGGCTGTGGCTCCGCGGGCGCAGCCGGCGTCCAGAAGAAGAAGTGGCATTGACGCTCCACCGCCGCGCGGCAGTGCTTGCGGACGCGCGCTATCCCGAAATGGTTGTGGCGCAGGGAGAAGACCCGGCTGCGTTGGTCCGAAAGGCGCTTGATAGGCTTGGCGGCATCAACCGCTTTATCGCGCGGGGCGATGTGGTGGTGATCAAGCCCAACATTGCTTGGGATCGCACACCCGAACAGGCAGCGAATACCAACCCACAGGCCGTGGCGGAGATGGTGCGTCAGTGCTGGGGGGCGGGCGCGAAGAAAGTGATTGTCACCGATGTGAGCTGCAACGAGCCTCGGCGTTGCTTCCAGCGCAGTGGCATTGCGAGTGCCGCCAGCGCTGCGGGTGCGGAAATCATCCTGCCTGAAGAGAATCTGTTCCGCACCGTGAATCTGCGTGGCGACGTGCTGGGCGAGTGGCTGGTGTTTGAGCCTTTTCTAGCCGCCGACAAGTTGATCAACTTCCCCATTGCCAAATCACACAGCTTGACCGGTGTCTCGCTGGGCATGAAGAACTGGTACGGCATTCTGGGCGGGGCGCGCAACCGGCTCCACCAGCGCATTCACGAAAGTCTGGCGGATCTTGCTGACGCCATGCGTCCAACGTTGACGCTTTTGGATGCCTATCGCGTGCTGATCCGCAACGGTCCCACAGGCGGAAGCCTCGCGGATGTGCTACTGAAGAAGACCCTTGTGGCCGGGACCGACCCGGTCGCGCTTGATGCTTACGTTGCCAAGGCTTACTGGAATCTCGACGCTCCCCAGTTGCGCTATTTGCAGCTCGCGCAGGACCGCGGCCTGGGCAAGACCGATTTCGCGAAAGTGCGGACCGAGATTGTCGCGGCTTAGGCCGGGTGCTTCCTTCCGCCCGGTCAACAATCCCGAAAACAACCCTTCCGAGAGGGCAGCTCGCGATGAGTGCCCACGGCACCTGCTGGTGGTGCATACAGGCAGGGGCACGGCATGACGTGCCCCCAGGACTTCAAAAAGTGTAGAATGCAGGGGCTGGGTACAATCATTTCAATTGAGGAGGCACTCGTTATGGCGGATGTCTTTAAGGTCACGGAAGTGGTGGGAATATCCCCGACCAGTTTTGCGGAAGCGGTGCGCGTGGCCGTCGCCGAGGCCGCCAAAACAATTCGGCATATGTCCTGGTTTGAAGTCGTCGAAGAGCGCGGGCATATTGTGGATGGGAAGGTCTCGGAGTTTCAGGTTACCGTGAAGATCGGCTTCAAGCTGGAGCGGTGATCGCCCGTCGGACCCCCGGTTTCGCGAAAAGCGCCGGGCTGTTGTGCTAAAATTTTGGCGTGGTAATTCCCTCCACAACGGAGAGAGACTCGTGTGCAGCCCCAGAGCGGGCGTCGAGTGGCTTTCCGCTTGTCGCCATTTTGGGGCCCACAGCCGCCGGAAAATCTGCTCTTGCCTTGGTGTTGGCCGAGCGGTGGAACGGCGAGATTGTGAATTATGATTCGGTGCAGTTGTACCGCGGGTTCGACGTAGGTTCCGGGAAGCTCAAGCCGGAAGAGCGGCGTGGCATTGCGCATCACCTGCTTGATTGCTTGGAGCCGTGCCAACTCTTTTCGGCGGGGGACTACCGGCGGGAAGCTCTGAAAGTCTTAGCTGATCTGCGGCGGCGAGGCAAGCTGCCGATTCTCGTGGGTGGTACGGGGCTTTATCTGCGGGCGCTGCTTGTGGGTCTGTTTGAGGGGCCGCCGCGTTCTGAAACGTTGCGGGAAAGGTTACGGGCGATGGTCCGGCGTCGAGGGCGAGAATTCCTACACCGCCTGCTCCACCGGTTGGACCCGGCGGCAGCGGACCGCATCGCGCCGCGTGACACTCAGAAGCTAATCCGGGCAGTTGAAGTTTGCGTCCTGGCGCGGCAACCGCTCTCTGTTCTGCACGCTCGTGGGCGAACGGGTTTGGACGGTTTCCGCGTCATCAAGATCGGACTCGATCCGCCCCGGACGGAGCTCTACGACCGGATCAACCGGCGCGTGGAGAGCATGTTCCAAGGTGGGCTCCTGGAAGAAACGCGCGTGCTCGTGGCCCGCAAGGATGTTAACCGGATCAAGCCTCTCGAAGCACTTGGTTATCGACAGGCGCGGGCCGTGCTGGAGGGCACGCTGGCCTTGGCGGAGGCTGTCACGGCCACACAGGTGGCAACGCGGCATTATGCCAAGCGG
>Ga0335069_10006181_pt1 | contig 17436 bp, 12 predicted proteins | sample Lox_Sample_11_FD_206714 | JGI IMG/M metagenome (GOLD analysis project Ga0335069, IMG submission 206714) | Soil microbial communities from Loxahatchee National Wildlife Refuge, Florida, United States - Lox_Sample_1.1 | ecosystem: Environmental > Terrestrial > Soil > Wetlands | place: USA... | reverse complement strand
TTACTCAATCTGGCTGAGGCGGAATACTCTCGGTTGCAATGAACACGGTGGGACGAAACTATACCCGAGATTCCCTTATCGGCCCCTGCTTGCTGACTCCGGTTGTATCACGGGCTATTCGGAAGTCAACTTCCCAATTGCCGACGATACTGGAGTTGATTAAAACAATTCCGTTTATCGGTAATTCCTACGATCACCTCAGGATCCCGGACGGCGCTCGGCACTCCGCCCGCCCACTTTTCAGGCAAAGTAGGTGTAGAATTTGGAGCGCCATTATAGCCGCAAAGGACGGTCGAGAGCATGGCAGTCCAACAATGTGCCGGCCCCAATTGCCATCGGAATATTTCGATCTCCGGATTGGCTGGCGGTAATCCTGTGGCGCTCGCCAATCCCGAAGCATGGGCGACCCGATACATGCGATGTGAGAAGTGTGGACTCTACTTTTGTGACCACTGTGTTGATCGTCAAAAGAAGGCAACGCATCCATCGTGCCTGTCCTGCGGCGCGAAGCTATATACACCCGACAAACAAATGGAGTTGCCTATCACTGTTTACGCGGTCCGCAAACCTCGATCAAGAGCATCCTTCCTGGATCGTATATGTGACAGGATAATCGAGTGGATAGGCGTTTCCCGGGTGGCCGGTTGGGCAGGCGTTTCGATTCCGCCCCAGGCTCGCAGGGGTGGCGCATCAGGGCCCAAATTCAGGCCAGTAAAGGTACGCACGCTGCCATCATTGTTCCATGAGGCCAAGCCGGGGGAGCCTAGGGATTTTTCGGCTCTTGCGGCGGACCTGTGCTTCGGGGAAGGCGCTTACAAGCGTGCCGAGTATCACGACACTCGTACATTGGCAGACTTTTCTGAGACCAAAGCCTTCGCAGTTCTGATGAAGGCGGGCCGGTATGCTGACGTAGTTCAATCGGCCGCCAAGGTGCGAAAGCAAGCGCCGGACTGGTGGGGTTCGTATGTGGCTTCCGCTTCGGCGCTTCGCATGGCTGGCGATCATGAGGCCGCCAAGAGGATGATCGATGATGGAAATCGCCAGTCGCTCAGCAGCTACATGCTCGAAGCTGAAACTGGAAACTACTATTGGCACCCCCACGAGAATATCGATGTCGCGTGTGTGCACTGGATCAGAAGTGTGGTTATTCAACTCAGCATCACAGACAGACTGGCAAATGTGTCACCTGCTGCTTACTTGAGAGAAATTGCCGACAGCTTTGGTTGGCCCGAACGCAAGAGTCTGGATCAGCTCGTTAGAGCGAGTGGAGCAGATGACGGCCAGCTAAGTGAGACAGAGGCGCACGCGATTAGGGTCATATGTGGTCAGATCAAGGAATCAACTGCCTTATCCATTCGACGCCGCATGGAACGACTGTGTCAGTTCTACCTGTCGCCAGAACACGTACCCTCATCTTGAGCCGTCTGGATTGAAGCGAAGCAGAAGAAGCGTGCTAATCGGACCTACTTATAAGCCGGCAAGCAATCTTTGAAAACCGCTGATCATTCCTCGGTTGAACCGAGTGATTTTGGTCGCGCGACCGCGACCGGTTGGGTCTGCCAGGCCGTCTGGTAAAAGACCAGGCCATTCATACCCAGCGATTCACACATTTCACTCCAGCTGTTTTGCGAATTCTTTCAATACGAGCTGCCAGCGACGAAAATCCGCGCCAATAAATTCAGCCGCCTCGTGCCATGGATGCGGGAAATCATGACACTGCTCCTGACACCGAATCGTAGGCTTGGCGTCGTGAAGAAGGCATAAAAGAAAACGAAATGATCACCGAGTGCTCCAGATACATCTTCGAAGAAGTGATTTCTTCGGTTCAATAAAAATCAGCTATGCAACGCAGTCGAATTTGTGATGGCGGTCTTCACGACTTTTTTAGCGGCCAAGTTCTACTGTCGTTGATACTTTCGCACGTACGGAGTGCAATCCATGGCTGCACAGCCAAAAATGGGCGACCTTGAGATAAGTCTACTGCGTATGTTTGCTGCAGTTGTGGCTTATCGCAGCATCGGTAAGGCTGCGGCCGCGGTCGATTTGACTCAGCCCGCGGTAAGTCAGCAGATGCTGCGACTTGAACGGCTCCTCGGGCACAAGCTGTTTACCAGAGGGAGAAATGGAATCGGTTTGACCGCCCATGGGGAGTTGCTCGTCAAATACGCGAACCGAGTGCTCGACCTTAATGACGAGATTCTGCAGCATTTTCGTGCGGATCGAGTGCAAAATCCTGTGTCTTTGGGCATGAGCAATGGGATCGCAATGGCGGGTCTGGGCCCTTCGCTACGGCGTTTTCAAAATCTGCAGCCGCAGGCGGAATTGCGCGTGCTGACCGCCTCCCCGGATAAACTCGAGGGCCTGCTGATGAAGGGAGATCTTGATTTAGGCGTTGCTGAACCCTCCTTAATGCACAAAGAACCAGTTGCAAGATTTCATCTGCAGTTGGAATGGGCTGCACCCAAGAATTTTCAAGTCGACCAGTTCCGATCCGTGCCTCTGGTGTTGTTTGAGAGTGCGCGTCCTTGGCAGGACGATATGTTGGATTCTCTGCGCGATGCAGGTCGTCAGTGGCGCGTTGCGTTCGAAAGCACAAGCCTGGACGCGATCCTTGCGGCAACGCAGTCCGGCTTGGGAATTGCCGCTTTGCCTGGCGAGTTCATACGGAATTCGCGGCTGATGGCACTCACCAGTTCCACATTGCCCCCTGCGCCGAACGTGGAGTTCGGACTATTCAGTGCGGGTGTTCTACCGGCCGGAGCTCGCACTCTGATCGAACTGGTTCAGAGCTCTACGGGCCAATTGTAATAGGCGATTGTCTCTGTCAGGCCAAGTCTCTCAGGTGCGCTCCACGTCGTATGCGAACAAGGAAATACCAATACTTTTGCCGAAGGTGAACTGTAATGGCGGACAACAAGGCAGTAGACATGAAAAAGACTCTAGGGGTCACAGGGCTGACCATGAATGCAATGGCCCTAATTGCTCCCGGCGCATTTCTGTGGCTGACATTTGCAGGACAAGCTGCTTACGGCGCAACAACACCGGCAATGTGGAGCGGGATCGTGTTCGCTCTCGTACTCTGTCTGGCCACTGCAGTGTGTTATGCGGAGATGGCGAAGTTGTATCCGGGAACAGGTAGTTCGTACTACTTCGCCGAGCAAGCATTCTTGAATCATGACAAGACGTGGCCTTATGCGCGGCTCGCCAAGTTTGTTGTGGGCTGGGGCTCGCATCTGTACTACTGGGTTTATCCCGGAGTGATGGTGGGAGTGATTGGGGTCATTTCCGGCTATCTCGTCGGTACGTTGTGGCCTGGATTCATGAGCGCTTCCAATCCAGGCCCCGCGTTCATGATGGCTGTCGCAATAGTGTTTTCTTTTGGAATCTCCTTTATTGCATATCGAGGAATCAGCGGATCGACGACGGTCAACATCGCAATTAATGTCATCCAGATCAGCGCTCTGCTGGTGTTCGCGGTTCTGGCGCTCGGTTATCGCCTGAATCATGCTCCCGGCAGTGTCGCCTATCAATTTGATCCTCAAACCAGCGCGGCTTACTCCTGTGAGTTTGAAACGACGAAGGCGGTCGTAGACGGTCTGGCCACCGCTACGATTGTCCGTTCTCCGGACGGAACTCCCCAATGTGCAACGGATGGTGGTGGCAAGCCGGTCCCATATCGGGTTGCATATCCAGGCAGCGACTCTTCCGGCAACTTTCTAACGCACCCCACAGGCAAGTCCGTTGTGCGAATGCACAACTTTGGGTGGATGTTCGTGCAGGCAACCATCGCGATCCTTATCCTGGTTGGTTTCGAGTCGGTGACGTCTATGGGAGGCGAGGCAAGGAACGCCAAGCGTGACGTCCCGATTGCCGTTGTTACGTCACTGCTGGTGCAAGGTGCATTCTGCTATCTTTTTGAATACTTCTCCGCCAATTATTTCCTCAACAGCGGATACACGATGCAGAATGCGGCCGGCTCGGCGGCGCCCATTGGGGACATGATGATCATGGTGGGCGATGCTCTATTCGGGGCTGGGCGCGGTCGCATCTTCATGCTGTGTGAGGCTGGGACGGTGTTTCTCGCATTGATCGGTACGACTCTTTCCTGCATTAATACCGGGGCGCGCGTCACCTACGCGATGGGAAAAGATCAAGAAGCTCCCGTGAGTTTCGGTGTGCTTCACTCGAAAAACCTAACTCCGCATCGTGCGATCTGGACGCTCGCGGCGATCTCAGCGGTTGTCGGCTGCGCCACCGTCGCGATCTATTTTGGAGACGGAGCTGCGCCCGCAGATTCCGCCATTCAGGCGTTGCCGCACGGGTTCTGGTCGAGCTGGGGATACAGCACTCACGACCAAATGGCGGCCCTCCCGAATACATTTCTGACCGTCTCTCTCGCTTCGAATTTCGGAACCTTTCTTCTCTATATGCTGAGCTGTATCACCTGCATAGTGTGCTATCACAGGCACCCGAAATTTAGCTTTGCCCGACACCTGGCTATACCTGTGTTTGGGCTGCTCTCGAATCTCGCTTGCATGGCCTTTTACCTTATCGGTCCGTTCCTTGGCTACGGAACAAAGAAGGAGCCTTTGCTGGCGCTGGCAATCGCACTTGCGTGGGGTGCTTATGGGGGATTCTATTTCGTGCTTTCAAATAAGAAGTCAGAGAGAGCGTGGCTGGTGGACGATAGGGCCGCAACTCCGTGAGGCCACACCTCACTGCTCAACTTGGGAACCGTCGGCAAGAGGATTCTGGAAGCGGTAACCGAGCCATGGTTCAGTCAGGAGATATCTGGGACGGGAAGGATCGTCTTCAATTTTTTTGCGCAGAGCTCTGACATAAGATCTCAGGTATTCCACCTCGCCGCGGTATTCTGTTCCCCAGATTGAGCTCAGAAGCTTCGCATGCGTGAGAGGCATGCCTTCATTCTTCATAAGAAGTGCGAGCAAGTCGAATTCAGTGGGAGTCAATCGAACTTCCTCACCCGAACGGTGCAAAGTGCGGCGGTCAAAATCAATTTCGAGGTTACCTATGCTGAGAACCGGTGCAGGAGTCCTGTCAGGATCGGCGCGTCGAAGGACGGCGTGCAGGCGAGCCACCAACTCGCCGAAGCGAAATGGTTTGGTGACATAGTCATCGGCACCCGCCTCCAGGGCACGCACCATATCAGCTTCGGCGTCCCGCACTGTAGCCATTACGATTCCAATTTGGGGAGCTTGTCCGCGGATGAGGCGACAAGCTTCCAGTCCACCCATTCCGGGCATGTTGATGTCCAGTAGAACAATGTCGAATTTCTCTTGTGACAGGAGGTTCAACGCTTCTTCAGCGCTGCTCGCCTCCTCGACCGAGAAGTTACGGGCAGTCAGACAAGTGCGCAAGACGGAACGCAGTGTCCGTTCGTCATCCACTACCAGAGCTTTGAATTGGGAAGGCATCCTTGGGTTCGCCGTTCGCCAACGGTATGGTAAACCGAAATCTTACGCCTCCCCGGTCTCCATTCGAATTATCGAGTTCCACATTCCCGCCATGGGCATGGGCTATTTTGCGAGCCACATAGAGCCCCAGTCCTGAGCCAGGTGCCTGTTTCTGTGCAGCGGTACCACGGTAAAACCTATCGAAAATGTGAGCGCGTTCATTCGGCGGAATGGGAGTGCCAGCATTCCACACGTCAATGACGACCAGGCTGCCGGACTGACCAATCGCGACAGTGACTGGCGATCCGGGGCGGGAGTATTTGCACGCGTTGTCCAGCAGTTGACCGATTCCGAGCCGAAGCAGCTCTGTGTCACCAATTGTCGCAAAACTCTGGGCCCCGTCGAAGGAAATCCCACGATCGGCCCATCTTTTGGAATATTGATCAACCAACTTCTGTACGACCTCGCCAACATCGATGAGTTCCATCCGAGGACGAACTTCCTCGCGATCAAGCCGCGCGAGGCGGAGCAAGCGAGTGGTGAGCTGTTCAAGGCGCAGCCCTTCTGACTCGACAGCTTCCGCAAGCTGGCGCTGTTCTCCCCGCAGTGGTCCAGCGGCCTGAATACCTCCGGCTGCTGCGACAATCGTCGTTAAAGGAGTCTTGAATTCATGGGCAAGCGCATCCAATATTGCACCGCGAAAAACTTCAGCCTCGGCTCTCGCAGCATCATCTCTGGCTCGCTTAAAGGCGAGCGACTGCTCGATGATCAGGGTCGCCAGCGCCGTCAGCGGCCCTGCCGTTCCGCGCACATCCCTGAGGCCCTCGAACCCGATCGCGCCCGTAGTCTTGCCTCCGGCCTGCAGGAGGCCTATCGCCAATCCCGACGTGGGGTCCTCGAAATTCTTCTGCTCGATATAGGCGCTTCGTGTTCGCTCGGGCAGATTATCGTCAGACGAACCCACCGTATGAAGTTTCGCATTCTCCGCGTCAAACAGACAGACGGCTTTAAGAGCGAAGTGGGTAAGGAAGGGTTTGAGAAGTTCCGGGCCGATTGAGATTCCAGGGTCGAGGGAAAGCAATGAACGAGCGACGTGGTAGAGGTCTGTCATCTCCTGCCGCTGAAGCTGCTCAGATTCCGCAGCGTCTCCACTCAGGCTCACGAGGCGCGTGACGACGAGTCCCGTCACCAGGAAAGTGATTAACGCCAGCGTGTCGGAAAGATCCGAGACTCGGAATGAAAACAGGGGAGGGATAAAAAAATAATCCAGGCAGCCAGCGCAGAAAAGGGAAACGACGGCGGTAGAGCGGAAGTCCCCGGCTAAAGATTGCAGCACGACGACGATGAGATAGCAGAAACCGGCAATCGTGAGGCTCGCACCCAATCCGAAGCAGATCAGAGTTGCCAGCCCAGCTACAAGAACACCGGGTACAGCCAATAACAACGAGGACCTGATGCTATTACGGTTCCGATACTGTCGAGGCTTTTGGCTGGATGATCTGAGTTCGCTCACGTAGATGATGGCGGTCCGACTTTGCGGACCCAAGACTATCACTTCGGCCCCGGCCATAAAAAACGCAGATGAACGCGACTAAAATTATCAATCGCCCTCTTCACAGCTTTTTCATGTCCTGCCCTGTATCGTCCACGCAGTCAAGGGAGTCGTAAAGCGGCGCCCATCCATCTCCTTGGCAGGGCACGCGAGACATGCTGAGTTCGTTGCCCAGAGTACTTACGAATTCTTGATTCCCTCTTTAGCCATTGCTTACGGAGTATCTGCTGGACTTTGGGTGAGAGCTGAAATGGCATGTCTCTCACGCGGATTGCTGTTCAATTTTTTAGAGACGGGGCTTAATCAAGAACATGAACATCACACTTCGCAGAATGGTCTTCACGGCGTTGCTATCGGCAGAGACTCTGTTGTCTTTGGCAGCGCCAAACATCTGTCGTGCGCAGGCGAGGGACACGGTGGCGGCGCTTCTGCCTACTTCCCCTGACTCGGCAGCACACGAAGGATCCGCCAACGCCACTACGGCCAAGGCTGAGGCAACATCTGCCGCGCCCGACCCCGAGATTTCTCCTGCAGTGGCCAAAGAACTGGGGGCGATGAGAGCCGAAATCGAAGCCCTGAAGGCTGAGCTAAAGCGAACCGTCGAGGGATCAGCAGTGAATGCCACTACGCTTATTCCATCTCCTACGACCCCGCCTAAATCCACAGCAACTCCGGAGACGAAGGTTGCCGAACTTTCTGCGGCGAGTGTTTCCACGGGTACCGCGCAAGCACAAACCGCGGCTCCAGAAAAACCTAAACCGGCCGACCCCTTTGCGTATGCGGACTGGACGTGGCTGAACGGCACAGCTCGCAACAAAGACGTGGTCTGGGATTCCCCGTTCTTCACGCCAGAAATCCGCTTCGATACTCATTTCGTCACCTCTTTCAACCACCCGAGAGATGATTCGATGGGTGGTTCTAGCGAAATCTTCCGCTCCAATGAAATCCAGGTAGAGCAAATCAGCTTTGGCGGCGACTTCCACTGGCAGAACGTCCGCGGTCGGGTTTTGACCATGAATGGAATGTTCGGCGTCACCACACCACGCAATGACGCCAGCCCGGGACGCGGACAGTGGGATCTTCGAGGTGCATACAAGTACGTCTCTGAAGCCTATGGCGGATACCACTGGGACGTAAACCACGGACTCAATCTCGACGCGGGGATTTTCGTTTCCTATATTGGCCTGTTCAGCTACTACAATTTCGACAACTGGGCCTACCAACCTTCCTACGTCTCATCGAATACGCCGTGGTTTTTCAACGGTGTACGCATTCAGTGGTTCCCAACCGACAAGTTGAAGATTGAGCCCTGGATCATCAATGGCTGGCAGTCCTACGGCAGGATAGGCAGCAAGCCTGGTCTCGGCGGGCAGATTTTATATCGCCCGAAACCCTGGCTTTCGCTCGTCTTCAACAATTATGGGATGGGCGAAGACGATCTTGGTAACGGCGATGGACACTTTGGCCGCTCGCGGATCCACACCGACGACAGCATCGAGGTTAAATACTACGATCGCCCGGAAAAGTACCTGGACAAGATGGCGTTCTCAGTTACCGCCGATCTGGGATGCGAATACGGTGGCAGCGGAAGCTTTGTCAGCGCACAGGGTCGAGTAATCAATAACAACGTGAATTGCCACCATAACACGGCTACAAGCAGCAAGCAGACCTTTGCCGGCTGGATGGCGTACAACCGGTGGTGGTTCAAGAAAGATTTGTATGGAATCACCTTCGGCGGCGGCACGATGTCGAACCCGGGGCGTTATCTGACCCTGCTTCCGCCGATCAATGGAGCGGATGCTATCACCGGCTCGCCTTATTTCACAGCGAACCCCGGTGACCCATTCAAAGCATGGGATACTTCGCTCACCTTCGATTACATGCCGAGGCAGTACATCACCTTCCGCGCAGAGTACGGGTATCGCCACGCAAACGTAGGGTACTGGTCAGGTCGAGGTGGAATAACTCCAAGCGACAATACGACTCCCAGCACAATTCCCAACCCTGCAGCTGGTTCCGTGGTGGGAAGCACGACCTTTGCGCCGGGTCCCTTCTTGTCGCCTACCCCCGGTTTCACTTGTGTGGCAGGAAGCGGCGGTTGGTGCCCCGATCTGCGCAAAGACGAACCCAGCATGAGGTACGCGATCATGGTCAAGTTCTAGTGCTGCTAAACACAAACACATCGGGGAGCATCCGCAGATTGGAGCTACGATGAGTGGACTTCGAAAACGCAGGTCGATTCTGCTGGTTTCCACCTTCGCCGGGCTGGCGGTAATGGCTGGATGCACGAAACACAACGACCCGGCGGCGGAGGCACCTCCGTTGCCGAACGTTGTGCTTGCCGCCGAACCCAGCTTGTTCGGGGTGGATCATCCGGAGCTGTTTCCTCTCGCAATCGCGTCGGAGCGTCCGGGATTTTCGGAATTAATCGTAACCGGCACTGTGGCTCCAGATATTGCGAGAAACGTACCGGTTGTGTCACTCGCGTCGGGCCGCGTAGTAGGCATCCATGCGCGGCTGGGTGACACTGTTGAAAAGGGACAGCTGCTTTTTACTGTACGAAGCGACGATGTCTCGACCGCATTCTCCGACTACCGTAAAGCTGTCGCCGATGAAGTCCTGGCACGCGCCCAGTTCGAACGCTCGAAGGATCTGTACGAGCACGGAGCGATGGCTCTGAATGATCTACAAGTCGCGCAGGACACCGAAGACAAAGCCAAAGTGGATGTCGAAACGACGTCGGAACACCTGAAGCTTCTAGGCAATGATCCGGACAAACCAGCGCATCTGGTGGATGTCGTAGCGCCTACCTCAGGCGTGATCACAGATCAGCAGGTGACGAATGCCGCTGGCGTGCAGGCTTTCAACATGCCGGCTCCCTTCACGATTTCCGACCTTTCTTCCGTGTGGGCGATTTGCGACGTGTACGAGAACGATCTGTCTGGCGTGCGTAACGGCGACATCGCCGAGGTTACCCTCAATGCCTATCCCGACCGCGTCTTCAAGGGAAGAGTAAGCAATATCGGTGCGATTCTCGATCCCAGCATCCGCACAGCGAAGGTCCGGATCGAAGTGCAAAATCCCGGAATGATGCGTCTCGGAATGTTCGTAAAGGCAACGTTCCACGGGCAAAAGCGAGAAATGCACACCGTCGTCCCGTCATCGGCCGTACTTCACATGCATGACCGCGATTTTGTCTTCGTCCCAGCACCCGACAAGAAGTTCCGACGCGTGGAGGTTGTCAGCGGAGATCTCTTGCCCGGCGACCTCACTATGCAGGAGATCAAGGCGGGTCTGAGTCCAGGGGCCCAGGTGGTGTCGAATGCCTTGGTGCTCGATCATGTACTCGGACAGTGAGTCACGTGTTATGTCCGCGGGAATCAAGAACTCATAACTGACAAGCAATGATTCGGGCCCTCGTCGATTTTGCGCTTAACAACAAGTTTGTAGTTTTGGCGCTTACCGTCTTGTTGGCAGGCTGGGGCGCAATCTCGTTTCACGAACTGCCCGTGGAAGCCTATCCCGATATTGCAGACAACTACGTCACCGTCATTACGCAATGGCCCGGACGGTCCGCAGAAGAAGTCGAACAGCAGGTCACGATCCCGATCGAGATTCAAATGTCGGGGATGCCGCACATGACGTACTTGCGGTCAGAGTCCATCTTCGGTCTCTCCTTCGTGATCATGATCTTCGACGACAGCTCCGTGAATGACTGGAATCGACAGAAGGTTCTCGAACGGCTCACGCAAGTCGATCTCCCTGCCGGACAGAACTTACAACCGCAAATCGGCACGGACTGGAGCACCACGGGGCAGATCTACTGGTACACGCTCAGGAGTACGAACCCGCGATACGACCTTATGGAGTTACGGTCGCTCGAGGACTTCGTCTTACTCAAGCAGTTCAAGTCCGTCCCGAATGTGGTGGATGTGTCGGACTTCGGCGGTACGGTGCGCGAATACCAGGTACGCATCGATCCTAGCAAGTTGGTTGCATACGGCCTGAGCATCGGCCAGGTAGAACAGCAACTCGCAAACAACAACATCAATGCCGGCGGCAGCTTCGTTGAGGTCGGCATGCAGCAGATGAATGTTCGCACGCTCGCATTGTTCGGCAGCACCCACGACATCGAACAGACCGTACTCAAAACCCAGACAGGCACCGCCCTTCGCGTCAAAGACATTGCCGAAGTCACCCAAGGTCCCAAGATCCGGCTCGGCCACATGGCGCGGGCGAACCACATGCAGGACGGCCGCATCATCGACGAACCCGACATCATCCAGGGCGCCGTATTGATGCGCAAAGGAGCGGAAGAGCAGCCCACGCTCGACGCGATTCACAAGAAAGTCGAAGAGCTCAATAATGGAATCCTGCCTCCCGGCGTAAAGGTCGTACCGATGCTCGATCGCAGCGACCTTCTGCACTACACCCTCCATACGGTGATGCACAACCTGGTCGAGGGAATGATCCTTGTTAGCGTCATCTTGTTTCTTTTCCTACTGAATGTTCGTGCCGCGTTTATCGTGGCGCTGACGATTCCTTTCTCGTTGTTGTTTGCTTCCATTTGGCTCGATCTCAGTCACATTCCCGCGAATCTTCTTTCCTTGGGCGCATTGGATTTTGGAATGGTGGTCGACGGCGCCGTCGTGATGGTTGAAAACATCGTTCGCCATATTAATAAGAGACGAACTGGGAATGGGTCGGGCTCAAAAACTGTCGCCGAAGTGATCCGCGAGGCTGCGCACGAAGTGCAGCGGCCCGTTTTTTACGCGATCGCGATCATCATCACGGCTTACCTGCCAATTTTTACCTTGCAGCGCATCGAGGGGCGCTTGTTCCGACCTATGGCCTGGACTGTGGCCCTGGCGCTGCTCGGCGCCATGACATTCTCCGTTCTCATCGCTCCCGTGCTGGCGGGATTGTTTTTCAAAAAGGGTGTTCACGAACGGCGCAATCCGGTGATGGACTACCTGACGGAACGGTATCGGCGTCGGCTGCGTTGGGCTGTGGAGCATCGTTGGATCGTAGCCTGCGTGGGCACCGTCGCACTTGCAGGAACGCTCTTCCTTGGTTTCAGCGGAATCATCGGTGCGGAGTTTCTGCCGCATCTTGACGAAGGGGCGATCTGGGCGCGCGGCACCCTCGCCAACAGCACGAGCCTGACGGAGAGGGAGAAGTTCACTACCAATGAACGTTATGTGTTCGCCTCGTTTCCGGAGGTGAAAACCGTGGTTTCAGAAGTCGGACGGCCAGACGACGGGACCGATACCGGCGGGTTCGGCAACACTGAGTACTTTGTCGATTTGAAACCGAAAAGCGAGTGGCGTCCAGTTTTTCACCAGAACAAGGAAGAACTGATCGCAGCCATGAATCGCGCCGTGGAGAAATATCCCGGAGCAATCTGGAACTTTTCCCAGCCAATCGAAGATAACGTCGGCGAAACGATGACCGGCACGAAGGGTGCGCTTGCACTCAAGATCTTCGGCGACGATCTCAAGACCCTTGAAGAGAAAGGGGAGGAGGTCACCGCCGTGCTGTCGAGCATTTCGGGCATGCACGACATAAAGCTCCTGCGCGACTTCGGGCAGCCGAACCTGAATCTGACAATCGACCGCAGAGCGGCGGCGCGATTCGGAATTAACGCAGCCGACATTCAGGATGCAATCCAGACCGCTGTCGGTGGAAATGCCGTGAGCCAGGTCCTGATCGGCGAGCAGCGATATGACGTGGTGGTCCGCTATCAGGCGCAATATCGCAATACGCAGCAAGCAATTGAGAATGTGCGGCTGCTCTCGCCTTCCGGAGAACGTGTCTCACTGGCACAACTGGCGAAGGTACAGGTCAAGGACGGAGCGTATGACATTTACCGTGAAGGAAACATGCGCTACGCAGCCGTGACCTTTAATGTGAGAGGTCGAGATCTGGGAACGACCGTCGAGGACGCGATCAAGCAGATTGGCCAAAAAGTCAAACTGCCGAACGGATATCACATTGGCTGGTCTGGCGAGTACGAGAGCGAGAAGCGTGCCGAAGCGCGGCTGGCGCTGATCGTTCCCCTGACGATCCTCGTGATCTTCATCATCCTTTACACCATGTTCCGCTCTTACAAATGGGCCCTCCTGATTTTGCTCAACGTCGCTTTGGCGCGCGTCGGAGGCTTCCTCGCATTGCTGGTCACGGGGACTTATCTGAGCGTTTCTTCCGGCGTCGGGATGCTCGCTCTGTTCGGCGTGTCGGTACAGACCGGCGTCATCATGTTGGAATACATTAACCAACTCCGCGCCCGTGGGTACTCCGTCGTCGACGCCGCGGTGGAAGGAGCGGTCCTGAGACTTCGCCCGATCATGATGACCATGCTCGTGGCGACGCTCGGACTTCTTCCTGCGGCGTTGTCGCACGACATCGGATCGGATTCGCAGCGGCCTTTTGCCATCGTCATTGTAGGTGGATTGATCTCTGACTTGCTCTTAAGCATTGTGTTGCTGCCAACCTTTTACGTCTGGATCGCACGAGACGGCGATCAGCTTCCGGAATTGGAGACGGCACTTGAATAGGCGCGCGAAACTCCGAAGAAAGACCCTTTGGGTTGGGTTCGCATTCGTAGCTGTGGTAAGTGTCTCTGTTCCTTTGCGATGTCAGTCAAACGGGCCAAGCAGAATTACCATCGACGAAGCTATTCAACTGGCATTGCAGCACAACCACAACATGCTGGCGGCCCGGACCACGATTCTGCAGAGTCAAGCAGACGAGAGGCAAGCGAACACACGACCGAACCCATCGCTGTTCGCCGATTGGGAGTATCTGCCGCTCGGATCGCCAGCCAGCCAGAATCCCTCAGTCTATGGGGGCCACTCCACAGCCGATTATCTGCACGACAACACCGAAGGTGATATCGGACTCAGCTATCTGATCGAGCGCGGGAAAAAGCGGCAACACCGGTTGCAGGCTGCACGGGACATTACCGCGCAAAACAAGTCTTTGGTCGGGGACAACGAACGCACTCTCGCGTCTAACGTCGCCGCCGCATTCATTAACGTGCAGGTCGCGGAATCGACGATCGAGCTGGCCGATGCAGATCTTAAGAGCTTCCGTCAGACCGTCGACCTTGCGGAGCTACGATACAAGAAGGGCGCAATCAGCGAAGATGACTACCTGAAGATCAAGCTGCAATTGCTGCAGTTTGAGACTGACGTTCAGCAGGCACAGCTTGCCAGAGTGCAGGGTCTTTCCGATCTGCGGCAGCTGCTTGGATACGAATCGGTAGCGCCCGATTACGACGTCGTAGGAGATTTCGCGTATCAGCCCCTGCAAGGAAACGCTGAAGACTTTCAGGCCAAGGCCCTTCGGAATCGCCCAGATCTACGAGCCGCGCAACAAGGAATTGCAGCAGCGAGAAGCCAATATGAAGTCCAGAAGACCATTGCCAAGCCGGACGTTACCGTGCAAGGAAACTATTCGCATGTGAACACCATCAATACCGCGACGTTCTATGTGAGTATCCCCTTACCGATTTTCAATCGTAATCAAGGCAACATCGAGCATACGCGGATTGCCATCACCCAAGCTCAGGAGCAGGAGAAGGCCACTAGCGGCCAGGTCTTGACTGAGGTGAGAGATGCTTACGAGGGCCTTCGCGAGAGTGAACGCATCGTGCAGTTTTACCACTCTGGTTACCTGGATGTGGCTCAGAAAGACCGCGACATCAGCGAATATGCCTATAAACGTGGGGCTGCCAGTCTGCTCGATTTTCTCGATGCCGAACGCAGCTACCGAGCCACGCAACTGGCCTACCGCCAGTCGGTGGCGTCATATTTAGTCGCGCTGGAACAACTTAAGGAGGCTGTTGGGGTCAGAGTGCTAGGTCCATAAAACGCCGGTGTCGGCTCTAAATGCACACAGCGTTTCTGGAAAACGCCGAAGGAGCGGGTCATTGAACAAGCAAGAGGTTCGGAAGCGCATCGAGGAAGTCGGCATTATCCCGTCCATTCGCGTATCTACGACCGAGGATGCGATGTTCGCTGCCGAGGCGGTTGCCAGCGGAGGGATTCCGATCCTCGAAGTCACGTTGACAGTGCCGGAAGCGATTCGCGTGATCGGCCAGGTGGTGAAGCGGGCCCCCGAGTTGATCGTCGGTGCAGGTAGCGTGCACGATCCTGACACGGCGCAACGATGTCTGGATGCCGGGGCGAGATTTCTTTCCAGTGATGGTCTCGATCAAGATACGGTCCGGTTCGCGGTGCAGAAGGATGTCGTTGTCATCCCGGGAACCCTCACCCCAACCGGAATTATCAATGCGTGGAAGCTCGGTCCCGAGTTCGTGAAAGTCGTCCCTTGCGGCCACATCGGCGGGGACAGTTACATCCGAGATCTGAAAGCTATGTTTCCACAAATTCCCCTGGTCGCGGCTGGCGGAGTTAACCAACGAACAGCTTTCAATTTCATTCTTGCTGGCGCCACCGCGCTTGGTATTGGGGGCGAACTGATCCCGAGGGAGGCCATTCGACGGAGGCAGTCAAGTCGAATCGCCGAACTGTCGCGCCGATTTCTGGAGGCGGTCTCGAATGCGCGCACACTGTGAACGCAACGGGTGTCTCCTGGGAGTTGTCTGACTAAGGAGTGCGTGCTAGGAACTACCGAATGAGAGCACGGAGAATATGGGAGCGTTAGGTTGAGGAGATTCGATGAGACTGATTAGATTTGAAGACATTCACGGGAATGAAACTTTCATCAATCCAGACCGCTTGAATTTCATTTCTGATTTTGGAAGCGGAAAAACTGAACTCAACTTTGGCGGGAAGGAGGCGATAGTTTACGTCGAAATGGAGGTTGCAGCCGTTGCTAAGGCGCTGTTAAAAGTAAGCACAGATATGTGACTTTCTTATGCTCATTGGATCTTCGCCAGTCGCATTCGGAATTGGCGGAGGGCTGATTCCAATGGAAGCCATCGTCGCCGCTAGCCTGGGCGGCCCGGGCAGTAAGGGCGCTTAGGATTCAATGAGTTGAGGTTGGTTGCTGGGGTGGATTTGAAGCACCGACCTTTGGGTTATGAGCCGAGAGAAACCATAGCCCGTCTTTGCTTCTCAATGAGTTAGCTGCAGGTAATCCGATTTTCGGATCTTGTCGTACTTTTGAACGACACAGGAGCCATCGATGTGGAGACAGTCGATACTCCAGGCAAGACAATCTTTGTGACGAAAGAACTAGTTCACTCGCTCACACCACGGCAGGAGGGACTGGTTTCATGAGTGGGGAACAGCCGATCAAGGGATTGCTCTACGATACCCTGGCGCACTGGGACCGCGACAGTACTCCGGCGCATGTGCGCTAAGCCTTCCGGAAGATTATCAATTGTGGGACTGCTGCTCTCGGTGCAGAGGTCTCTGTATCGGAGCTTGAATCGGAACTGGTATTCCATACCTGCAAATCGAGGTTCTGCACGAGCTGTGGCCAACGCGCGACGGAAGCATGGCCGCAGGACTTAGAAGTAGTCCTGCCTGGCGTCGGCTACGTCGGAATCACACCAACCCTGCCGATGGAATTCCGGAGTATTCTCCAGCAAAATCGGCACATATTGCATGACATCCCCGCCATGGGAGCAGAGGCCGCCCAACCTCCCTGACATTCGCCAACCAAATTGATCGGTCAAAATTGATTTTTGTATTTCCTGTACATCAAGATGCTATTAAGGGTACGGTCTGTTTTGCCTGGATCCTGCCGTTTCGTTGCGTGAACTCTAGGTGAAACCGATTTTCCGAAGAATGCTCTGGCTATCGATGGCTTCTCATTCCGAAGACGACAAGAACATTCCTTGGGCTTCATGCACCACTGAAGTAAAGCTGGCGCACTCTTTGATGTTGCGCAAGGTCGATGCGTATGCCGCTCATCCATCAAATTACGACGGATAGCTCCAAATGGCCATTGTCACATGATCCTGTGATGTGGTAGCGTGCCACAAGTATGCGGCGACTGCTTGCCATTTTCGTCTTGGCGGTTAACGCTTGGGGCCTTTCGGCGCCATTTGCGTTGGCGGCGAACGTCGATAGCGCGCCCGCCTGTTGCCGCAGGAACGGTAAGCATCACTGTATGTCGGCGATGTCCGGCACGACAGTGTCTACCGACAACGGCGCAGTCCTTCGCTCTCAGTCCTCGAAGTGCCCTTACAATTCTGAGACTGCAAGGCCTGGCTTCGTGGCGAAAGTGGTGGTATCAACCACTTCGACCCTGCATTCTCCGTCCGAGTCTTTCGTTCCGCGGACTGAGTCCGCACGGTTTGAGTCTTACTCCACCGGATCAATCTCTCCTCGCGGTCCTCCCGCTTAGCTCCTACTCCGAGCAATCTCCATAGAGAAGGCCTGGAAGTTCACCTAGGGCTGTGCCGTCCTACACGTTGTGGGCGTGAGAACAACGGCACCACGAAGGCTTGTCTGGTTCGTTTTGGGGACTCAGTTCATACGCTAAACCGCGGAG
>Ga0335069_10006180_pt1 | contig 17438 bp, 12 predicted proteins | sample Lox_Sample_11_FD_206714 | JGI IMG/M metagenome (GOLD analysis project Ga0335069, IMG submission 206714) | Soil microbial communities from Loxahatchee National Wildlife Refuge, Florida, United States - Lox_Sample_1.1 | ecosystem: Environmental > Terrestrial > Soil > Wetlands | place: USA... | reverse complement strand
CTTCGCCAATTGCGGAGTCGGCCACAGCCTTGATCAAGCCGCTCCGAGCGGACGCGGCCGGCCGGGACCCCGCGCCGCGCGTGGGGCCGGAAGGGCCTGCCGGCTCAGCGCACGCCGGCGGCCTTCAGCGTGTCCGCCATGTAGGTGCCGAAGTCGGCCTTCAGTTTCTTCAGCGAGTCGAGGTGGATGTACATCATGTGGCCGGCCTCGTAGTAGGTCATCCGCAGGTTGCCGCGCACCGCCGGATCGAGCCCCATGTGCCGCACGGTGTAGTCCGTGGCGTAGAACGGTGTGGCCAGGTCGTAATAGCCGTTGGCGATCCAAACCTTCAGGAACGTGTTCTTCGTCATCGCCTGCTTCAGCGTCTGGGCGACGTTGAGGTATTCGTTCTCGACGTTGCGGAAGCTCCAGGGCTGCACGTTGCCGGTCAGGACCTCATACGGCAGGTCGCTCTCGTACTTCAGCTCCCGCCGGGCGTAGTCGTTCATCGCGTTCGTGTAGCCGCCCATGATCGCCTCCATGCTCGGGTCGAAGAACTCGCCGGAGTTGCGGTAGCTCACGCCCTCGCCGGGCGCGATGCCGACCAGCCGGCTGTCGAGCCGCCCGATGGTCCGGTTCTCGTCCCGCCGCAGCTCGCGGACGAACTGGAAGATGCTCACCCGCAGGTTGTGCTTGTCGATGAAGTCCTCCTTCAGGCCGGTGAGCGTCGCCAGCTCCTTGGCCACGCGCTCCCGCTCCTTCGCCGGCAGCGCATCGCCCTCCATTAGCGCCAGCGTGTAGTCCTTGGCCGCGAATTCCTTCGCCCGCGCCAGCGCCGACGGCAGGTCCCTCGCCCAGTCGCCCTTGAGCTTGCCGTGGTACCAGGCGGCCGCGGTGTAGGTCGGCAGGAAGAGCTGGAACGGCAGGTCGTTGCCCGCGGCGAAGTCGGCGGTCTCGAAATTCATGATCGCCGACACCAGCACGATGCCGTTCAGGTACAGCGTGTACTTCTGCTGCAGGTAGTCGGACAGGCCCGCGGCGCGGGTCGTGCCGTAGCTTTCGCCGACGAGGAACTTGGGCGAGGCCCAGCGCTCGAAGCGCGAGGTGTAGAGCCGGATGAACTCGCCGACCGACTCGATGTCGCCGGTGAAGCCGTGGAACTGCTTCGCGTCGACGTCCTTCGCCGCCCGGCTGTAGCCGGTCGAGACGGGATCGATGAACACGAGGTCGGTCTCGTCGAGCCACGAGTACTCGTTGTCCTGCCATTTGTAAGGCGGCGGCAGCGACTCGCCCTTGTCGGTCATGACCACCCGCTTCGGGCCCAGCGCCCCGAGATGCAGCCAGACCGAGGACGAGCCCGGACCGCCGTTGAACGAGAACATCACCGGCCGCTTCGCCGGGTCGGCCTCGCCCTCCTTGGTGTAGGCGACGAAGAACATGTTGGCCCGCGGCTTGTCCTTGTCGTCCTTCAGCACGAGATAGCCGGCGGTGGCCTTGTACTTGATCGTCTTGCCGCCGAGGGTGATCTCATGCTCGGTCACCGAGAGCTTCGGCTCCTTGGCCTCGGGGGCCGCGGCGGCGGGTTTCTCGTCGGCGTGGGCGGGTTTCTCCTTCGGTTCCTCGTCGGCCCGGACGAGGGCGGCCAGGGCGAGGGCGAACAGGCAGGCGGGGGCGTGGGTCAGTTTCATGGGGAGGCGATGGGCGGGAGCAAACCCGGCCCGGGACGCGAGGCAAACGGAAACGCCCAGCGGGCGATTTCCCTGAAACCAACTCGCGCCGGCGGCGTCATTCCACCCAGCGGCCCGCGCGGCGGCGCGAGGATTGCCTTCGCGGCCGCTTCCGCTTGTCTGGCCGCACCCCTGCATGAAAATCGTCCTGCTCGTCATCCTGCTCGGCCTCTCCACCGCGGGCTTCATCTGGTACCACGCGCGGTCCACCCGGGCCCAGTCCACCCCGGACTACACCACCGCGACCGTGTCGCGCGGCGACATCATGCAGGAGGTCACCGCCACCGGCCAGATCGACGCCGTGCTTTCGGTCGACGTCGGCAGCCAGGTCTCCGGGCTGATCACCAAGCTCTACGTCGACTACAACTCGAAGGTGAAGCAGGGCGACAAGGTGGCGGAACTCGATCCGTCCACCTACCAGCAGGCCCTCCTGCAGGCCGAGGCCAACCTCGCCTCATCCCAGGCGGCCTACGCGCTGGCCGAAATCAACGCCAAGCGGACCGAGGACCTTTACGCCAAGGCGCTCGTGACCCACCAGGACAACGACCAGGCGCAGGCCCAGCTGCAGCAGGCCAAGGCCCAGCTCATGATCAGCCAGGCCAATGTCGAGAACGCCAAGGTGAACCTCTCGCGGTGCACCATCTACTCCCCAATCGACGGCATCGTCATCTCCAAGCAGACGGAGGTGGGCAAGACCGTCGCCGCCAGCCTGAACGTGCCGACCTTGTTCACGATCGACAACGACCTTTCCCACATGCAGATCACCGCCGCGGTGGCCGAGGCCGACATCGGCGCGGTCGCCGAGGGCCAGCAGGCCAGTTTCACGGTCGACGCGTTCCCGAACCGCAAGTTCAGCGGCACGATCACCCAGGTGCGCAACGCCCCGCAGAACACCAACAACGTCATCACCTACCAGACGATGATCGGGGTCGACAACCGTGACCTCAAGCTGCGCCCGGGCATGACGGCCAACGTCGCGATCACCGTCGCCCAGCGGCTCAAGACCCTCAAGGTGCCCAATGCCGCCCTGCGCGTGCGGATCCCCGAGGGGCTCGCGGTCAACCGGCCGGCCGCATCCGCGGCGCCGGCGGGCGGCGCCGCCGCCAACTCCGGCCCGGCCGCAGGCGCCACCCCGCCGCCGGCCGGCGGCGGCGGCGGACGCGGATTCTTTGGCGAAAATGCGACGCCCGAGCAGCGGCAGAAGATGCGCGAGATCATGGCCGAGGTCGGCTTCAGCTGGGGCTCGGGCCCGCCCACCCCCGAGCAGCGCGCGCAGATGCGCAAGCTGATGCTCGAGCGCGGGCTGATCACCCCCGAACAGGCCGCGGCCGCCGCCGCGCGCGCCGCCGGCAACGAGCCGGTCTACGTGACCCGCACGGTCTACCGGCTGCCCGGCGGCAACCGCGCGGCCACGCCGGAGGCGGTCACGGTCAAGGCGGGCATCACCGACGGCCTGATGACGGAGATCGCGGACGGCCTCGCCGAGGGTGACGTCGTCATCACCAGCGTCTCGCTCCCGTCGGCGAACTCCGCCGCGCCCGCCAATCCGTTCGGCGGCCCGCGCCGCTTCTGAGCCCGCATGGCCGCGGTCGTCCAGATCGACGAGATCCACAAGATCTACGATTCCGGCGAGGTGCCGGTGCACGCCGTGCGCGGCGTGACGCTGACCATCCAGCGCGGCGAGTTCGTCGCCGTGATGGGCGCCTCGGGCTCGGGCAAGTCCACCCTGATGAACCTGCTCGGCTGCCTCGACCGGCCGACCCGCGGCCGGTACCTGCTCGACGGCGTCGACGTCTCCCACCTCGGGCGCGACCAGCTGGCGGACATCCGCAACCTCAAGATCGGATTCGTGTTCCAGGGCTTCAACCTCCTGGCGCGCACCACCGCGCGCGAGAACGTCGAGCTGCCCATGCTCTACGGCCGGCGCCACCTCACGTCGCGCCAAATCCACGAGCGGGCCATGCGCTGCCTCGACCTGGTCAGCCTCGCCAACCGCGCGAACCATTTTCCCAGCCAGCTCTCCGGCGGCCAGCAGCAGCGCGCCGCCATCGCCCGCGCCTTGGTCAACGACCCGCAGGTCATCCTCGCCGACGAGCCCACCGGCAACCTCGACAGCAAGACCTCGGTCGAGGTCATGGGCGTCTTCCAGCAGCTCAACGAGCAGGGCATCACCATCGTCATGGTGACCCACGAGCTCGACATCGCGCGCTACTGCCGGCGCAGCCTCGTGATGCGCGACGGGCGGCTGGTCAGCGACACGCCGGTCGCCGACCGGCTCAGCGCCGCCACGGAGCTGCGGCGGATCCAGGAGGCCGAAAGCGCGGCCAAGCTGACCGACTGACCATGCGGCTGCTCAACACGCTCAAGGTCGCCCTCCGCGCGCTGCGCCGCAACGCGCTGCGCTCCGTGCTCACCGCGCTCGGCATCATCATCGGCGTCGCCGCCGTCATCGCCATGGTTGCCATCGGCAACGGCGCCAAGGCCCAGGTCGAGGCCAGCATCGCCAGCCTCGGCCAGAACATCATCACCGTCTTCCCCGGCAACTTCACCTCGGGCGGCGTCCGCGGCGGCTGGGGCACGGCGAGCACCCTGACGGTCGACGACGCCCTGGCCATCCGCGGCCAGGTGGCGGGCATCACCGCGGTCAGCCCCGAGATGCGCGATCGCGCGCAGATCCTGGCGAACGGGCTCAACTGGAACACGCAGGTGCTCGGGGAGGACATCAATTATCCGGAGATCCGGGTCTGGCCGTTTGCCGCCGGCTCGAACTTCTCCGAGGCCGACGTGCGCAGCGCCGCCAAAGTCTGCATCATCGGCAAGACCGTCGCCGACCAGCTGTACCCCGACAAGGACCCGGTCGGCCAGACGCTGCGCATCCGCAACATCCCGTTCAAGGTGCTCGGCCTGCTCGCCAGCAAGGGTTTCAACTACTTCGGCCAGGACCAGGACGATGTCGTCATCATTCCCTACACCAGCCACCTCAAGCGCATCGCGCGGCGGCCGTACCTCGGCTCGATCATGGTCCAGGCCGAGGTCGCTGAGCAGATGCCGCGCGTGCAGCAGGACATCACCGATCTGCTCCAGCAGCGCCGCAACGGCAAGGACCCCGACTTCACCGTCCGCAACCAGCTCGAGCTCGCGCAGGCGGCGACGGCCACGACCCAGACCATGACGATCCTGCTCGGGGCCATCGCGGGTGTCTCGCTCGTCGTCGGCGGCATCGGCATCATGAACATCATGCTGGTGTCCGTCACCGAACGCACCCGCGAGATCGGCATCCGGCTCGCCGTCGGTGCGCACGGGCGCGACGTGCTGCTGCAGTTCCTGGCCGAAGCCATCGTGCTCAGCCTCATGGGCGGCCTGCTCGGCGTCCTGCTCGGGATCGGCTCGTCGCGGCTCATCTCAAACCTCAACCATTGGCCCGTCCTGGTCTCGACGACCGCCATCCTGGGCGCGGTCGGATTCAGCGGCGCGATCGGCGTCTTTTTCGGCTTCTATCCGGCGCGCAAGGCGGCCCAGCTCGACCCGATCGAGGCGCTGCGGTACGAATAGGTGGAAAGGGGTAAGCGGTAAGCTCTAAGCTGGAAGGCGGAAACCCGAGGCTTAAGGCTAACCGCTGAAAGCTGATTGCCTGCACCCTGGGACCCTCGCTTGCGGGCGGCTACCCTGAATCGCGATCGCGAGGTCCCGCCGGCGCGAGAGCGTGGCGACCCTTCGCGATCGATTGACCCGTCGCCCACGTCACGGTGTCGGCTTCATGCGATGCCAGCTCCGGCCAATGGCGCCATTTGTCCCATTTGCGGGACGGCTGGCTCCCGCCCGCGGGGGAAAAAGGCGTAATCGGCTCGGGGCGCCAATTTTGCGAAGTGTTCTTATCCTCCTTGAGGACAGCTGCTTAGCCTCGCTGTTTGCGGATTGGCATGAGCGGTGCAATGGATGGTGCCAACAACCCTTCCACGACATGAAAACCATCACCTCAATTTCGATCACGACCGCCGCCGCTCTCGCCGGTGTTCTCCTCGTCAAGTTCGGCAACGCCTCCTTCCTCGCCGGCCTGCCGGCTGAGAAGTTTTTCCTGGCTGCGGCGGGTGTGGCCATGGCCGCCTTCGCCGCCTACGACTATTCCCGCGAGTTCCACCCGCTGCGGGTGCCGGCGCCAGTGGCGCGGCCGTCGCTGCCTTCCTCCACGGTGCCGGCCTCCGGTCGCTGCGCGCGCCAGGCCGCGTGATTTCACTCCGCGACGCCGACGGATTCTCCCGCCGGCGCCGCACGTCCGACCTCAGGTCCGCGGCGCTTGACAGTTCATTTTCCCCGCCAGTCACTTTTTCCCATGGCAGCCAATGATCCCGCCCCGCACCGCATCCTGGTGGCTGATGACCAGCCCGACGTGCTCGAGGCCCTGCGCCTGCTGCTCAAGGCCGAGGGCTACCTGATCGACACGGCCAAGTCACCCAGTTCGGTGATGAAGGCGGTGGAGCAGCGCGACTACGCGCTGGCCATCATCGATCTCAACTACGCGCGCGACACCACGTCGGGCCAGGAAGGGCTTGAATTGCTCGGCAAGCTGCAGGCGGCCGATCCGACGCTGCCGGTCGTGGTCATGACCGCCTGGGCCAGCGTGGAGGTGGCGGTCGAGGCGATGCGCCGGGGCGCGAAGGATTTCATCACGAAGCCGTGGGAGAACCCGCGCCTGATCTCGATCGTCAAGAACCAGATCGACCTCGCGAGCACGGTCCGCGCCTACCAGCGCCTCGAGCAGGAGAACCAGATCCTCCGCGGCAAGGGCGGGCCGAACCTCATCGCCCAATCCCCGGCGATGCGGCCCGTGCTGGAGATCATCGCCCGCGTCGGACCGTCCGACGCAAACGTCCTCATCACCGGCGAAAACGGCACGGGCAAGGGCCTCGTGGCCCAGGCGCTGCACGCAGTGTCGGTGCGCGCCGGCAAGCCCTTCATCTCGGTCAACATGGGCGGCCTCCCCGAGGGCGTGTTCGAGAGCGAGCTTTTCGGCCACGTGCGCGGCGCGTTCACCGACGCCAAGACCGACCGCGCCGGCCGCTTCGAGCTGGCCGACTCCGGGACGCTGTTCATGGACGAGATCGGCAACATCCCGATGAGCCAGCAGTCGAAGATTCTCCGCGTCCTCGAAACCGGGGAGCTCGAGCGCGTGGGCTCGTCGCGCACCTACCGCGTGAACGTCCGCCTGATCTCGGCGACCAATGCGGACGTGCAGGCCGAGGTCGCCGCCGGCAAGTTCCGCCAGGACCTGCTCTTCCGGCTCAACACGATCCACGTCCATCTCCCGCCGCTGCGCGAGCGCCGCGAGGACATCGCGCTGCTGGCGCAGCACTTCCTCAAGGGTCACGTCGAACGCTACCGCAAGGCGATCACCGGCTTTGACGACAGCGCGCTCGAGGCGATGAAGAACTACTCCTGGCCCGGCAACGTGCGCGAGCTCGACCACGCGGTCGAACGCGGCGTGCTGATGACGCAGGGCAAGCTGGTGCGCGCGCCCGACCTCGGGCTCAACGCCGGCCAGGCCGCGCCGCGGCTCGAGGACATGAGCCTCGAGGAAGTCGAAGGATTTTTGATCAAGAAGACTCTGGCCCGCTGCGACGGCAACGCCCGCAAGGCCGCCGAGCAGCTCGGCCTCAGCCGCAGCGCGTTCTACCGCCGGCTGGAGCGTTACGGCTTGTAATGCGATTGCGGTAGGAAGTTTGGCCGCAAAAAGGCGCAGAAGGCCCAAAACAGGTGGATGCATGATGAGATCTTCGCCCTCTGCGATTGCATTCGGGAAACCGCGTTTTCGCTGCATTGCCACCTCCGACACGGCCATTTGGAGAGAGTGTATGAAAGCGGCCTCGCGCCGCGCCTCCGCAAACAGTCGCTCACCGTGAATCAGCAGCACCCGCTGGCTGTCTTTGATGAAGACGGCTCAACGCTGGGTGAATTCCATGCGGACCTCGTCGTCGTCCACCGACTGATCGTCGAGCTCAAGGCGGGCCGCGCACTCGCCGACGAGCATGTCGCCCAGCTGATCGGTTACCTGCGCGCCTCGCGCCTCGAACATGGCCTCCTGATAAACTTCGGGTCGCCCAAGCTGGAGGTCAAAAAGTTCGTCCTTTCAGCGCGTTAATCGTTTTGCGCTTTTTGCGCAATTTTGCGGCCATAGTTCTACCGCGATGCCTTCCTCCAAAAAACGCCGCCTGGCGCACGAACAGCGCGTCTTCCTCTACGCGCTGCTGGCCGGGCTGCCCGCGATTGTCGTGGCGGGCTCGCTGCTGCTGACCGGCGACTTCACGCCGAAGGTCCAATGGACGCTCGGGCTCCTGATGCTGGGCTTCTGGCTCGGCTACGCCCTCCTCGTCCGCGAGATCGTCGTGCGCCCGCTGCAGACGATGGCGAACCTGCTCACCGCGCTGCGCGAGGGCGATTTTTCCACCCGGGCCCGCGGCGCCAACCGCGACGAGCCCCTCGGCGACGTGATGGCGGAGATCAATCTCCTCGGCAGCGTCCTGCAGGAGCAGCGGCTCGGCGCCCTCGAGGCCACCGCCCTGCTGCGCACGGTCATGGAGGAGATCGACGTCGCCATTTTCGCCTTCGACGGCAACTCGACGCTGCGGCTGGTCAACCGCGCCGGCCAGGAACTGCTGGGCCAGCCCGCCGAGCGCATCCTCGGTCGGCAGGCGGACGAACTCGACATGACCGACTGTCTCGCCGGCGAGTCCGCCCGGGTGCTGAACCGCACCTTCCCCGGCGGCGCCGGACGGTGGGGTATGCGACGGACGTCTTTCCGCGAGGGCGGACTGCCGCACTCGCTCCTGGTCATCGCCGACCTCAGCCAGCCCCTGCGCGAGGAGGAGCTGAAGGCCTGGCAGCGGCTCGTGCGCGTGATCGGACACGAGTTGAACAACTCGCTCGCCCCGATCAAATCGATCGCCGGCAGCCTCATGACCGTGATGCGCCGGCCGCAGAAGCCCGATGACTGGGAGGACGACCTGCGGGGCGGGCTCGAGATCATCGAGGCGCGGGCCGAGGGCCTGAACAAGTTCATGCAGGCCTACGCCCGGCTGGCCAAGCTGCCGCCGCCGCACAAGCAGCCGGCGGAGGTCGGGCCGCTGATCGGACGCATCGCGTCCTTCGAGACCCGCATTCCGGTGCAGGTGCTGGGCGGGCCGGCGATCACCGCCCAGATCGACTCCGCCCAGATCGAGCAGGCCGTCATCAACCTGATCAAGAATGCGGTCGACGCCGCGCTCGAGACCCGCGGCGGCGTCCGCATCGGCTGGCGCAAGACCCCGGGCGCCGTGGAAATCTTCATCGAGGACGACGGTCCAGGCATCGCCAATCCGCAGAATCTCTTCGTCCCCTTTTTCACGACCAAGCCCTCGGGCTCGGGCATCGGGCTGGTCCTCTGCCGGCAGATCGCCGAGAACCACGGCGGCGCGCTCACGCTGGAAAATCGCGAGCACGCGACCGGCGGTCTCGCCCGGCTGCGCTTGCCGGTGTGACGCCCCCCCTGGCGGCGGAACCCCGCCGCCGGATGGGTTCGAAACCTTGGCCAAGGGGAAAGCGCGGCCAGGAGGCCTGCCTCAGCTTCCCGATATTGGGACGGCCACATCCCGCGTTCGCTCTATGGGGTCTGTCCCCTTGGAAAGAGTCCTGTCGCTTCTGGTTCGCCCACAAATAGTTACAGCTTGTCTTCTTCTTGGCACGAGCGCTGCGATACTGCAGCAGACATCACTGCATCCGCATGGATATCCCCCGTCCCAACGTCGCCAAGGAAAAGCGAAAGAAGCGCATCATTTACGGCGCCATCGCCGGTCTCGTGCTGATCGGGATCACCGTCCTGCTGGCCCGCCTCAAGCCGGCCGCGCCGACGGTGGAGCGCAACCTCGTGTGGATCGACACGGTGAAGCGCGGCCCGATGACGCGCGAGGTGCGCGGCCTGGGCACGCTGGTGCCCGAGGAGATCCGTTGGATCGCCGCCCGCACGCAGGGCCGCGTCGACCAGATCATCCTGCGGCCCGGCGCGGTGGTGCAGCCCGGCAGCCTGATTCTCGTCCTGAACAATCCCGATGTCGTCTCGGCCGCCGCCAACGCCGACTCCCAGTTGCACGCCGCGCAGGCGCAATTGACCAACCAGCGGATCCAGCTCGAGAGCCAGGTGCTGGCCGCGGAGTCCGCCGCCGCCAACGCCAAGTCGACCTTCCAGCAGGCCAAGCTGCAGGCGGAAGTGAACGAGGCCCTGTTCAAGGACGGACTGGTCTCGCCGCTCGAGCTCAAGCGTTCGACCGTGCTGGCCGACGAGGCCGAGCTGCGCAACGAAATCGAGCAGAAGCGCTATGCCTTCGCCAAGGACTCGATCAAGCCGCAACTCGCCGTCCAGGAGGCCGAGGTCGAGCGACTGGACTCACTGGCCAAGCTGCGCCACGAGGAACTCGACGCCCTCCAGGTGCGCGCCAGCATGAACGGCGTCCTTTCCGCCCTGCCGGTCGAGGTGGGTGCGCAGGTCCAGCCCGGCACCAACCTGGCCCGCGTGGCCGACCCGACCAAGCTCAAGGCCGAGGTCCGCATTGCCGAGACCCAGGCCAAGGACATCGCCATCGGCCAGGTGGCCCAGGTCGACACCCGCAACGGCATTGTCGACGGCCACGTCTCCCGCATCGACCCGGCGGTGCAGAATGGCACGGTCACCGTGGACGTGTCGCTCACCGGCGAGCTGCCCAAGGGCGCCCGCCCCGACCTCTCGGTCGACGGCAAGATCGAACTCGAGCGGCTGGACGACGTCGTGTATGTCGGCCGGCCGGCCTTCGGCCAGGAAAAGAGCACCGTCGGCATCTTCAAGCTGGCGGAGAACGGCAGCGACGCCGTGCGCACCACGGTGCAGCTCGGCCGCAGCTCGGTGAACACCATCGAGATCGTCCACGGCCTCGTGCCCGGCGACCGCGTCATCCTGTCCGACATGTCCCAATGGGACTCCAACGACCGGATTAGACTAAACTGATTTGCGAATTGCGATTTACGACGGACGATTCTTCCCCTCCCCAGCCGTGTACGCCATCGTCATTGTCCTCTCGCTCCTCTCGCTGCTGGTCGCCACCGACCCGGCTGATTGAACCGCAGCCATTCGTCAATCGTCACGCGGAAATCGTAAATTCCTGAAACCTTTCACCGTCCCGCGTGTTTTCACCCCATCCACCAGGCTCCCCTATGACCACCGATAACCCTACGCTGATCAAACTCGAAGGCGTGACGAAGGTCTTTTTGACCGACGAGGTCGAGACCCATGCCCTCTCCGGCATCCACATGGACATCCGCAAGGGTGAATACGTGTCGATCGCCGGCCCGTCCGGCTGCGGCAAGTCGACCCTGCTGTCGATCCTCGGCCTGCTGGACACGCCCACCGACGGCACCTACTACCTCAACAGCCGGCCGGTGCACGGCCTGACGCTGCCGGAGCGCGCCCGCATCCGCAATCGCGAGATCGGCTTCATTTTCCAGTCGTTCAACCTCATCGGCGACCTCACGGTCTACGAGAACGTCGAGCTGCCGCTCACTTACCGCGGCATGCCCGCCGGCGAGCGCAAGCAGCGCGTGACCGAGGCCCTCGAGAAGGTCGGCATGGGGCACCGCGCCAAGCACCTGCCGTCGCAGCTCTCCGGCGGCCAGCAGCAGCGCGTGGCAGTCGCCCGCGCCCTGGCCGGCTCGCCCGCGGTCCTGCTCGCCGACGAGCCGACGGGTAACCTCGACTCGAAGAACGGCGACGCCGTCATGGAGCTGCTTCATTCGCTGCACAAGGCCGGCTCAACCATCGTCATGGTCACGCACGACGCCCGGTTCGCCCGGCACGCCGAGCGCACCATCCATGTCTTCGACGGCCGCGTCGTCGAGGAGCAGGTCGAGGCCTGACGTTCCTTTCCACGCGGGCGGCGCCCGCGCCGCCCGACCCGGGCTTGCCCTCCGCCAGTTGCGCTCGAATCCGGACCTATCGGTGGTCTCTTCCGGAGCACTGGCGCAGGGCTTCCGCCCGGACGGGCGCCAACCTTCCCCGGCCTGATCCGGCGGCGCTTGAATCCTCCCGCGCGTTCCGCCATCCGGCCCGTCAATTCCCAGAATGAAATTCGCCCTGCGCACCCTGCTCAAGTCTCCCGGCTATACCCTCGTGGCCCTGGTCACGCTGGCCCTGGGCATCGGCGTGAACACCGCGATGTTCAGCCTCGTGGACGCCCTGCTCTACCGCGGCGGACCCTTCCCCCACGCCGAGCAGCTGCATCAGATCATCGGCGACACGCGTCAGGGGCCGCGCTATGTGTTCTCCGAGCCGGAAATCCGCGAGATGCGCGCCCGGACCTCGGCGTTTTCGAGCGTCACCACCTTCTGCTACCAGCAAAGCGCGCTGGCCGAACCCGGCCGCCCCGCGGAACAGGTCTTCAACCTGATGGCCTCGGCGGAATTCTTCGACACTTTCGGCGTCGGCCCGATGCTCGGCCGCGGCTTCACCGCCGACGAGACCCGCCCGGGCCACAACCCGGTCATCGTCCTGAGCTATACGTTCTGGCAGCAGCGCTTCGGCGGACGCCGGGACGTCATCGGACGCGCGCTCCGGGTCGACGGCGAGAGCGTCACCATCATCGGCGTCATGCCCGCCAGCTTCGACTACCGGCTCCAGTGGGGCAACGCGGCGTTCTGGCGCCCGCTCAATTTCACGCCCCAGCAGGAATCCACCCGGACCTACCGGAACTTCCTGCTCGTCGGCCGGCTGCAGCCCGGAGCCACCGCCGCGCAGGCGACCGCCGAGTTGGAAGCGGTGGCGCGCGCCCAGCAGAAGGATTTTCCGAACGACTACGCCGGCCTGCGCTACCGGGCCACGCTGCTGCGCGACGCGCAGATGGACGACGACAGCCGGCACATCGTCTGGACGCTGCTGGGCCTCGCGGGTTTCGTGCTGCTGATCGCCTGCGCCAATCTCGCCAACCTCCAGCTCGCCCGGGCCACCTCCGCCGTGCGGGAGTTCGCCATCCGCGCCGCGCTCGGCGCCTCCCGCGGGCGGCTGATCCGTCAGCAGCTGACCGAGTGCCTGCTGCTCTCAGCCGCCGGGGGCGGACTCGGGATCGTGCTCGCCCTGTGGGTCAACCACCTGCTGTCCGCAACGATCTACATCGGAGAGCGGCCGGGCGGACTGGACCTCGAACTCGATCCGGGCGTGCTCGTGGCCACGATCGCCCTCGCCGTCCTCACCGGCATCATCTTCGGCATCGTGCCCGCCTGGTTCGCCTCGCGCACGGACATTGTCGCGACGCTGAAGTCGCAATCCCGCGGCTCCACCTCGGGGCGCGGCCATCACCGGATGCGGCAGGCCCTGGTCGTCGCCGAAGTGGCCCTCGCGCTCGTGCTCCTCGGCGGGGCCGGGGTCATGTATCGCGGCTTCGACCGTTACCTGCACCACAATCCGGGCTGGGACACCGACCGCGTGCTCGCCGCGGTCCTGCCGCTGGGCGACAAGCGCTTTCCCACCCCCGAATCGCAGATCGATTTTTACCGCCGGATCGAGACACGCCTCGGCGCCCTGCCCGGGGTGGAGAGCGTCGCGCTCGCCACCAGTTTGCCGATCTGGGACTACGGCACCGAACGCAAGATCTTCACCGAGCAGCAAGCTTCCGGAGACAAGGCCAACCTGCCGGTGGCCAGCCACACGATGGTCACCTCGGATTTTTTCCAGACCCTCGGAGTGCCGCTGCTCGAGGGCCACGGCTTCGCGCCGGACCTCAAGCGCGACAGCCCGAAGGTGATCGTGATCAATGACGCCCTCGCCCGCCATTTCTGGCCCGGCCGCAGCGCCATCGGCCAGCGCCTGGCCTCGCTCAACGGCGAGGAAGTCGTGTGGAGCGAGGTGATCGGCGTGGTTCGCACCACCGAGGCGGCGGCGGCCTTCGGCCACCCGGACTCGCCCTACCAGATCTTCCGCCCGATCGTGCACGAGCCCTGGTCCTGGGTGCGCCTGGCGGTGCGCAGCCAAGCCCCGGCCGCGCTGATCGAGAGCGTGCGGCGCGCGGTCGCCGAGGTCGATCCGGACCTGCCGGCCGACTCGCTGATGACGATTCCCCAGTACATGGACCTCAGCCGCCATAATCTCGTCGTGGTGGCGCAGATCCTCGGCGGCTTCGCCCTGCTGGGCCTGGTTCTGGCCTCCGTCGGCATCTACGGCGTGATCTCCAACCTCGTCGCCCAGCGCACCGGCGAGTTCGGCATCCGCCTGGCCCTCGGCGCGCAGACCTCCGACGTCCTGGGGCTCGTGCTGCAGCACGGCCTGCTCCTCTGCGGGATTGGCCTCGGGCTTGGCTTGGCCGGTGCCTACGGCCTCAGCCGTCTGCTTGGCTCGATCATTCCGCGCGTCGTCAACCCGGACCCGCTGGCCCTCGGCGGCACCGCGGCGGCGCTCTTCGGCGTCGCCCTCCTCGCCTGCTGGCTGCCCGCCCGCCGGGCGACCCAGGTGGACCCCATCGTTGCCCTGCGGGCCGAATGAAAACGAGTGAAAGTGACCATGACCCTTGGACCGAAGTCATCACCCCGCCTCTAGCCATCGCCCGCCCGCCGACCCTTCCACTTTCACCGTCACTCCCACCTTAGCGCACACTCCGGCCTCCATTCCCTCCGCTTCTCGACCTCATTCAAGCCGCAACTCTCGCACTTCGGAGCCCCCGTCCCCCTAGACTTAATTTCCGGTGTCAGTAGACTAAACTCACAGCAGAATCACCCCACGCTGGTTCGCCTTTCGCACCGAGCCAGCCATGCCAGAATCACCGGCCGACCCCAGCCCGCCAACCCGCCTCGCCTCCCGCCTCCGGCATTGGTTTGCCGGGCTGCCCTCTGACCTGCGCCAGGCGCTCCGGCAGCTGACGAAGACGCCCGGCACGACCCTGGTGGTGGTGCTCTCGCTCGCCCTCGGCATCGGCGCCAGCACGACGGTGCTCTGCTGGATCGAGAATCTCCTGCTCCGCCCGCTGCCCGGCGTCGAACGCGAGGAGGACCTGGTCATCCTCACCACCAGCGCGGCCGGGCGGATGTGGGACACGCTCTCCCTGCCCGACCTCCGGGACGTCGCCGCCGAGAAGAAGGTGTTTTCCGGGGTTTGTGGCTCGCAGCAGACGCCGGCATGCCTCGCGACCGGGAGGAGCACCGAGTGGATCTACGGACAGATCGTCACCGCCGGCTTCTTTGACGTGCTGGGCGTGAAGCCGCTGCTGGGACGCACGTTCCAACCCGCGGAGGATGAGAAGCCGGGCGGGCACCCGGTGATCGTCATCAGCGAGCGGCTGTGGCGGAAAACTTTTTCCGCGGACCCGGCGATCATCGGCCGGGTCATCACGCTCAATCGCCACGCCTTCACGGTTGTCGGCGTCACTCCCGCCGGTTTCTACGGGGACATCACGGGACTGCGCTGCGAGTTCTGGGCGCCGACCATGATGCATCACGAGGTGGCCTATGCGGGCATCGCGCCGGAGCTGGTGCTCAAGCGGTACGCGCGCTGGCACCACACCTACGCCCGGCTCCAGCCCGGCGTCACCCTGGCCCAGGCCCGGGCCGCGCTGAACGTGCTTTCGACCCGGCTCGAACTGACCTATCCCGAAACGAATCGCGACATCCGGCTGCACGCCTGGCCTCTCTGGAACTCCACCTATGGCGCCCAGAGCATTTTCCGACCGGTGCTCGGCCTCCTGCTCGGAGTGAGCCTTGGCGTGGTTCTCATCGTGGCGGCCAACGTCGCCAATCTCCAGCTGGCGCGGGCGACCGCCCGCGTGAAAGAGATCGCGGTCCGCCTGGCCGTCGGAGCCAGCCGCGCGCGTCTGATTCGCCTGGTGCTCACGGAAAGCCTCCTGCTCGCGACGGCCGGCGGCGTGCTCGGCATCCTGCTGGCCGAGTGGCTCGTGGGCCTCTTCCGGTTCTTCCTGCCCCGCACCCACCTCCCCGTGAACCTGGTGCAGACCATCGACGGACGGGTGCTGGCGGCGACGGTGATCCTGACCGTCCTCACCGGTCTGCTGTTCGGCCTGGTGCCCGCGCTGCAGGCCTCGCGCCCCGAGCTCAACCTGGCGCTGAAGGACGGCGGCCGCACGGCGACGGGCGGCGCCGGTCACCATCGCATCCGCGGGCTGTTGGTCGTGGGCGAGGTGGCGCTGGCGCTGGTCCTCCTCGTCGGCACCGCGCTGTGCCAGCAGGGCCTGCGCCGATCGCAGCAGATCGATCCCGGACTCGAGCCGCGTGGCGTGCTCGTGGCCGGACTCCGTGTCGGCATGAACGGCTACACGCGGGAGAGCGCGCCCGAGTTTTTCCGCCTCGTGCAGCAGCGCGTGGCGGTCATGCCCGGTGTTGCATCCGTCGCCCTGGCCAACTGGTTTCCGCTCGGCTTCGAGGACACCGGCACCGCCAACATCGAGCTGCCGGATCATCCGCGGCGGCCCGGCGAACAGTGGAATTTCCGGCTCGCCGTGGTTTCGCCGGCGTACTTTGCCACCTTCCGCATTCCGCTGCTGGCCGGGCGCGATTTCACCGACCGCGACGATCTGAAGTCGCCCGCCGTGGCGGTGGTCAACGAGTCCATGGCCCGCCAGCTCTGGCCGGACCAGGACGCCGTCGGCCGGACCTTCAAGTGCAACGGCCGGGACACCCGCGTCATCGGCGTGGCGAAGAGCGGCAAGTACCGCGCCCTGAACGACCCGCCCGAGAGCTTCCTTTATCTGCCGTATCGGCAGGAACCGTCCTACCTGGACCTCGGCCTCTGCGTGCGGGTGGCGGACGGCGACCCGGCGGCCTTGAGCGGACCGCTCCGCGAGGAAATTCATCACCTCGACCCGGGCGTCGAGCTCTGGGCCACGCTGCGGATGGCGGACTACGTCGACGCCGCGCTGCTGCCGCAGAAGATCGCGTCGAGCCTGCTCACGCTGCTGGGCGCGATCGCTCTGCTGCTCGCGGCCATGGGCGTCTATGCGGTCATGGCCTACGCGGTGAGCCAGCGCACCCAGGAATTCGGCGTCCGGCTGGCGCTGGGCGCGAGTCCGGGTTCGATCCTGGCGATGGTCTTGCGCCAAGGCCTGGCGCTCGCCGCCGCCGGGCTCGCCGCCGGACTCGGGCTGGCCGCCGCCACCTCCCGGCTGCTGGCCGGATTTCTCTACGGCGTCAGCCCGTACGACGCGCTGACGTTTTGCACGGTGCCGGCGCTGCTCGCGGTGGTGGCGCTGCTCGCCTGCTGGCTGCCCGCCCGCCGCGCCACCCGCGTCGACCCCATGGTCACGCTGCGGACGGAATGAGGACAAAGGAGCGAGCATCGAGTAACGAATAGTGAGCGTACTGCAGCAACTACCAGCCCCACTCCTCGATTTCACGCCGGCGAAAATCATCAGCATTCGGCAATAGCCAATAAGCGATAAGCCAAAACCGATGTCGCTCCTTCGCCAAATCCTCCGCTCCCTCGTCCGCACTCCGACCCACACGGTGGCGGCGCTCGTGACGCTCGCGCTGGGCATCGGCGTGAACACGTCGATGTTCAGCCTGCTGGACGTCCTTCTCTTCCGCCGGGCGCCGTTCCCGGAGCCGGAGCAGGTCGTGCGCATTTTCGGCACGTCGCCCCAGAGCCGATTCGAGGGCTTTGCCTTCGCCGAGATCGAAGAGATGCGCGCCCAGGCCGGGCTGCTGCAGTCGGTGACGGCCTACGCGTCATGGGAAAACACCCTG
>Ga0335069_10006179_pt1 | contig 17439 bp, 20 predicted proteins | sample Lox_Sample_11_FD_206714 | JGI IMG/M metagenome (GOLD analysis project Ga0335069, IMG submission 206714) | Soil microbial communities from Loxahatchee National Wildlife Refuge, Florida, United States - Lox_Sample_1.1 | ecosystem: Environmental > Terrestrial > Soil > Wetlands | place: USA... | reverse complement strand
TGGCGGCCGGGCCGCAAGTGGTACGAGGAGAACGTGCCGAAGCTCGCGGCGATCGCCGCGAAGGCCGCGGCACTCGATACCGTGGCCCCGGTGATGAAGAGGAACTTCGAGTAGCCGCTAATCCGCGGTCGCCAAGGCGCGCGGCTTCGCGTCGCCCTTCAGTCCCGCGGCTTGTCTCAGGGCCGCCGCCTTATCGGTCGCCTCCCACGTGAACTCCGGCTCCTCGCGGCCGAAGTGGCCGTAGGCGGCGGTCTTCGCGTAGACCGGGCGAAGGAGGTCCAGCATCTTCACGATGCCGCGCGGGCGCAGGTCGAAATGGTCGTGGATCACCTGCGCGATCTTCTCGTCGGGCACGGCGCCCGTTCCCTCGGTGTACACGGTGATGTTGATCGGACGCGCCACGCCGATCGCGTAGCTCACCTGGATCGTGCACTGGCGCGCGAGCCCGGCGGCCACGATGTTCTTCGCGACATAGCGCGCGGCATACGCGGCCGAGCGGTCCACCTTCGAGGGGTCCTTGCCCGAGAACGCGCCGCCGCCGTGGGGGCACGCTCCGCCGTAGGTGTCGACGATGATCTTGCGCCCCGTGAGGCCGCAGTCGCCCTGCGGCCCGCCGACGACGAAGCGCCCCGTCGGGTTCACGAGGTACTTCGTGTTCCTGAGCAGCTCCTTCGGAAGCACCGGCTTGATGATCATCTCGATCACCGCGTCGATGGCTTCCTTCTTCATCTTCGGCCCGTCGGACATCTCGGGCGCGTGCTGCGTGGAGAGCACCACGGTGTCGATCTCGGACGGCTTGCCGTCCACGTACTTGAACGTGACCTGGCTCTTGGCGTCGGGCCGCAGCCACGGCAGGCGACCGTCCTTGCGCAGCATCGCCTGGCGCTCGACGAGGCGGTGGGCGTAGTAGATCGGCGCGGGCATCAGCACCGGCGTCTCGTCGCACGCGTAGCCGAACATGAGGCCCTGGTCGCCGGCGCCCTGGTTGAGCGGGTCGTCCTGCGCGCGGTCCACGCCCTGCGCGATGTCCGGGCTCTGCTTGTCGTAGGCCACCAGCACGGCGCAGCCCTTGTAGTCGATGCCGTACTCGGTGTTGTCGTAGCCGATGCGCTTGATGGTCTCGCGGGCGACGCCGATGTAGTCCACGTTGGCGCGCGTGGTGATCTCGCCCGCCATCATCACCAGGCCCGTGTTGCACAGCGTCTCGGCGGCGACTCGGCTTGCCGGATCCTGCGATAGAATGGCGTCGAGCACTGAGTCGGAGATCTGGTCGGCGACCTTGTCAGGATGGCCTTCGGAGACTGACTCGGACGTGAACAGGAATTCGCTTTTCATTGGTTGGGGCACCCCACGGTCGCTCAGCCGGTTATTTTAGCAAAGACCCGGGTGCCGTTCCCTTCCCCTTGAGACTGCTGCTGCGGGCCCTCGCCTGGCTTTCCCTCCGCGCCAACCACGCCGTGGGCGCTGCGATCGGCCGCCTGGTGTTCGCTTTCTCGCCGCGCTACCGCGCGTGCCTGCTCGCCAACCTGGCGTCGAGCCGCCTGTGCGCCTCGCGGCAAGGCCTTCGCGCGATGGCCCGGGCCAATGCGGCCGAGATGGGCAAGGCCGCCACGGAGCTCGCCTGGACGCTTTTTCGCTCGCCGGAGGCGGCGGTGGAGAAGGTGCGCTCGCGCACGGGCTGGGAGGCCGTCGAGCGCCTGCGCGCCGCCCACCGCTCCATCGTCTTCGTGACGCCCCACCTGGGCGCCTACGACGTGATGGGGCGCTACCTGTGGGCTCAACTGCCCGGCCAGGTCATCGGGATGTACCGGCCGCACAAGCTCGCCTGGCTCGACGAGGTGATCCGTGAAGGACGCGGCCGGGGCTCGGAAGTGGGCGGCGACCACATGGTGCCCGCGAACCTCTCGGGCGTCCGGCGCCTGCTCAAGCACCTCAAGGCGGGCGGCTGCACGCTCGTCCTGCCCGACCAGGTCCCCAGCGTGGGCGACGGCGAATGGGCCGACTTCTTCGGGCAGCCGGCCTACACGATGACGCTCGTGGGCCGCCTGCAGCACGCGACGCACGCCGCGCTGGTGTTCTGCTACGCGGAGCGCCTGCCGCGCGGCGAGGGCTTCGTCGCGCACTTCCACGCACTGGAGACCGCGCTGCCCGACGATCGCCGGGAGGCCGCGGGCATCGTCAACCGCGAGGTGGAGAGGCTGGTGCGCGAATGCCCCGAGCAGTACCTGTGGGGATACAACCGCTACAAGCGCCCCGCGGGCGCGCCGCCTCCGCCGGCCTGCGCTGCGGGAAAGGCCGCCTGATGGTCCTGCTCAGCCGCCTCGGCACGCAGCTCGGCGTGTTCGTCCTGTGGCTCATTCACTTCCTGCCGCTCAGGTGGATCGGCGCGATCGGCGCGGCGCTGGGCTCGGTGATCTACCTGTTCGGGCGCGGGCGGGTTACGCGCATCAACCTCGCGCTGTGCTTCCCCGCGATGAGCGAGCGCGAGCGATACGAGCTGGGACGCAGGCACTTCCGAATGCTGGGGCGCAACGCCCTCGAGCTCGGCGTCATGGTGTGGGGCACCGAGAAGGAGCTCCTGCGCCTGATCCACGTCGAGGGCGCCGAGCACCTCAAGGCCGCCGCCGGCCGGCCCATCATCTGCCTCGCCCCGCACTTCATCGGCCTGAACATGGGCGGCATCCGCCTCGCCTATGAATACCCGGGCACGGCGAGCATCTACAGCCGCCAGAAGAACCCGGTGCTCGACCGCATCTTCCTCAAGGCGCGCACGCGCTTCGGGGAACCGCACCTGGTGAGCCGCCAGGAAGGCCTGCGCTCGGTGATCCGCGTGGTGAAGAGCGGCAAGCCGTTCTATTTCCTCCCCGACATGGACTTCGGCCCGCGCGACGCGATCTTCTCGCCGTTCTTCGGCGTGCAGGCCGCGACCCTCAACACGCTGCCGCGCCTGGCCAAGCTCACCGGCGCCGCCGTGATCCCCATCGTCACGCGGCAGGTGGGCGACGGCTATGTGGTGCGCTTCTACCCGGAGTGGAAGGACTATCCCACCGGCGACCTGGAGGCCGACGTGCGCCGCATGAACGCGTTCATCGAGGACCGCGTGCGCGAGATGCCCGAGCAGTACTTCTGGGCGCACAAGCGCTTCAAGACGCGCCCGCCCGGCGAGCCTTCGCCATACAAGCGAAAATAGCGCGATGCGCATCCGCTTCGCCAAGATGCACGGCCAGGGCAACGACTTCGTGGTGATCGACGGCGTGCGCCAGCCGGTCGCCCTCGAGCCGGAGCGCGTGAAGGCGCTGGCCGACCGCCACTTCGGCGTGGGCTTCGACCAGCTCCTGCTCGTGGAGAGGCCGCGCGAGCCCGGCAACGACTTCCGCTATCGCATCTGGAACGCCGACGGCGGCGAGGTCGAGCAATGCGGCAACGGCGCGCGCTGCTTCGCCCGCTTCGTGCGCGACGAGGGCCTCACGGACAAGCGCGAGCTCGCCGTGGAGACCGCGAGCGGCGTGATCCGCCCCCGCATCGAGGATTCGGGCGCCGTCACCGTCGACATGGGCGAGCCGCGCTTCGCGCCGGCGGACGTGCCGTTCACCGGCACCTCGGAAGCGCGCCTCACCTACGCGCTCTCGGTGGGCGGCGTGATGGTCGAGGTGAGCGTGCTCTCCATGGGCAACCCCCACGCGGTGCAATTGGTCGAGGACGTGGACCGCGCGCCGGTCACCACGCAGGGCCCCCTGATCGAGCACCACCCGGCCTTTCCGAAGCGGGTCAACGCGGGCTACATGCAGCCCGTCACGCGCGAGCACATCCGGCTGCGCGTCTGGGAGCGCGGCGCGGGAGAGACGCTCGCCTGCGGCACCGGGGCATGCGCCGCGGTGGTGGCCGGCATCCAGCGCGGCATGCTCGGCCCGCAGGTGCGCGTCACGACGCGCGGCGGCGACCTCGCCATCCGCTGGAACGGGGCGGGCAGCCCCGTTATGATGACGGGCGATGCCGTGCGCGTGTTCGACGGCGAACTGGAGATCTAGCGAGGATGTTCCCGACCGCAGAGCAGGTCGCCGAGTTCCTGAGGCAGAACCCGGGGTTCTTCGAGAGCCACGTCGACATCCTCATGAACCTGCAGATCCCGCACCCGCACGGCGGGCGCGCCGTGTCCATCGGCGAGCGCCAGCTCGTGGCGGTGCGCGAGAAGGCGCGCATGCTCGAGGACAAGCTGCACGAGCTGATCGCCTTCGGGGAGGAGAACGACGCGGTGGGCGCGAAGGTCCACCGCCTCGCCTGCCGCCTGGTGGACGCCCCGAGCCTGGACGCCGCGCTCGACACGCTCTACCTCGACCTCCTCGACCATTTCGCCGTGCCGCACGTCGCGGTGCGCCTCTGGAACGTCGCCGAGGAGAACCCGGAAACGAAGGAATTCGCGCCGGTCGCCTCCGAGATGCGCGAGTTCGTCGAGCAGATGACCGCCCCCCACTGCGGGCACCATGCCGTCTACGAGAGCCAGCTCTGGTTCGGCGAGGCGGCCCCGCACCTGAAGTCGTTCGCGCTCGTGCCGCTCGCGCGCGACGGGCTCACCTTCGGCGTGGTGGCGCTCGCCTCCGAGGATGCGCAGCGCTTCTATCCGGAGATGGGCACGCTGTACCTGGCGCGCATCGGCGAGCTCATGAGCCATGCGTTGTGGCGCTTCGTGACCCCGTTGCGTGAGCACATCGCCTAGCGCCCTCGCGCGCTATCTCGACCACCTGCGCACCGGCCGGCGCCTCGCCGCGCACACCCTCACCGCGTATTCGCGCGACGCGCGCCTGCTCGAGGCGCTTGCCGGCGGCCGCGCCCTCGAGAGCCTCGCCGGCCCCGACATCCGCCGGTTCGTGGCGGCGCTGCATTCACGCGGGCAATCGCCGCGCTCGCTCGCCCGCGTGCTTTCCTCGTGGCGCGGCTTCTACGCGTGGCTCGCGCGCCGCCACGAGATCGCGGCCAATCCGTGCACGGGCGTGCGCGCGCCCAGGGCCGAGCGCCGCCTGCCGCAGGTGCTCTCGCCCGACGAGGCGGTTCGCCTGGTGAGCCTCGAGGAGGACTCGGCGCTCGGCGTGCGCGACCGCGCGCTCTTCGAGCTCGCCTACTCGTGCGGCTTGCGCGTCTCCGAGCTCACCGGGCTCGACCTGGACTCCATCGACGAGCGCACGGGGGAAGCGCGCGTGACCGGCAAGGGATCCAAGACGCGCATCGTGCCCGTGGGCGCCCCGGCGCTCGCCGCGCTCGCCGCGTGGCGCGCGATCCGCGATGCGACGGCCCGGCCCGGCGAGGCGGCGCTCTTCGTCGGGCGCTCCGGCCGCCGGCTCGCGCCGCGCGAGGTGCAGCGGCGCATCAAGCGGTGGGCCGCCGCCGCGGGCCTCGAAATGGACGTGCACCCGCACATGCTGCGCCACTCGTTCGCGAGCCACGTGCTGCAATCTTCCGGCGACCTGCGCGCCGTGCAGGAGATGCTGGGGCACGCGAGCATCGCCTCGACCCAGGTCTACACGCACCTCGATTTCCAGCACCTCGCGCGGGTCTACGACGCCGCCCACCCGCGGGCAAGGCGCGCCAAGAAGGGTTGAATTCCCGGCGCGCGGCCCCATCTCATCCCGACATTCCCACGCCTCGTCGCCCATGCCCGCCGAAACCGACCTCATCCCCGTCACCATCCTCACCGGCTTCCTCGGCGCGGGGAAGACCACCCTGCTCAACCGCATCCTCACCGAGCGCCACGGCGAGAAGATCGCCGTGATCGAGAACGAGTTCGGCGAGACCGGCGTGGACAACGAGATCCTCGTGAAGGACAAGGACGAGCAGATCGTCGAGATGAACAACGGCTGCCTTTGCTGCACCGTGCGCGGCGACCTGGTGCGCATCCTGGGCGAGCTCGGCCAGAAGCGCCGGCAGGGAAAGCTCAGCTTCGACCGGGTGATCATCGAGACCACGGGGCTCGCCAACCCGGGCCCCGTGGCGCAGACGTTCTTCATGGACGAGGCGATCCACGGGCAATACCTGCTGGACGCCGTGGTCACCGTGGTGGACGCGAAGCACGCCGCCAAGACGCTCGACGACCACGACGAGGCGCGCCGCCAGGTGGGCTTCGCCGACCGCATCCTGCTCACCAAGACCGACCTCGTCGACGACGACGCGAAGGTCGGGGAGCTCATGCAGCGGCTGCGCCAGATGAACCCGCGCGCGCACCAGAAGAAGGTGCACATGGGCAACGCGGACATCAGGGAGATCCTCGACATCCGCGGCTTCAACCTGAACGCGGTGCTCGAGGTGGATCCCGAGTTCCTCGTGAGCGACTACCACGAGCACGACGACGACGTGAAGTCGTTCGTGTGGAGGGACCCGCGCCCGCTGCACATGGAGAAGATCGAGACGTTCCTCTCGCTCATGGTGCAGAACTACGGCGAGGAGCTGCTGCGCTACAAGGGCGTGCTGAACGTGGCCGGCGAGCCGCGCCGCATGATCTTCCAGGGCGTGCACATGCTGATGGGCGGCACGCCGGGCAAGGAATGGGCGCCGGGCGAGAAGCGCGAGAGCGTGATGGTGTTCATCGGCCGCAAGCTCCCGCGCCGGCTCTTCGAGGAGGGGCTCGCGTACTGCGTGGCGTGATTCCGGCGCGCGGGGCGCGGCGTATACTGGATTTATCCCAAGCAATGAACATGCACGAAGGCGCGAACCGATGGCCAGTCCCGCGGTAGGCGGAGCTTCCCCGAGCCCGATTCGCCCGGCGCGCCCCGCCGGGCGTCTGGGGTCGGAGGAGTTCAACTCGGGCAGCCTTCCCACCGCACAGGAGGCCGCCGTCCTCTACGCCGCCAACCACGCCGAAGCCGCCGCCAGCATCCTCAAGGCGGAGATCAAGGACCCGGTCGGCCGCAACAACAAGCAGGCCTGGCTCATGCTCTTCGACCTCTACCAGGTCGCGCAGAACCGCCAGGAATTCGATTCGCTCTCGATGCTCTTCACGGTGAAGTTCGAGCAGTCGCCGCCGGTGTGGGCGGACAATGCCGACGGCGCCGCGAACGACCCGCGCCGCAACCAGAGCCGCGAGCGCAAGGACTTCTTCGCGCTCAAGCCCTCGGCGGGCGGCGACCTCGCCGGGGAGATCGAGAAGTTCCGCGCGTTCGCCGAGTCGCAGGGCACCGTGCGCCTGGACCTGGCCAAGGTCACCTCGCTCGCGGCCGAGGAGGCGCTGCTGCTCGCGAGCGCGCTGGGGCAGCTTCGCAAGAAGAAGCTGCCCATGTGGTTCAACAACGCGGAGGTCCTGGAGAAGGCCCTGCGCGCCTCGTTCAACGAGAGGCCCGCCGACGAGCAGAAGTCGTACTGGCTGCTCCTCTTCGAGCTGCTGATCCTGCAGGGCCGGATGGACGACTTCGAGGCGCTGGGCCTGGAATTCGCGGTCGCCTACGAGATGTCGCCGCCCAACTGGGAGGTGTACGTGAACGCCATCGCGGCCGAATCGGCCAAGGGCGCGCCGGGGGCGAAGCCCGCGGCGGGCACGCCGGCGCCGGAAGCGGGGTACGCGCTGAAGGGCGTGCTCTCGCAGGCGAGCGCCAACCAGATCGCGGAGCTCAACAACTACGCGTCCGCGCGCACCGAGGTCGCCGTGGACATGGGCAAGGTCCTGCGCATCGAGTTCAGCTTCACCTCGGCCTTCTTCGACGTCGTCAAGGCCATCCAGCTCGCCGGCAAGCGCGTGATCCTCACCAACCTGAACGAGCTCAACGCGGCGCTCCTCGAGGCCCTGGGCGTGAACCGCTACGCCATCCTGGTGCGGCGGCGCTAGCCGAAATCGCCCGGCGAGAAGTTGAATTTCGCGCCCGGCGCGGCCCCATCCCTGCCATAGCGTTCCCCATGGAATCCCAGCCCCCCCAGTTCCACGGCACCACCATCGTGAGCGTGCGCCGCGGCGAGCGCGTCGCCATGGGCGGCGACGGCCAGGTCACGCTCGGCAACATCGTCGTGAAGGCCTCGGCGCGCAAGGTGCGCCGCCTGCACCACGACCGCATCCTCGCGGGCTTCGCCGGCGCCACGGCCGACGCGTTCACCCTGTTCGAGCGCTTCGAGGCGAAGCTCGACAAGCACCAGGGCCACCTGCTGCGCTCGGCGGTGGAGCTCGCCAAGGATTGGCGCACCGACCGCATGCTGCGCCGCCTGGAAGCCATGCTCGCGATCGCCGACAGGACCTCCTCGCTCGTGATCACCGGGACGGGCGACGTGCTCGAGCCCGAGCACGGCCTGCTCGCCATCGGCAGCGGCGGCGGCTACGCGCAGGCGGCCGCCCTCGCGCTGCTGAACGAGACGGCGCTCGAGCCCGCCGACATCGTGAAGAGGGCCCTCACGATCGCGGGCGAGCTGTGCATCTACACCAACCAGAACCACGTGATCGAGACGCTCTGATGGAAGACCTCGCGCCCCGCGCCTGCGGCCCCGGGCCCCAGGCCATGATGACGCCGCAGGAGATCGTCCACGAGCTGGACAAGAACATCGTGGGCCAGGGCGACGCCAAGCGCGCCGTGGCGATCGCGCTGCGCAACCGCTGGCGGCGCGCGCAGGTGCCCGAGCCGCTGCGCACCGAGATCACGCCGAAGAACATCCTCATGATCGGCCCCACGGGCGTGGGCAAGACGGAGATCGCGCGGCGCCTCGCGCGCCTCGCCAACGCGCCGTTCATCAAGGTCGAGGCCACCAAGTTCACCGAGGTGGGCTACGTGGGCCGCGACGTGGACACCATCATCCGCGACCTGGCCGAGATCGCGGTGAAGTCCACGCGCGAGCAGGAGATGCGCAAGGTGCGCACGCGCGCCGAGGACGCCGCCGAGGAGCGCGTGCTGGACGCGCTGCTGCCCGGCGTCCCGCCGGCCGAGGGCAACGACGCCAACTCCACCCGCCAGCGCTTCCGCAAGATGCTGCGCGAAGGCAAGCTCGACGACAAGGAGATCGAGATCGACCTCGCGCAGGCGCCGGCGAGCATGGAGATCCTCGCCCCGCCCGGCATGGAGGAGCTCACCGGCCAGATCCAGGGCCTCTTCGCGAACCTGGGCGCCGCGCGCCGCAAGCGCAGGAGCCTCGCCATCGCGGAGGCGCTGCGCCTCGCCACGGAGGAGGAAGCCGCGCGCCTCGTGAACGAGGAAGAGATCCGCTTCAAGGCGCTCGCCGCCGTGGAGCAGGACGGCATCGTGTTCATCGACGAGATCGACAAGATCGCGAGCCGCGGCGAGCTGCAGGGCGCCGACGTCTCGCGCCAGGGGGTGCAGCGCGACCTGCTGCCGCTGGTCGAGGGCACGGCCGTGACGACCAAGTACGGGATGATCCGCACCGACCACATCCTCTTCATCGCGAGCGGCGCGTTCCACCTCTCGAGGCCTTCCGACCTCATCCCCGAGCTGCAGGGGCGCCTGCCGATCCGCGTGGAGCTCTCGAGCCTCTCGGTCGGGGACTTCGAGCGCATCCTCACCTCCACGGACGCGTGCCTCACGCGCCAGTACCAGGCGCTCCTCGCCACCGAGGGGGTGGAGCTCGAGTACACGCCCGAGGGCGTGCGGCGCCTGGCCGAGATCGCCTTCGCCGTGAACGAGCGCACCGAGAACATCGGCGCGCGCCGGCTCTACACGGTGATGGAGAAGCTGCTCGAGGAAGTCTCCTTCGACGCGGGCCGCAAGTCCACGCGCGTGGTGATCGACGCCGCCTACGTGGACGCGCGCCTTGCCCAGCTCGCCCAGAGCGAGGACCTGGCCCGCTACGTTCTGTAACGCCGCCGCGAGGTGCCGGCACGGTACGTTTTGTAACGCGGCAAGGCTTGCGCCGCTCCTAGAATGCGGCGCATGAGACCCTTCGCCCTGGCGGGCCTGCTGGCCGCCGCCTGCGCCATGACCCCCACCGCCCGCCTGCACGAGGACGCCGAATCGCTCGCGGCCGCCGAGACGGCGTTCGCCGCGCATTCGGTGCGCGAGGACATGCGCGCGGCCTTCCTCGCGAACTTCGGCAACGACGGCGTGATGGCGCGCGAGGGCTGGGTCCTCGCCAAGCCCTACCTCGAGCCCCGGCCCGCGCCGCCGGTCGTCCTCGACTGGCATCCCGCGCACGTGGAGGTGGCCGGCTCCGGCGAGATGGGCCTGTCCACGGGTCCCTGGAAGCTCACGCCCGACATGAAGCCCGTGCCGCCTTCGGCCTATGGCCAGTTCTGCTCCGTGTGGCGGCGCGACGCGGATGGCGCCTGGAAGGTCGTGGTGGACCTGGGCATCTCCAACCCGCAGCCGACGTTCTGGCGCGGCGCGCTCGATATCTTCGACACGCCGGCGAGCGCGCCGCCGCGAGCGGGCGGCGTGGACGCGGCCGAACGCGCCTTCGCCCAGCTTGCGCGCGGCGCTGGCGCCCTGGCCGCCTACGCGCGCTACGGCGCCGCTCGCCTGCGCTTCTACCGCGAGGGCTTCGACCCCATCGTGGGCCGGGACGCCGCGCTCGCCTCGCCCGCCATGGCCGAGGCGGCCTGGGTCGTCGAGCGGGCGGAGTCGTCGCGATCGGGCGACTTCGCCTACGCCCGCGGGCGCGTCGTGGCCCCTTCGAATCCGGCGACGACGCTGGGCTACTTCCTGCGCGTGTGGCGGGCCGAGGAAGGCGCCCTGCGCATCGTGCTCGACGTGGTGCAGCCCGCGTCATGACTTCAGGGCGCGGCGACGTAAAGCCGCGCTGCGCGCTCCATCGACTCCGTGATGTTGTCGCCCGTCTTGGCGATGAACTCCACCGCGCGCGCCCGCGAAGCGGGCGTGCCGAGCTCGCGCACCGCGTCGTCCATGAAGCGCGCCTGGCTCTGCGCGTTCGCGATCTCCGCCTCGACCACCGGCGAGGGCGCGGGCGCCTCGCGCAGCGCCTGGATGAGGCGGTGCAGGTTCTCGTCGGAGTCGCGCAGGTCGCGGGCGAGCGTCTCGTCGCGAAGGTCGCGCAGCATCCACAGGTGGATCTTCGCCACGCGCTGCGCGAGCACCGCGGCGTTCCCGGCGCGCACGGCCTGCGCGTTCGACGTGGCGCGCGCGCTTTCCTGCACGAGGCGCGCGGCCTTGGAGGCGATCCACGCCATCTCGTCGGTGCGCTCGCGCAGCTTCTGCACCACGTCGCCCCCGCCCGAATGCCACGAGCGGAACTGCATCCAGAGGAGCGTGAGCAGCGCGTAGGTCTCGCGCAGCTCGCCCGCGGGTGCCTCCGCGTGCGCCTCGCGCAGCGCCTCGTCGAATTCGCGCATCGCGGCGTCCAGGGCCCGGCGGCTGCGCGGCACCATCACGCCCTGCTTCACCTGCGTGTCGAGCTTCGCGATGCGCTGGACCAGCATCTCGAGGTGGATCGCGTCGATGGAAGCGCTCGCCGGCGCAGCGGCGGCGCTTGCCGCCCAGAATGCGAGCGCGCAGAGCGCGGCGGCGAGCCTCACGCGCGGGACGCGAGCTCGAATCCCGCGATCGCTCCTTCGCCCACCAGCCGCGCGAGGCCGGCGGCGAGGAAAGCTTGCGCGTGAGCTTCTCCCAGCGCCTGCGCCGCTTCGCCCAGCGTGGCGCCCCGCGCGAGCGCCGAGAGGAACTTCCATTCGACGGGCGATGCCAGGCGCACGTGCACGAGCTCGCCCGCGCGGCTCACGACCGCGTGGTCCGGGCCCTCGGTGCGCGAGGGCGTCCCGTCGCGCTGGGGCTGGTTCGCCTCCCAGATCTCGACCACTGCGTGGGGCGAGGCGACCAGGCGAAGCGCCGGATGCAGGACGAAGCGCAGGCCCTCGTACGATTCGGGCGCGACGGCGGCGAGCGCGGCCGCATCGAAGGGCACGGCCCCGGCCGCGTGGTAGCTCTCGTGGCAAGCCCACTCCAGGCGCGCGACGTCGGGAAGGTATTCGAGCTCCCGCGCGTACGGATATGCGGCCAGGAAGCTCGCGAATCCGCCGCCGTACTCGTTCAGGTCCCCGCTGCGCGAGGGCTCGGCGCGCACGTAGCGGCGCGCCGCCTCGTTGAAGAACGCATCGCCCACCAGCCGCTTCACCACCGGATAGGTGGCCCCGAGCGCGTTGCCGAGATTGGCGAGCATGTTGCGGCGATAGGCCTCGATGCCGGGCTCGCATGGCGCTTCCGAGTAGAGCGCCGCCACGAACTCGCGCTGCGTGCGCGCGAGCGTGCTCATGCGGCCGGCTCCAGGGCGCGCGTGCGCGCGGCGATCGCATCGGCCTTGCGCGCCTCGCCGAGCAGCACGTCGAGCGAGGGAATGTCCGCGTCCCACTCGATGAGCGTGGGGCGCGGGCCCATGCGCGAGAGCGTCTCGGCATGCAGCGCCCAGACCGCATCGCTCACCGGGCGCGAGTGCGTGTCGATGAGCAGGCCCTCGCTTTCCTCGTATCCCGCCAGGTGGATCTCGCCGACCGTCGCGGGGTCGATGGCGTCGAGGTAGCGTTGCGGATCGAACTTGTGGTTGCGCGAGCTCACCCAGATGTTGTTCACGTCGAGGAGCAGCCCGCAACCCGAGCGGCGCGCCACTTCCGCGACGAATTCCCATTCCGGAATCGTGGAATGCGCGAACGCGTGGTACGACGAGACGTTCTCCACGAGGATGCGACGTCCGAGGCGCTCCTGCACCGCGCCCACGCGAGCGGCCACGTGCGCGAGCGCCTCCTCGGTATAAGGCAGCGGCAGGAGGTCGTTGGAATGGCGCCCGCCCGCGTGCGACCAGCACAGGTGCTCGGAGACGAGCTGCGGCTCGAAGCGGCGCACGAGCTGCGCGAGCTTCTCCAGGTGCCCGTCTTCGAGGGCGTCCACGGAGCCCAGCGACAGGCCCACGCCGTGGAAGCTCATCGGGTAGGCCGCGCGGAAGCGCTCGAGCCACGCGAGCGGCGCGCCGCCCGCGCAGAAGAAATTCTCGCTGTGGATCTCGAGGAAGCCTGCCGCCGGGCGCGTCTCGAGGATCTCGCGATAGTGGGGAGCGCGCAGGCCGATGCCCGCGGGCGAATGCGGGACCGCGAAGGGCATCGCTACTTGCGCTTGCCCGCGTCGGGCTTGCCGCCGGGCGACGTGCGGCCGCCCGCCTTCCCGCAGGTGCCGCGCGGCACGTACTTCCAGTCGTCGGGAGCGTTGTCGCGCGTGGCCTTGCCCGCGCAGGTGTGGCGCGCCGTGCCGCAATCGTTCTGGCCGGCCTTGGCGATGCCGTAGCACTTGTCGCGGTCGGCGAGCGCCGGCGGATCGTGGGCGGCGGCCCCGCTTGCTCCCGCGAGCGCGAGCACGCCGGCGACGGCGGTGAGGACGGCGATGCGTTGGGACATGGAACCTCCAGCCTGGCTCATTGCCCGCCGTCGCGGAAGCGACGCGAAGCGGCGTGCAGGAACCTCAGCTGCGAATCGAAGTTCCGGCACATGAGGCACTTGTCGAGATGGTACGTGAGCGCCTGCGACTCCGCAGCCTCGAGCCGGCGCTCGTAGGCGAGCGAAAGCAGCCGCGAGGCCTCGCGGCAGTCGACCGACTCAGGCCCTTGCGGCTTCGTTGCCAAACCAGTTCTTCTCCAGGCAGGCGCGCAGCAGGATGCGCGCGCGGTGCAGGATCACCCAACAGTTGGACGGCGTGATGCCCTCCTCCTTACAGATCACCTCGGTTTCCTCGCCGAGGACCTCGCGCTTGAAGAACACCCGCCCGCCCGCCGGGGGCAGGCGCTCCAGGCACTCCTGGAAAGCCTGCCAGAAGCGCGCCTGCTCGAGGCTCGCCTCGGGATCGCTCCAGGCCTGGGGCGCGTCGCGCCAATGGCCGGCCCCGTCGAAGATGTCGTCGAGCCAGCCCTCGTCGCCGGCGCCGGCCTCGGCCGCGAAGTCGGTGGGCTCGAGGCGCGCGCGGTCGGCCGCTCCGCGGCGCTGCAGGTCGATCACCTTGAAGCGCAGGATCGAGGTGAGCCACGTGCGCAGCGTCGATTTGCCGCCGAACGTGCCGATGCTCTCGAGGGCCGAGAGGAGGCACTCCTGGACGGCCTCCTCGGCGAGCTGGCCGTCGCGCAGCTGCGCGAGCGCGTAGCGCACCAGGTACGGGCGGTGGCTCTCGATCTCCGCAAAGCGCGGATCGGTCATGACGCGGGCTCCGTGGGAAGCGGGAATCTTACCACCCGGTCCGCGCAGAAAAAGGGGCCTTGAAAGGCCCCCCGCGGGCCCCATCTGCGAGTCATGGGGACACGGTCCCCGCAGTCTTGGAGGGCGGCCCCCGGGCCGCCAGGACAACCCTCATGAGTGGAGGAAAGATGAACGCCCTGAACCGCAACACCCTCGCCAGCTATGGCCCGCTCTTCGGCGGCCTGGACGGCCTGTTGAACGATTTCCTGCGTCCCGCCGTCGCGTATGAAGCCCGCGCCGAGGCGCTGCCCGCCCGCATCGACGTGCGCGAGACGCCCGAAGCCTACGTCGTGAGCGCCGACCTGCCCGGCGCGAAGAAGGAAGACATCCACGTCGAGATCGACGGCAACGAGGTGGCGATCACCGCCGAGACGCGCCGCGAAATCGAGCAGAAGGAAGGCGAGAAGTGGCTGCGCAGCGAGCGCTTCTACGGCAAGACCGGCCGGCGCTTCGCGCTGCCGCTGGAGCTCGACGAGGCGAAGGCCGCGGCGAAATTCACCGACGGCGTGCTCGAGCTCACGCTTCCGAAGAAGGCCGTGGCCACCAGCCGCAAGGTCGAGGTCAACTAGGCGGCGGCTGCAGCGCCACCCCGAGGGCTTCCCGGGAGGAAATTTCCTCCCCGGAGGCCCTTTTGTTTGCCTAGAATAGGCGCCTTCGCATTTCCCGCGAGACTGCCGCATGCCCCCCAAGCTGTCGCCTTCGCAGAAGGCCGAGGTGCTGATCGAGGCCCTGCCCTACATCCAGCGCTTCTACGACCGCACCATCGTCATCAAGTACGGCGGCAACGCCATGACCGACGTGGCCCTGCAGGAGGACTTCGCCGAGGACGTGGTGCTGCTCAAGCTGATCGGCATGAACCCGGTGGTCGTCCACGGTGCGGGGCCCCAGATCGGTGCGCTGCTGCAGAAGCTCGGCAAGCAGAGCGAGTTCATCCAGGGCATGCGCGTCACCGACGAGGAGACGCTCGACGTGGTCGAGATGGTGCTGGGCGGCCTTATCAACCAGGACATCGTCACGCTCATCAACAAGGCGGGCGGCAAGGCCGTGGGCCTCACCGGCAAGGACGGCCACTTCATCCACGCCCGCAAGATGAAGATCGCGAGCAAGGAGGACAAGAAGAAGAAGATCGACGTGGGCCTGGTGGGCGAGGTCGTGCGCATCGACCCGGAGATCATCCAGCTCCTCGACCAGCGCGATTTCATCCCGGTGATCGCCCCCATCGGCAGCGACGAGAACGGGACCGCCTACAACATCAACGCAGACGTCGCCGCGGGAAAGCTTGCGATCACCTTGCAGGCCGAGAAGCTGATCCTGCTCACCAACACGACGGGCGTGCTCGACAAGGAAGGCAAGGTCGTCACGGGGCTTACCGCCCAGCGCGTGAAGGAGATGATCGAGGAAGGCACCGTCTCCGGCGGCATGCTGCCCAAGGTCGAGTGCGCCCTGGACGCGGTGAGGAACGGCGTGAAGAGCGCGCACATCATCGACGGGCGCGTCTCCCACGCGCTGCTGCTCGAGGTCCTCACGAGCTCCGGCGTGGGCACCCTCATCCGCGGCGCCTCGGCGAACCGCGCGAACCACGAGCGCTGACGGCTAGCGGGTGAGCCGCGCGGCGAGCGCCACGTGGTCCGACAGCCGCGCCCAGCCGCGGCCCGTGTAGCGCTCCACGCCCTCCACCTTGAGGCCGCGCACATAGATGCGGTCGAGGGTGAGCATCGGCAGCTGCGCCGGGTAGGTGCGCGCCGGGCGCCCCTCCGCCGTCTCGAAGACTTCGTAGAGGCCCATCTCGTTGCCGAGGTAGTCGCTCGCACGGCGGCGCCAGTCGTTGAAGTCGCCCGCGACGATGAGCGGGCCCGCGCGCGGCACCGTCGCGCGGATGCGCTCGCACAGCCACTCGAGCTGGAAGCGCCGGCTCCTCGCCCACAGGCCCAGGTGCACGTTGATGCAGTGCAGGGGCTCGTCCCATCCCGCGACGCGGACCTCGCAATGGAGCAGTCCCCGGGCCTCGAACGGGTGGTGCGACACGTCGATGTTGTCCCAGCCCTCGATCGGGTGGCGGCTCACCACCGCGTTGCCGTGGTGGCCGGCCTGGTAGACGGCGTTCATCCCGTACACGGAGTGGAACCCCTCGTGCGTGAGGAACTCGTGCTGCCCGCTCTCCGGCCAGTGCACGTGGCGGCGCGCGTTCGCCTCGTGCCGGCCCTGCACTTCCTGCAGGAACGCGACGTCGGCCTCGAGGGCCTTCAGCTTGTCGCGGATCTCGTGCAGGACGAGGCGGCGGTTGAACTGCGACAACCCCTTGTGGATGTTGTAGGTGACGACGGTGAGGGGGTGCGGCTCTCGCGTGGGCATGGTCAGGCGCGTTTGGCTCTCTCGGGCAGGGCGAGGATCGCCTTGCGGTTGCTCCACGAAAAGACGCGTTCGGCCGCCTCGCTCCACGGCAGCCATTGGGCCGCCAGGTGCTCGCGCGGCGCGAGCTTCACGGGCACGCGGCCGGGAACCTCGAGGCCGAAAACGTGCTCGGTGTTGTGCGTGACGCCGGGCGCGTAGCGGTGGCGCCACACGGGATAGATTTCGTAGACATTCTGCAAGTTCCACGACTCCAGGCGGTGCGCGTTCGCGTCGATGCCGGTCTCCTCGGCGACCTCGCGCGCGGCCGTGTCGCGCAGGGCCTCGCCCTCGTTCTGGCTGCCGGTGACCGACTGCCAGAAGCCCGGGTGGTCGGCGCGCTCGAGCAGCAGCACGTCGAGCGAGGGCGTGTAGATCACGACGAGCGTCGAGACGGGGACCTTGTGCGTCACGCCGGGTGGCGCATCAGCGAGCGGACTTCGCCCGTCGCGCTGAAGAAGGCGTGCGGCATGTCGCGCGAGAGGTGGCGCGCGACGGGATTGCCCGCGCTGTCCACGGCGACGAGCCCCACGTCGGCATCGAACTGGCGGCGCATCCGGTCGAGCACCTCGTTCATGGCGCGCTCGAGCGGGGCGCCGTGTTCCATCGCATCGGAGATCGCGCGCGCGGCGAGGATGCGGATCACGAACTCGCCCGTCCCGGTGGCCGACGCGGCGACGTGGCGCGAGGCGTAGTTTCCCGCGCCCGCGAGCGGAGAATCGCCCACGCGGCCCACGAGCTTGAGCGTCACGCCGCCCGTGGAGGTGGCGGCGGCGAGGACGCCGTCGCTATCCACCGCGGCCGCGCCCACCGTTCCGCCGGCGTACTCCGGATGGTCCTTGAGGAAACGGCGCATGCGAAGGCTGTGCTTGCCCAGCACCTCGTCCACGCGCTTGCGCTTGTCGGCCCAATCGGCG
>Ga0335069_10006178_pt1 | contig 17440 bp, 19 predicted proteins | sample Lox_Sample_11_FD_206714 | JGI IMG/M metagenome (GOLD analysis project Ga0335069, IMG submission 206714) | Soil microbial communities from Loxahatchee National Wildlife Refuge, Florida, United States - Lox_Sample_1.1 | ecosystem: Environmental > Terrestrial > Soil > Wetlands | place: USA... | reverse complement strand
GGTTCCAGACCCACGTGGCCTGCCCGCACGGCCAGGATGTCGCGGTCCGTCCGCGACCGCCGCGATCAGCCGCTCAGAGGCGCCACGTGCGGATGCCGCGCGCACGCAACGCCGCCGCGTCCGCCTGGCACTTGACGTCGACGTAGATGCCGCCGGGGACGAGTTTCGCGGCGATGTCCTCGACGCTGCGGTCGCGCAATGCACGATGCGCCACGGCGGCGACGATCGCGCGGCTGCGCGGCAGCCGCTCCCACGGCACGAGCTCGATCCCGTACTCGTGCATCGCCTCGGCGGCATCGCCGACCGGGTCATGGACGCTGACGCGGCACCCGTAGGATCGCAGCTCGTTGACGATGTCGATGACGCGCGAATTGCGCAGGTCCGGGCAGTCTTCCTTGAACGTCAGGCCAAGCACGGCGACGTCGGCATCCTTGACCGGATGCCCCGCGATGATCATCTCCTTGATCGTCTGCTCGGCGACGTACTTGCCCATCCCGTCGTTGATCCGGCGCCCGGCGAGGATCACCTGCGGGTGATAGCCGAGCATGTCGGCCTTGTGGGTGAGGTAGTACGGGTCGACGCCGATGCAGTGGCCGCCGACGAGCCCGGGGCGGAACGGCAGGAAGTTCCACTTGGTGCCGGCCGCCTGCAGGACCTCGAGCGTGTCGATCCCGATCCGGTGGAAAATCAGCGCCAGCTCGTTGACGAGCGCGATATTCAGGTCGCGCTGCGTATTCTCGATGACCTTTGCGGCTTCCGCGACCTTGATGCTGCTCGCGCGATGCACGCCGGCCCGCACGACGCTGCCGTAGATGCGCGCGACGCCCTCCAGCGTCTCCGGCGTATCTCCGGCGACGACCTTCGTGATGCGCGTCAGCGTGTGTTCCTTGTCGCCCGGATTGATGCGCTCCGGGGAATAGCCGACGAAGAAGTCTCGCTTCCACGTCATCCCGGAGCAGCGCTCCAGGATCGGAACGCAGATCTCCTCCGTCGCCCCGGGATACACGGTCGATTCGTAGACGACGACGGCGCCGCGCTTCATGTGGCGCCCGACCGACTCGCTGGCGCCCATCAGCGGCGAGAAGTCCGGCTGGTGCGCCGAATCGACCGGCGTGGGCACGGCGACGATGAGAAAGTCCGCCTCCGCCAGCCGCGAGGCGTCGGTCGTCGGCGACAGGTGGATCGCCGCCTTCAGCTCATCCGACGACACCTCGCCGGTGGGATCGACGTGCCGCCGGTAGGCGTCGACTTTCGCCTGCGACAGGTCGAAGCCTATCGTCGGATAGGCCTTGCCGAATTCGACCGCCAGCGGCAAGCCGACGTATCCCAAGCCGACGACGGCAATGACGGACATCTGGAGCCACTCCTCCGAACGCTTCCGGGCGCGCCGTGCGACCGGGGCGACGAAGGTTAGCAGGAGACCGGTTCGCGCAAGTCCCGGGGGCCCCGCCGGAAACGTCAGCGACCGGCGCCGGGGCGTCGTTGCGCCGGCGGCGGTCAGGCGAAGATCAGGCGCCGGGCCGCCGCGCGATCTGCAGCGCTTCCTCGTTGCGCTTCACCGCGTAGCTCCACGCGAACGGCAGCGGTTCGCGTTCCTTCGCGGCGACATACGCCCCCGCGAGGTCGCGCTGGTAGCGGTACTTGAAGACCGGGATCGTCCCGACGTAGTTGCCGTACAGCTCGACGCTGAATCCCGCCGACGTGAGGCTCGCGTACGGCAGGCCGGAGTCGTCCTGCACGATCGCGGCGCTGCGCTGTTCGATCTGGTCGCGCATCACCGAGAAGCTGCCGTCGTGCAGCAGGTACGAGGCGGCCTTCAGCAGCGTCACCGCGTCGTGGACGCCGTCGAGGTAGTGCAGGAAATCCGGCTTGGTCTTCAGGCCGCCGTTGGACGCATCGAAGTTCGCATAGAACAGGTGCTGGTCCGGGCCGCCGGGACGGCCGAAGTCGATCGTCACCGCGCGCGGGCGCTTCGGCGAACCGGCCGGCCACGGCGTGCCGTCGACCTGCGACATGCGGACATCGCGCACCTCGTAGCCCATGCGGACCAGCATCGCGCTCATCAGCGGCAGCACGCCCTTCAGGTGCGGCGTGTTCAGGTCCTCCCGCATGTACTGCGTCACGAAGAAGTTGCGCTTGATGATGAAGTTCTGGGCGCGGACCATGTCGGCGAGCACCGCGGCCTTTGACTCGTCGGTCATCCGGTCGAGATGCGGCAGCGCGCCGACGGGCTCGAGCCCGAACATCACGTAGGTCTCGCACGACGGGAACAGCGTCACGGCGTTCAGCACGTCCGGCCCGGAGAACGGATAGAACAGCGTGCGGCAGTTCTGCTGCTCGTGCGCCAGGTGCTGCGCCGCGAAGCCGCGCATCGGGGCGGTCCGCGTCGTCGCCAGCTCGGCCCACGCGCGGTCGAGGCGCTCGCGCGGCGTCGGCGCGACGCCGGCGCCCGTGGACACGGCCGCGGTACGGAGGGCCGCCGCGCCAAGCTCCGAGCGGTGCAGCGCGGCGCCGTTGAGCACGAAGGCCGTCGCGCTGTCGACCGGCGTGCCGACGTTCATCCCCGCCAGCCAGCGTGCGACGTCGTTCGGGGTGCCCGGCTCGGCCGCGGCGTCGGCGACGCCGACGTAGCCGGTCAGCCCCGCGCAGCCCGCGAGCAGCAGGGTGGCGATGAACCCCTTGGTGAATCTACCCATGGCGCGGGTACCCGTGCTTGGCGTCATCGATGGTCTGGTCACTCGGACGTGTCGAAGGGTTGGACGTGGGAACCGGGCGGGGCGCTGCTGGCGCGGCGTCCCGATACGGATTCAACGCGGAACCTGGCGATGCGTGCACAGCCTGGCCGCCATCTGGCGAACCGCGGGCGACCGCCGGCGCGCATTCTCGCCGATTTGCGCCCGTCGACTGCCGGTCGGGGCCCGGAACCTAGCGCCGGGCGTCGAAGTTGTAGCCCGGAAACAACCGATTCAGCGTCGAGCGGATCCGCGACTCGCTGTACGGCTTCACGATGTAGCCGACCGCGCCGCCGGCGAGCGCCGCGCGAACGCGCTCGGTCTCCGAGACGCCGGTGACCATGATGACGTGGGCGGTCGGCTGTCGCGAACGGATCGCGCCGAGGAGCTCGGTGCCGTCCATGTCGGGCAGCCCGATGTCGAGGCAGACGATGTTCGGTTCGTGCGAGGCGACGAGCTCGCCGCCCTTGCGCCCCAGCGACGACTCGCCGACGACGACGACGCCGCAATTGCGCAGGATCCCGCGCAGCAGCGTGCGCGAGATCGTGTCGTCCTCGATGATGACGGCGGTCAGGCCGTCGTGTGCGGCGGCCGGGCCGGGCGCCGCGGGGGCCGCCGCCGGCGCTGCTTCCGCCGCCTTGGCCTCCTCGTCGCTTTCCACTGGGGTGACACCCTCGTTCATCTGTCGCAACCTCCCGGTTTCACGTGCCTGGACAGCCCACCGTCGGAATCCTAGACGCCGGTTCGGCGATCGACGCCCGGAATAAGCCGGACAAACGCATCGCTTTTCCGGCACCGCGTTGCCATGGCCGACCCTAGAGTCGACTGACCGGAACCACGACTCGCGCAAAGGTCCGTCGATGTCAGACCACTCGCCCAACGAGGCGCTCGAACTGGAACGCTGCGCCCGGGCACGCGCCGAGTCGCTGCTCGCCACCCGCACCGAGGCGCTCGAAGCCTCGGCGCTGGCGGTGCGCGACGCCAATTCCACGCTGGCGCTGCTGGCGCAGCGCGTCGACGCGCTGTCGACGCAGGCGCTCGCCGACCGCGCGTCGCTCGCCAACGCCCACGAGCAGCTGCGCCGCGCGCAGCAGCAGCTGGACTCCGTGCCGCAGCCGGTCTGGCTGAAGGACGCGCAGGCGCGCTACCTCGGCGTGAACCGGGCCTGGGAGGACATCACGCAGATCCCGCGCGCCGCGTGCCTCGGCAAGACCGTCGCGGAGCTGGTCCCGGGACCCGGCGGGCAGCGCGCGCTCGCCGAAGACCTGGCGCTGCTCGCCCGTGGCGGCATCCACCGGCTGGACACGTTCCTCGATGCGAGCGGCAAGGAGCGGCCCGTCGTCGGCCGGCAGATCGTCTTCCTGCGCCACGACGGCAACGTCGACGGCCTGATCGGCTCGCTCGCCGAGGTCGGCGACATCGTGGCGCTGCAGGCGCGGGCGGAACGCGAGCGCGAGCAGCTCGATCTCGCGCTCAACGGCTCCGGGCTGGCGCTGTTCGACGTCGACCTCGTCGCGGCGACCGTCAACCTGAGCCCGCAGTGGTACGCGCTGATGGACCTTCCGGCGCGCGACCGGATGCACCTGGAGGAACTCGGCGCGCTGATCCACCCGGAGGACGTGCCGTCCTTCGAGGAGGCATTGCGCGCGGTGCAGCGCGACCCGCAGGCGATCCTCGACGTCGAGCTGCGGCTGCGCACCGCGGGCGGCGTCTGGCGCTGGATGAACGTCCGCGCGCGCGTCGGGCTGTGCGACGCCGCCGGCCGTGCCGTGCGCCTCGTCGGCACGCAGGCCGACATCACCTTCCGCAAGGCGGCGCAGGACGCGCTCGTCGATGCGCGCGAACGCGCCAAGCGCGCCGAGGACGAGATGCGCACCGCGATCAATTCGCTGTCCGACGCCTTCGTCCTGTACGACGCCGAGGACCGCCTCGTGATCTGCAACGAGCGCTATCGCGACCTGTACGCGCTGACCGCCGACTTCCTCGTGCCGGGCGTGCGTTTCGAGGACGCGTTGCGCGAGGGCGTGCGCCGCGGCCAGTATCCGGAGGCGATCGGCCGCGAGGACGAATGGGTCGCGGAGCGGATGCGCCAGCACCTCGACCCGCAGGGGACGATCGAGCAGAAACTGCCGGACGGCCGCTGGCTGCGGATCGCCGAGGCGCCGACGGCCGACGGCGGCATCGTCGGCTTCCGCGCCGACATCACGCCGCTGAAGGAGGCGCAGGCGCGCGCCGAGGAGGCGAACCGCGCGAAGAGCGAATTCCTGGCCAACATGAGTCACGAAATCCGCACGCCGCTCAACGGCATCCTCGGGATGGCCGGCCTGCTCCACGACGCCGGGCTCGGCGCGCAGGAGCGCGAATACGTGGAACTGATCCAGGCCTCCGGCCAGGCGCTGCTGGAGATCATCAACGACATCCTGGATCTTTCGAAGATCGAGGTGAACCGGCTCGAGATCCTGCCGGCGCCCTTCTCGCTGCGGCAGCTCGTCTCGCAGATCGCGCGGATCGAATCGGTCCGCGCGCAGAACAAGGGGATCGCGCTCGAGACCGAGGTCGACCCGACGCTGCCGGATCACTATCTCGGCGACGCGCTGCGGCTGCGGCAGATCATCGTCAACCTGGTCGGCAATGCGCTGAAGTTCACGGAAACCGGGTCGGTCCGGATTCTCGTCGGCCGCGGCAGCGCCGCGGCGTCCGGCACGCCCGCGGCATCCGAGGCATCGGGCGCGACGCTGCGGTTTGCCGTCCGCGACACCGGGATCGGGATCCCGCCGGGCCAGCGGTCGCGGATCTTCGAGGCCTTCACGCAGGCGGACGCGTCGATCACGCGCAAGTTCGGCGGCACCGGGCTCGGGCTCGCGATCTGCACGCGCCTCGTGCACCTGATGGGCGGAACGATCGGCGTCGAAAGCGAGCTGGGGCACGGATCCGAGTTCTGGTTCCAGCTCGGGCTGCAGCAGGCGTCACCGCCGGCGCCGCAGCTGGCGCCGGCCGCGGATGCCGGGCGCGGTCGCCTCGCGCTCGACGGCCGCGCGCTGCGGGTCCTGCTGGTCGAGGACAACGCGATCAACCGCAAGCTCGCGACCGAGCTGCTGCGCCGCTTCGGTTGCGACATCGCGCACGCCGCCAGCGGCACGACCGCGATCGCGGCCGTCGCCGCGCGCCTTTCTTCCGACGGGCCGGGCGACGGTTTCGACGCCATCCTGATGGACATGCAGATGCCCGGCATGGGCGGCCTGGAGGCGAGCGAACGCATCCGCGCGCTCGAGGCCGGGTCCGGCCGCTCGACGCCGATCATCGCGCTGACGGCCAATGCCGGCGAGGTTGACCGCCTGGCGTGCGCCCGGGCCGGGATGTGCGAATTCCTCTCCAAGCCCTATACCGCGGCCCAGCTTTCCGAGGTGCTGTGCCGCGCCACCGGAGCCTTCCAGGTGCCCCACGATGACGCCGCTACGACCCCATCGACCGTCCGGCTGGCGCCGGGATCCGCGGCGCCGGCGGCCGCGACCGACTACCGGCCCGACCTGAAGCTCGCGTGCGAGCGGATCGGCGGCGACGAGGAACTGCTCGCCGAGGTCGCCGCCGCCTTCGTCGAGGCCGCCCCGGAGTACGTCGACGAGTTGCGTGCCGCGCTCGCGCAGGCCGACGCCTCCGCGGTCACGCGGCTCGCGCATACGTTGAAAGGGTCGTGCGGCGCGATCGGCGCCGGCGCCGCCGCAGCGCTCGCCGGCCGGATCGAGGACGCGACGGCCGGCGGCGACCTTGCCGTCGCCAGCGCCGAGCTCGAGACGCTCGCCGGCGCGGTCGACGCCACGGTCCAGGCTCTGCTGACATGGATCGTGACGAGGCTGCAGCCGTAGCGGACGGGTTGCGCGGCGGACCGGCCCTCGGCCCCGCTCCCGCCCCCTTGATTTCCCGCCGCACCGCACCAACTTGACCTCCTGTTCCGTTTCGGAGTAGATTGGCGGGCTTTCCTGGCCGCGCATTGGCACCGGATGGGCAAGATCCAGCCCGAGGATGGGCAAGATCCAGCCCGACAGACGCCCGCGCGACCGACCGTCGACGACCACCGCCGCAGCAGAGCCCGAACCGACATGCCGACCATCAACCAACTCGTCCGCACCCCGCGCGTTTCGAGCCATGCGAAAAGCAAGAGCCCGGCGCTGAAGGGCAGCCCGCAGAAGCGCGGCGTCTGCACGAAGGTCTACACGACCACGCCGAAGAAGCCGAACTCGGCGCTGCGTAAGGTCGCGAAGGTCCGCCTGACGAACGGGCAGGAGGTCATCTCCTACATCGGCGGCGAAGGCCACAACCTGCAGGAGCACTCGGTGGTGCTGATCCGCGGCGGCCGGGTGAAGGACCTGCCGGGCGTGCGCTACCACATCGTGCGCGGCTCGCTCGACACGCAGGGCGTCAAGGACCGCAAGCAGGGCCGCTCGAAGTACGGCTCGAAGCGCCCGAAGGCGGCGTAAGGTTTCTCGCCGGGTCGTAATCGCAGGGTCTTTGGCAGCTTTATTCGCAGGGTTTTTCGCAGGGCGCCGCCCCCGTCGGGCGGCGACGATCCACCCCGGGCGTCGGCGCGACGCCCCGGGTCTCGAGCCCGGACCGGCACCCCGCCGAGCAGGCAGGCGCAGGGTCCGCGGCAGTAAGTCGTGGCCCGTCAGGATGGGGCCAGCAACCGGCTGAACGTGAAAGGAAGCAGTCCATGCCACGCCGTCGCGAAGTACCGAAGCGCGAGATCCTCCCGGATCCGAAGTTCAACAGCATCGACGTCGCCAAGTTCATCAACGTCATCATGCTCGACGGCAAGAAGGCCGTCGCCGAGCGGATCGTCTACGGTGCGTTCGACCAGATCAACACGAAGGCGTCGAAGAACCCGCTCGACATCTTCATGCAGGCGCTCGGCAACGTGAAGCCGATGGTCGAAGTGAAGAGCCGTCGCGTCGGCGGCGCGAACTACCAGGTCCCGGTCGAGGTGCGGCCGGTGCGCCGGGTCGCGCTCGGGATGCGCTGGCTGCGCGAGGCGGCGAAGAAGCGCGGCGAGAAGTCGATGCCGCTGCGCCTCGCGGGCGAGCTGCTGGAGGCCGCCGAAGGCCGCGGCGGCGCGATGAAGAAGCGCGAGGAAGTGCACCGCATGGCGGAGGCCAACAAGGCCTTCGCGCATTTCAGGTTCTAAGTTACCCCGACCGGCGCCACGGCTGCCCGCCGGAGCAACTCCGGGGGATGGGCAGTCGGGACGCTGTGACGCGGGCAGCTGTATCGCGTCCTCTGGATGGTGAATCTCATGGCACGCAAGACCCCTATCGAACGGTACCGGAACATCGGTATCTCCGCCCACATCGACGCCGGCAAGACGACGACGACCGAACGGATCCTGTTCTACACCGGGGTCAACCACAAGATCGGCGAGGTCCACGACGGGGCCGCGACGATGGACTGGATGGAGCAGGAGCAGGAGCGCGGCATCACGATCACGTCGGCCGCGACGACCTGCTTCTGGAAGGGCATGGACCTGTCCCTGCCCGAGCACCGGATCAACATCATCGACACGCCGGGCCACGTCGACTTCACGATCGAGGTCGAGCGCTCGATGCGGGTGCTCGACGGCGCGTGCATGGTCTACTGCGCCGTCGGCGGCGTGCAGCCGCAGTCGGAGACCGTGTGGCGGCAGGCGAACAAGTATCGCGTGCCGCGGCTGGCGTTCGTCAACAAGATGGACCGCACCGGCGCGAACTTCTTCAAGGTCTACGAGCAGATGCGCGCGCGCCTGAAGGCCAACCCGATCCCGATCCAGGTCCCGATCGGCGCCGAGGAGAACTTCAAGGGCGTCGTCGACCTCGTGAAGATGAAGGCGATCTTCTGGGACGAGGCGAGCCAGGGCATGAAGTTCGAGTACGCCGACATCCCGGCCGAGCTCGCCGACACCTGCAAGGAGTGGCGCGAGAAGATGGTCGAGGCCGCCGCCGAGGCCAACGAGGAACTGATGAACAAGTACCTCGAGACCGGCGAGCTGTCGGAGACCGAGATCAAGACCGCGCTGCGGATGCGGACGATCGCGCACGAGATCACGCCGATGCTGTGCGGCTCGGCGTTCAAGAACAAGGGCGTGCAGGCGATGCTGGACGCGGTCGTCGCGTACCTGCCGGCGCCGATCGACATCCCGCCGGTGCACGGGACGAACGAGCGCGACCAGGACATCACGCGCAGCGCGGACGACGCGCAGCCGTTCTCGGCGCTCGCGTTCAAGATCATGACCGACCCCTACGTCGGCCAGCTGACGTTCCTGCGCGTCTATTCCGGCGTGCTGACGTCGGGCGACACGATCGTCAACGCGATCAAGAACAAGAAGGAGCGCGTCGGCCGCCTGCTGCAGATGCACGCCAACCAGCGCGAGGAGATCAAGGAAGTGCGCGCCGGCGACATCGCGGCCGTGGTCGGGATGAAGGACTGCACGACCGGCGACACGCTGTGCGATCCGGACAAGCTGATCACGCTCGAGCGGATGGTGTTCCCCGAGCCCGTCATCTCGCAGGCCGTCGAGCCGAAGACGAAGGCCGACCAGGAGAAGATGGGCATCGCGCTGTCGCGCCTGGCGCAGGAGGACCCGTCGTTCCGCGTCCATACCGACGAGGAGTCGGGGCAGACGATCATCTCCGGGATGGGCGAGCTGCACCTGGAGATCATCGTCGACCGGATGAAGCGCGAGTTCGGCGTCGAGGCCTCGGTCGGCAAGCCGCAGGTCGCGTACCGCGAGACGATCCGCAAGGCCGTCGAGAACGCCGAGGGCAAGTTCATCAAGCAGTCCGGCGGTCGCGGCCAGTACGGCCACGTCGTGCTGAAGCTCGAGCCGCAGGAAGCCGGCAAGGGCTTCGAGTTCGTCGACGCGATCAAGGGCGGCGTGGTCCCGCGCGAGTACATCCCGGCGGTCGAGAAGGGCGTCGTCGACACGCTCAAGGCGGGCGTGCTGGCCGGCTACCCGGTCGTCGACGTCAAGGTGACGCTGCATTTCGGCTCGTACCACGAGGTCGACTCGAACGAGAACGCGTTCAAGATGGCGGCGTCGATCGGCTTCAAGGACGGCATGCGCGCGGCGAGCCCGGCGCTGCTCGAGCCGATCATGGCGGTCGAGGTCGAGACGCCGGAGGAGAAGATGGGCGACGTGATGGGCGACCTGTCGTCGCGGCGCGGCGTCATCCAGGGGATGGACGACATCGCCGGCGGCGGTGGCAAGGCGATCCGCGCCGAGGTCCCGCTGGCCGAGATGTTCGGCTACTCCACGACGCTGCGCTCGCTCACGCAGGGCCGCGCGACGTACACGATGGAATTCAAGCACTATGCCGAGGCGCCGCGCAATGTCGCCGAGGCGGTCATCAGCGCCAAGACCAAGTAGAACGGATCTGTCAGAGAAGGTATCGGAGAGAGGACACCGAAATGGCCAAGGGCAAGTTTGAGCGGACGAAGCCGCACGTGAATGTGGGGACGATCGGTCACGTGGACCATGGGAAGACGACGCTGACGGCGGCGATCACGACGGTGCTGTCGACGAAGTTTGGTGGGGAGGCGAAGAAGTACGACGAGATTGACGCGGCGCCGGAGGAGAAGGCGCGCGGGATCACGATCAACACGGCGCACGTGGAGTACGAGACGTCGAAGAGGCACTACGCGCACGTGGATTGCCCGGGGCACGCGGACTATGTGAAGAACATGATCACGGGTGCGGCGCAGATGGACGGGGCGATTCTGGTGGTGTCGGCGGCGGACGGGCCGATGCCGCAGACGCGGGAGCATATTTTGCTGGCGCGTCAGGTGGGGGTGCCGTACATCGTGGTGTTTTTGAACAAGTGCGACATGGTGGACGATGCGGAGCTGCTGGAGCTGGTGGAGCTGGAGGTTCGCGAGCTGCTGAGCAAGTACGAGTTTCCCGGGGACCAGGTGCCGATCGTGAAGGGGTCGGCGAAGCAGGCGCTGGAGGGGGACAAGGGGGAGCTGGGCGAGCAGGCGATCATGAAGCTGGCCGATGCGCTGGACAGCTACATTCCGACGCCCAAGCGGGCGGTGGACCAGCCGTTCCTGATGCCGATCGAGGATGTGTTTTCGATTTCGGGGCGCGGGACGGTGGTGACGGGGCGGGTGGAGCGCGGGATCGTGCGGGTGGGCGACGAGATCGAGATTGTCGGGATCAAGCCGACGACGAAGACGACGTGCACGGGCGTGGAGATGTTCCGCAAGCTGCTGGACGAGGGGCAGGCGGGGGACAACGTGGGGGTGCTGCTGCGGGGCACGAAGCGTGAGGAGGTGGAGCGAGGGCAGGTGCTGGCCAAGCCGGGCTCGATCACGCCGCACACGAAGTTCGAGTGCGAGGTGTACGTGCTGAGCAAGGAGGAGGGGGGTCGGCACACGCCGTTTTTCAACGGCTACCGGCCGCAGTTTTACTTTCGCACGACGGACGTGACGGGGTCGGTGCAGCTGCCGGCGGGCACCGAGATGGTGATGCCGGGAGACAACATCAAGATGGACGTGACGCTGATTGCGCCGATCGCGATGGACCAGGGGCTGCGCTTCGCGATCCGCGAGGGTGGCAAGACCGTGGGCGCCGGGGTCGTGGCGAAGGTCAAGGAATAACGCCATCCGAACACCCCCCGGTCCCGCATCGCGGGACCGGGGAGCCGAAGCGGGAAGTCCCGAAGCACGACCGCTCTTTACGCGCTCTTTGAGAAAGGCAAGACCATGCAGAACCAGCGCATCCGCATCCGCCTCAAGGCGTTCGACTACAAGCTGATCGACCAGTCGGCGCTCGAGATCGTCGATACCGCGAAGCGGACCGGCGCCGTCGTCCGCGGCCCCGTTCCGCTGCCGACGCAGATCCAGCGCTTCGACGTGCTGCGTTCGCCGCACGTGAACAAGACCTCGCGCGACCAGTTCGAGATCCGCACGCACCTGCGGCTGATGGACATCATCGACCCGACCGACAAGACCGTCGACGCGCTGATGAAGCTCGACCTGCCGGCCGGCGTCGACGTCGAGATCAAGGTCCAGTAGGTCTCCGGCAGCACTCCTGCGAGGCATCGGGCCGCGGCCCCGCCGGCGCAATTTGCCGGCGCCTGCGATCCGCGCTAGAATTTAAAGCTTTTCCGAATTAGCGCTCCCTGCGGCGCCAACGCGCGCCGCCGTGGAACACGTGGCCTGGCCAATCGAAGCCGGGCATGGAGAGAACGATGAGCGAAGCCAAGGCTGCGCCTGAAGCGCCTGGGGCTCAGGCGGCGCCGTCCGCCACGAACCTGAAAGCGCATAGCCTGAGCGGCGAAGGAAAGGGCGGCCTCGGGCTGCTCGGCCGCAAGGTCGGCATGACGCGCATCTTCACCGACGATGGCGAGTCCATCCCGGTGACCGTGCTGGACGTCTCCAACAACCGCGTCGTCCAGGTCAAGTCGGCCGCGAACGACGGCTACACGGCGGTCCAGGTCGCCTTCGGCACCCGCCGCGCCTCGCGCGTCGCGAAGGCGCAGGCCGGCCACTACGCGAAAGCCGGCATCCACGCCGCCGAGGTCCTGCGCGAGTTCCGCGTCGACACCGCGACGGCCGGCGAGCTCGCGCCCGGCACCGCGCTGCCGGCCGAGATCTTCACGGTCGGCCAGAAGGTCGACGTCACCGGCGTCACGATCGGCAAGGGTTTCGCCGGCGCGATCAAGCGGCACCATTTCTCGTCCAACCGCGCCTCGCACGGCAATTCGGTCTCGACCAACGCGCCCGGCTCGATCGGCATGCGCCAGGATCCGGGTCGCGTGATGCCCGGCAAGCGCATGGCCGGCCATCTCGGCGACGACCAGCGCACGACGCAGAACCTCGAGGTCGCCCGCATCGACGGCGCGCGCCAGCTGCTGCTGGTCCGCGGTGCCGTCCCGGGTGCGCGCGGCGGCCGTGTCGTCGTCCGTGCCGCGGTGAAGTACAAGCCCGCTCGTGTCGAGGCGAAGGCGCCGGCTGCAGCGGCCCCTGCCAAGGGCAAGAAGGGCTGAGGAGCGCTGAATGGAACTGAAGGTTCTTGACGACCGCGGCCAGCCGACCGCGACAATGTCCGCCCCCGAGGCGCTGTTCGGGCGCGACTACAACGAGGCGCTGGTGCACCAGGTCGTGGTCGCCTACCAGGCCAACGCGCGGCAGGGCACGCGCGCGCAGAAGGATCGCGGGCAGGTCCACCACTCGACGCGCAAGCCGTTCCGCCAGAAGGGCACCGGCCGCGCCCGCGCGGGGATGACCTCGAGCCCGCTGTGGCGTGGCGGCGGCCGCATCTTCCCGAACTCGCCGGACGAGAACTTCACGCACAAGGTCAACCGCAAGATGTACCGCGCCGGCCTGTGCTCGATCCTCTCGCGCCTCGCGAAGGACGGCCGCCTCGCGGTCATCGACGGCATCGTGGTCGATTCGCCGAAGACGAAGGCGCTGGCGCAGAAGTTGAAGGCGATGGGGCTCGGGTCCGCGCTGATCATCACCGACGCGCTCGACGAGAACCTCTATCTCGCGTCGCGCAACCTGAAGGACGTGATGGTGGTCGAGCCGCGCTACGCCGATCCGCTGTCGCTGATCCACTACGAGCGCGTGCTCGTGACGCGCAACGCGATCGCGCAGCTCGCCGAGATGTGGGGCCACGCCGCCTGAGCGGCGGCGACCGGCAGAGGATACGGAGTCAAACATGGCAACCCCCAACGAACGGCTCTACACCGTGCTGATGGCCCCGATCATTTCGGAGAAGGCCACGATGATCGCGGACAAGAACCGCCAGTTCGCCTTTCGCGTCCGCCCGGATGCGACGCGCCAGGACGTCAAGGCCGCGGTCGAGCTGCTGTTCAAGGTCGAGGTCGAATCGGTGCAGATCCTGAACCGCCGCGGCAAGACGCGCCGCTTCGGCCGTCATACGGGCCGGCGCGAGAACATCCGCAAGGCGTACGTCGGCCTGAAGGAAGGCCAAGAGATCAACTTTGCCGAAGGGGTCAAGTAAATGGCGCTGGTCAAGGTCAAGCCGACATCGGCCGGACGGCGCGCCCTGGTCAAGGTCGTCGCTCCGCACCTGCACAAGGGCAAGCCCTACGAGCCGCTGACCGAGAAGCAGGTCCGCGGCTCCGGGCGCAACAACCTCGGGCGCGTCACGATGCGCCACCAGGGCGGTGGCCACAAGCAGCACTACCGCGTCGTCGACTTCAAGCGCACGAAGGACGGCATCCCGGGCAAGGTCGAGCGCCTGGAATACGACCCGAACCGGTCGGCGCACATCGCGCTGGTCTGCTATGCCGACGGCGAGCGCCGCTACATCATCGCGCCGCGCGGGCTCGCGGTCGGCGCGCAGGTGCTGAGCGGCGACGAGGCGCCGATCCGCGTCGGCAACACGCTGCCGCTGCGCAACATCCCGGTCGGCACGACGATCCACTGCATCGAGATGCAGCCGGGCAAGGGCGCGCAGCTCGCGCGGGCCGCCGGCACCTCGGTGCAGCTGCTGGCGCGCGAGGGCAGCTATGCGCAGCTGCGGTTGCGTTCCGGCGAGATCCGCCGCGTGCTGATCGAGTGCCGCGCGACGATCGGCGAGGTCAGCAACGAAGAGAACAACCTGCGGCAGTTCGGCAAGGCCGGCGCGATGCGCTGGCGCGGCATCCGCCCGACCGTCCGCGGCGTCGCGATGAACCCGATCGACCATCCGCACGGCGGTGGCGAGGGCCGCACCGGCACGAAGCGCGATCCGGTGAGCCCGTGGGGCACCCTGACGAAGGGCTTCCGCACGCGCAAGAACAAGCGCACGGAATCGATGATCGTCCAGCGTCGTCATCGCAAGTAACGGATCGGATCGAGGTCTAGAAAATGTCGCGTTCGCTCAAGAAGGGACCCTTCGTCGACGGCCATCTGCTGAAGAAGGTCGACAAGGCGCAGACGACGAAGGACAAGCGCCCGATCAAGACCTGGTCGCGGCGCTCGACGATCGTGCCGGACTTCATCGGGCTGACCATCGCCGTGCACAACGGCAAGCAGCACGTCCCGGTCTACGTCACCGAGCAGATGGTCGGGCACAAGCTGGGCGAGTTCGCCCTGACCCGCATGTTCAAGGGCCACGCCGCCGACAAGAAGACGGCCGTGGCCGGCAAGAAGTAGGAAGGAGAGGCACCGATGGAAACGACGGCATCCGTGCGCGGCGTCCACCTTTCGGCCCAGAAGGGCCGGCTGGTCGCCGACCTCGTCCGTGGCAAACCGGTCGACAAGGCGCTCAACATCCTGGCGTTCACGCCGAAGAAGGCGGCCGGCATCATCAGGAAGGCGATCGAGTCCGCGATCGCCAATGCCGAGCACAACGACGGGGCCGATGTCGACGAGCTGCGGGTCACGCGGATCCACGTCGAGCAGGGGGCGTCGCAGCGCCGTTTCGCGGCGCGCGCGAAGGGCCGCGGCACGCGCATCGAGCGCAAGACGTGCCACGTCTACGTGACCGTCGGCGACGGCCGCACGAAATAACGAGGGTAGGTGACGCATGGGCCAGAAGATCAATCCCACCGGTTTCCGCCTCGCGGTCACGCGTGACTGGAATTCGCGCTGGTTCGCCACCGGCCGCAAGTTCGGCCGCATGCTGCGCGAGGACCTGCGCGTGCGCGCGTACCTGCGCCGCAAGCTGCGCAACGCGTCGGTTGGCCGCATCCTGATCGAGCGCCCGGCGCGCGACGCGCGCGTGCTGATCTACTCGGCGCGCCCCGGCGTCGTGATCGGCAAGAAGGGCGAGGACATCGAGACGCTGCGCACCGACCTGCAGAAGATGATGGGCGTGCGGGTCACGGTGAACATCGAGGAAATCCGCAAGCCGGAGCTCGACGCGCAGCTGATCGCCGACTCGATCACGCAGCAGCTCGAGAAGCGGATCATGTTCCGCCGCGCGATGAAGCGGGCGATGCAGAACGCGATGCGCCTGGGCGCCCAGGGCATCAAGATCATGAGCGCCGGGCGCCTGAACGGCATCGAGATCGCGCGCACGGAGTGGTACCGGGAAGGCCGCGTCCCGTTGCACACGCTGCGCGCCGACATCGACTACGGCTTCTCCGAGGCGAAGACGACCTACGGCGTCATCGGCGTCAAGGTCTGGGTCTACAAGGGCGACACGCTGGGTCGCAACGAGGCGCCGGCCGCGGCCGACGCGACGCCGTCGCCCGAGCGCGAAGACCGCCGGCCGTCGCGCCGCCCCGCGGGCGACCGTCCGGGCGGCGACCGTCCGATGCTGCGCCCGGGTGCCCGCCGTCCGGCGGGCCCGCGCCGCGAGGGCGCCGCCGGCGACAAGCCGGCTGCGGACAAGCCGGCGGCGGACAAGCCGGCTGCGGCCGAGAAGCCAGCCGACGAGAAGCCGGCGGCCGAAAAGGCGGCGGCGGAGAAGCCGCCAGCGAAGGATGACACCGTGAAGAAGGTGCGCAAGGCCGCTGCAGCGAAGCCGGCCGACGGCGGCGGGAAGGACGGAGAGTAACGATGCTGCAACCGGCACGACGCAAGTTCCGCAAGGAGCACAAGGGCCGCAACCGCGGCCTGGCGCTCCGCGGCGCCAAGGTTTCGTTCGGCGAATTCGGGCTGAAGGCGACCGAGCGCGGCCGCCTGACGGCGCGCCAGATCGAGGCCGCGCGACGCGCGATCACGCGCCACATCAAGCGCGGCGGGCGGGTCTGGATCCGCATCTTCCCGGACAAGCCGATCTCGCAGAAGCCGGCCGAAGTCCGGATGGGCAACGGCAAGGGCAACCCGGAATACTGGGTCGCCGAGATCCGTCCCGGCAACGTCCTGTACGAGATGGACGGTGTCGACATCACGATCGCCCGCGAGGCGTTCGCGCTCGCCGCCGCGAAGCTTCCGGTGAAGACGGTTTTCGTCCAGCGCCAGCTCGGGCACTGAAGGAATCGACATGGACGCCAAGGAACTGCGCGGCAAGGACGCCGCGGCGCTGGAGAAGGAAGTGCAGGATCTCCTGAAGGCGCATTTCTCCCTGCGGATGCAAAGGGCGACGCAGCAACTGCAGGACACGAGCCAACTGCGTAAGGTGCGCCGCGACATCGCCCGCACCCGGACCATCCTGGCCGAGAAGGCCAACGCCAAATGAACGCGACCCAGACCAAGCCGGCCAAGAAGGCCGCCGCCCCCGCCACGGCCGCCGCGGCCGCCACGCCTGCCGCCGCCGCGGCGTCCGTGGAACCCAAGCGCGTCGTCACCGGGCGCGTCGTCAGCAACAAGATGGACAAGACGGTCACGGTGCTCGTCGAGCGCCGCGTCCGCCACCCGGTCTACGGCAAGTACGTCGTCCGTTCGACGAGGCTGCACGCGCACGACGAGTCCAACTCGGTCAACGAGGGCGATCTCGTCGAGATCGCCGAGACGCGGCCGCTGTCGAAGACGAAGACCTGGCGCGTCACGAAGGTCGTGACGGCCGCGCGCGAGTAGGCGTCGCCGGGCGGGTGGGGCAGTGGGCAGCCGACTTGCCAGCGGCGCGCCATCCAGGCTACAATCTTTGGCTCTGCTGATTTCTCCATCGTCAGCGGCGAAATAAATTCCGCGCGCCGGCGCGGGCCGGCTTAACCGGGCAGCCGTCAGGCGGCCCGTCCGGATCCGCACCGGCCGATCTCCCGGACCACGGGACCAAGACTGTCCGTCGTCGCAACGCCCGCCGCCAGGCGGGCCGCGCCGCCGGAACAAGTTGGGACAAA
>Ga0335069_10006177_pt1 | contig 17440 bp, 18 predicted proteins | sample Lox_Sample_11_FD_206714 | JGI IMG/M metagenome (GOLD analysis project Ga0335069, IMG submission 206714) | Soil microbial communities from Loxahatchee National Wildlife Refuge, Florida, United States - Lox_Sample_1.1 | ecosystem: Environmental > Terrestrial > Soil > Wetlands | place: USA... | reverse complement strand
GAGCACGAGAATGCGACTCGCACCGGCGTTCGCAGCGGAAGTTGCAGCAGCCAGCGCCGCGTTCCCAGCGCCAATAACAATCACGTCGTAAGCAGCCATCTTATTTTCTTGTGCCTTGCTCAGCAGAACGTCGCTGCGGCAGGCACGGTGCCTCCGTCGCCGACTTACTATACTGCCGCAGCGTCCTTTGACCGATGCGGCCTTCGCGAAAGAATATGGCACAGCGTAGTGGATGCGAAAAACTTTGCGGCGCGATTTACGGAGATGCTCAATGACGTGGCTCACAAAGCCGACCGACCCGACCCCCGCAGGCGAGCGCCTCGCCAAGTTGTGGCAACAGCCCGAGATACTCGGGATACCGGGAGCACATAATCCGCTCGCGGCGATACTTGCCGAGCGCGCCGGTTTCAAAGCGATCTATCTATCGGGCGCCGCGCTCAGCGCCAGTCTTGGACTTGCCGATCTCGGACTAATCACACTCGATGAAGTACGCTTTTATACGCGCGCGATTTGTCGGGTGAGCAGTCTGCCGTTGATCGTGGATATCGACACGGGTTTCGGTGGCGTGCTGAACGTGATGCGCACCGTACGCGAGCTGGAGGAAGCGGGCGCCGCAGCCGTCCAAATCGAAGACCAGTTGCTGCCGAAAAAATGCGGCCATCTCAATGACAAGAAACTGGCCGCTACCGACGAGATGGCGGCGCGGATCAGCGCGGCAAGGCGCGCGCGACAGGATATACGGATTATCGCACGTACCGACGCCGCATCGGAAGGTATCGAGGCGGCTATCGCGCGGGCGCGTATTTATCGCGAAGCGGGTGCCGACGCCATCTTTCCAGAAGCTCTGACCCACGAAGCGATGTTTCGACAATTCGCAGCCGCAATCGACGCGCCGTTGCTGGCGAACATGACCGAGTTCGGCCGAACACCACAGTTCACGTCGAGACAATTCGAAGAGTTCGGCTTCAAGATGGTTATTTGGCCGGTGTCATCGTTGCGGATCGCAGCCAAAGCCGTCGAGGATCTCTATAGGCAAATCGCCCACGACGGGAGCGCCACCGCGATGCTCGATCGCATGCAAACTCGAGCCGAGCTTTACGACGCAATCGGTTACTTCGATTACGAAGCGCTGGACGATTCGATCGCAAAAAGCATCGTGCCGCCTTCGTCGAAAGACTAGGGCTACCGCTGTCCGCGTGATATGCTCCTTACAATGGGTAAGGAATGGCCACGGCGACAGTAACGAGCAAAGGACAGACCACAATTCCCAAGCGCATCCGCGAGCATCTGCGTCTTGGCAGCGGCGATCGGGTGGAGTTCGTAATCGATCGGGAAGGACGAGTGGTGCTAACCCCCTTGAAGGTCGACATCAGGGAGCTTCGCGGCATGCTCGGCCGTGCGCCGCGCCACGTAACCATCGAAGAGATGGATGAGGCCATCAAGGAAGCCGTAGTGCGGAAATACCGGAGCAAGTGAAAGGAATCGATACCAACGTGCTGGTCCGCTTCATTGTCGAAGACGATGAAGCGCAGTCCTCCCGGGCTCTTCGGTTCTTCACAAAGGAATCTTCGACAGAAAGTCCTTGCTTCGTTAATCGAATCGTTCTCTGCGAATGTGTCTGGGTACTTAGGACAGCCTACCGCTTCTCACGCGAGCAGGTAGCCCATTCAATAGAGCGGCTTTTGAACACCGCCCAGCTTGAAATCGAAGATCGTGATGAAGCATTCGCAGCATTGGAGAGCTATCGCACCGGCGGCGACTTCGCGGATCTATTCGTGGCACATTTAAACTATCGTCGCGGATGCGAGTATACAGTGACTTTTGATCGCAAGGCCGCCCCGGTAAGACTTTTTCGCCGGCTTTGAGAAAACATGGCTGATCCGTACGACGTAATTGTAGTAGGTGGCGGCAACGCAGCGCTGTGCTCGGCGCTGGCGGCTCGTGAAAGTGGTGCTTCGGTTCTGGTAATCGAAGCCGCACCGGAAGACGAGCGCGGTGGAAACTCGCGCTTCACGGCAGGCGCGATGCGCGTCGCATATAACGGCGTGGACGATCTCGCCCGCCTGATGCCCGACCTCACCGACGAGGAGAAAGCTAATACCGACTTCGGTGCGTATCCAGAGGATCAGTTCTACGACGATCTTTGCCGCGTCACGCAGTATCGCACCAATCCCAAGCTCGCCGAGACGCTGGTGTCGCGCAGTCTCGAAACGATGCTCTGGATGCGCAGCAAGGGTGTGCGCTTCGCACCGATTTACGGCCGACAAGCCTTCAAGGTCGATGGGCGTTTCAAGTTCTGGGGTGGTCTGACGGTCGAAGCCTGGGGCGGAGGCCCCGGTCTGATCGATTCGCTCTACACTATCGCGCAGCGCGCCGGAATTGAGATTCGTTACGAAAGCCGCGCGCTCGATCTGATCACCGACGACGATGGCGTGCGTGGCGTAGCGATACGCACGCGCGGCCAGACCAGCATGATCGAAGCGCGAGCGGTCGTGCTCGCCTCGGGCGGATTCGAAGCCAACGCGGAATGGCGCACTCGCTACCTGGGCCCCGGATGGGATCTGGTAAAGGTGCGCGGTTCGCGTTTCAACACCGGCGACGGAATCCGGATGGCGTTGGAAGCAGGTGCGATGCCCTGCGGCAACTGGTCGGGCTGCCACGCTGTGGGATGGGATCGCAACGCACCGGAATTTGGCGACCTTGCGGTTGGCGACGGCTTTCAGAAGCACAGCTATCCGTTTGGCATCATGGTGAACGCGCGCGGTAATCGCTTCGTCGATGAAGGTGCCGACTTCCGCAACTACACCTACGCGAAATATGGGCGCGCGATCCTTGAACAGCCGACCCAGTTCGCCTGGCAGATCTTCGATCAGAAAGTGACGCATCTGCTGCGCGATGAGTATCGAATCAAGCGCGTCACCAAAGTCAGCGCCCAAACGCTCGAAGAGCTGGCAGGTAAGCTCGAAGACGTCGATCCGAAGGGCTTTCTCGCCGAGATCGCTCGTTACAACGCCGCCGTGCAAACGTCGATTCCGTTTAATCCCAACATCAAGGATGGGCGTTGCACGCGAGGACTCGCGCTCGAAAAGAGCAACTGGGCCAACACGATCGATACGCCACCGTTCGAGGCCTACGCGGTTACCTGCGGGATTACGTTTACCTTTGGCGGATTGCGCATCAATGGCGATGGCGCCGTGATCAATACCGACGGCGTCCCGATCCACGGACTCTACGCAGCCGGAGAACTAGTAGGCGACTTGTTCTACTTCAACTATCCGGGCGGCACCGGTCTGATGTCGGGATCGGTCTTCGGACGAATCGCAGGAACATCGGCAGGACGTTCCGCCAAAAGCTGAGTGGCTCCGGAAGAAAAAGCCGCGCGGCCACTAGGCCCGCACGGCTTCAATCTTCGGAACAAATAGGGTTGGTCTAGTTCATTACTGCACGAGACTGGACCGCTTCCATCAGGCTCGGTTCGTTCGGTGCGAACTCCAGCTTGTCCATCCCGAGGTAGGCATTTTCTTTCAACTTCGCGATATGCTCGGGGGGATTGTCGCAATAGACCTCAAGCTGATTACCATCCGGATCGCGGAAGTAGATGCTCTTCGTGACACCGTGATCGACCGTGAAGACGATCGGCACGTTCTTCTCCTTGAATTCCTTGTACGCAGCCTTCAGATGGTTTTCATCGTTGAGGCGAAAGGCGATATGCACAAGTCCCACCTGTCTCGGCTGCGGGCTTGGCGCGTCGGCTCCGACTTCAGCGATAGCCAATTCATGATGGTCGCGGCCGTTGCTCGCAAAGAAGGCCATCTTCAGCGGCTGCAACTCCATCATAAGCTGTAGGCCAAGCGTCTCCATGTAGAACTTCTTGGAGCGTTCGAGATCGCGGACTTTGATTACAACATGACCGATACGATCGGGTTTAATCATCGAGGTCCTCCTGACCGACCTTTAGCGTTGCATCACGTATAGCGCTATCAACCGGGTAAGCGCCATCAGTAAAGACGCGGGCCGATGAAGACTCCATCGATACTATGTTTCGTTCGGGTCGAAGCTTTAGCCGGGAGGGCTAGCAGGCGATTTGCCAACCGTAGGGTCGCGTTCATCAATTCCTCTGGAGCAGTCACCTCATTGACCAAGCCCATATTGAAGAGTTCGCGAGCCTCATAGTGACGACACAGGATCATTGCCTCCTTCGCACGCCAAGGCCCCAAGCGCTTGGCCAGAACCTCCGCCGGGCCGCCACGGAATGGCACTCCAAGTTCCACTTCCGGCACCCAGAACTCTGCGGTCTCGGCAGCCACGATAAAATCCATTGCGGCCGCCAGGGCCCATCCGCCGCCGACCGCGAAGCCATTTACCGCCCCTATAGTCATGCAATCAAGACGGAGGATAGTGTCGAAGATCCGTCCGATCACTCGCGGAGCCTGTCCGCTGCGCGAGGCGAAAATGCTCACCCGCTCTGCGGGATCGGTAACCTCTTTGAGTTTCGACATATCGGCGCCGGCACAGAAAGCGGGGCCGGTGCCGGTCACGATCAAAACGCGGATTTCGCGATTTTCACGAACCTGAAAGATGTAATTCTCCAGCTCGCCTAGAACTTCGAGATTCACGAAGTTACGGCGCTCGGGCCGATTAAAGGTGATCGTCGCGAGCGGTCCGTTCTGTTCGTAGCGGAAATTGTCGGGCATGCGGGCACTACTCCAGGCTGAATCCGTTTATATGCGCCTTGACCTGCACGATCGCGCGGTGGTTTTTCGCGGCCAGGCTGCGCGCCAGTTCCATCGCCGCGGGCATCAGTTCGTCTTTTTTAACGACCCGATTCAAGAGCCCCCATTGGTAAAGCTCTTCGGACTTGAAGTGCCGGCAGGTGAAGATAATCTCCTTAGCGCGGGACGCGCCCACATGTTTGGTGAGCCATACTTCAGGCATGTGCGGTCCCGGCTGACCCAGATCAACCTCGGGCATCCAGAACTCTGCGCCCTCGACCGCGATCCGTATATCGCAGGCGAGCGCGAGGAACCATCCGCCACCGACTGCAAACCCATTCACTGCTGCGATCGTCGGCAGCTCGATATTTTGCAGCAACGCGATCGTCCGTCGCACCATCCGACGGCGCTTCGGTACGACGCTCGCGAAGATACGTTCGCGTTCGGCCGGGTCGGTAACACCCTTCAGCAGCGACAGATCTGCACCGGCCGAAAAGGTATTGCCTGATCCGGTGATTACGAGCGCGCGAACTTCCTCGTCATCGCGCAGTGCGAGCAAAATCGATTCGAGCTCGCCCATACTGTCTTCGTTAAACGGATTGCGTTTCTCGTAGCGATCGAAGGTTAGGAGAGCGACTTTATCGGTTTTCTCGAGCTTGAAGTAATTTCCCATCGTGCTGCCTCCTGCGTTCAGATCACGCGATCTCTTCGCAGTTGTTCTATCGCGGTTTCGTCGATCCCCAACCCGCGCAACACCTCTGCCGTATTCTCCCCGAGCCCGGGGACGCGCGGTGGTTCGACCGCAGCCTCCGGCTCGCCAGACATCTTTATCGCCGAGCCGAGAACGGGAATCGATCCCTCTGCCAGGTACTCGCCCGTGCGCAGCAGGCCGCGCTCGCGCAGTTCGGGATCATGCGCAACCTCGGTTATCGTCCTTACGGGTGCGCATGGAATTCCATGCTCGATCAGGAGATTCACCATGTCGTCGCGTTTGCGCGCTCGGGTCCACTCGGTAACCAGCGCTTCAACTTCGTCGATTATCGCGTAGCGACTTGCGTGATCCTTGTATCGCGGATTATCGAGCAGATCGGCGCGGCCGATCAGGCGTGCAAAACGTTTCCAGTGATCTTCGGTCAGGCAGTAGATGAGGATTTGGCCGTCGGCAGCGAAATAGGTATTCGACGGACAAGCACTCGGATGGCGATTCGCGAGGCGCGGCAACGGATTTCCATTGAGCGCCGACGCAATCATTCCATTCACAGCGGGCACGCATATATCGAGCATCGCGACTTCGACTTTCTTGCCGCGTCCGGTGCGACCACGCTCGATAAGCGCCGCAAGGATACCTGCCACCAGGTGCATTCCGGCGCTGGTATCGATTAGTGCCGCCGTGGCGCGCACCCCGGGCCGATCGGCATAGCCTGTCATGTCGACGATTCCTGATGCAGCCTGCACAGTGAAGTCCATCGCACCGAGATTCGCCCATCGGCTGTCCGGGCCATAACCCTTGCATGAGGCATAGATAAGCCGCGGGCATCGCTTGGCGACATCTTCGTAACCGAGACCCATCCCTTCGAGCGCTCCCGCGGCGTAGTTCTCCAGCACCACGTCTGCGCTTTCGAGCAAGCGCATTAGAAACTCACGTCCACGCTCATCCTTCAGATTGAGCACGACCGATTTCTTTCCGGGATTCAGCATCAGGAAGCCGGAATTGGCGCCACGCGGTTTCGGCGGACGCATCCGCAGAAACTCACCTTCGCCGGGGGGTTCGATTTTGATTACCTCCGCACCAAAGTGCGCGAGCTGCAGACCGCAATACGGACCGGCATAGATTTGCGCGATCTCAATTACGCGAATTCCTTCGAGCGGCTTAGGCATGGATATATGGTCGAAACTCCCTACGGACGCAGCGCTGATGCACTTTCATCCCTGCTAAGAGGCCTCGAAGTCAAGCGACTAGTGCACGCTCGGAATTACTCGCCGCTTCGGATCGGCGCGACGACGTTTGGTCTTGCGGCGATAAGGCTTAGCCTGCTGCGATTAGGGCTTCAACCAATTCCTTTGGCATATCCAGCATCACGTCGTGGCCGCAATGCATAGCAACGACGCACCACCGATTGTCCGCACGAAGACGCTCGGCGATCGGCACGAACGGCGAGGGCATCCCGGGAGCCTCGGGCGGCGGCCAATCGGTAGCAAGAACGTAGGTCTTCTTCGCGATACGATCAACCACGTTCCCTACTGTCACCTTATCCTCGAAGCAGGCCAGCGGATGCTTCACGCACATCTGATCGGCCCAAGCGCGATCAGCACGATTCACGTTGAAAGCAGCGGCTGGGATCGGCGCCATCAGGTAGCCGTCGCCGTTTTTGCGAGCCTCGTCCGTCATCGCGGCCTGAGTTTGAGGGGGCAGAAAATCAAACAGGCGTTGTCCATCTGCCGGCACGAATGCATCGAGATAGACCAGCGCACGAATTTTGTCGGGCACCTTCGCCGCAACTCCCGTGATTACGATGCCGCCGTAGGAATGGCCGCAGAGCACGACGTCCTTAAGCTCTTCCCATCGGAGCAGATTCACGACGTCCTGGATGTGTGTTTCGAGATTCACTGACCGATTCATCAGATGCGATCGCTCACCCAGTCCGGTCAGGGTCGGCACATGGACCTCGTGTCCGGCTGCGCGCAAATATTGAGCTACTCGCTTGTAACACCATCCGCCATGCCAGGCGCCATGAACCAGAACAAAAACCATCGCTCGCGTCACTCCTCAGAAACAGAATGTAGCATTAGCGAATGTTGTAGTAGCGTTTAGCTCCGCCCGCGAGCACGTTGGCGAGCGTCTTTGGCGGCAGCCCCATCCGCTTGATCATGTTAGCCGCGTCGGGAAAGCCGTCCGCGTGAGGATAATCGGTCGCCCAAAGGATGTTGTCCGAGCCGATATATTCCGCGAGGTACTTGAGCGATCCTTCAACCGGCTCGAACGAGATAAAGCACTGGCGATGGAAGATTTCGCTGGGACGCGAGGTTAGGCGCGTATCATTCATGCCCTTGTCGTCGAAGTGACGATCCATCCGATCGAGCCATCCGGCCATCCAGCCGCCACCCGATTCGAGAAAGCCCACGCGCAACTTCGGAAAGCGATCGCAGACTCCGCACATGATCAGGCTGGTCGCCGCCGCTTCCATCTCCATCGTATGGGCAATCAGATGGCGTACGGCGAAGCCCTTGGTGAAACGATCGAAGCCGATGGTCTGCTGACCGCTCTCCGACCCGCTATGGATACCAATAGAGAAATCTAGTTCCTGAGCCGCTTGCCAGATCGGATCGTTCTCGGGATCATGCAGGACGCGTCCGCTGTACGGATTCGGGCGGATAAACGCGCAGCGGAAGCCCAGTTCCTTGGCGGCGAATTTCATTTCTTGCACCGCATGCGGGACCGATTGCAGCGGGAGCATCGCCGCGCCGAAGAGCCGTTCGGGGTAGGGCTTGCAATAATCGGCGAGCCAACGATTGTAGGCACGACAGGCCGCGGCTGAAAAATCCGGGTCCTTGGTCGCGCCGAGAAACAGGCCGATACTCGGATAGAGGAACGCGGCATCGATTCCTTCGGCATCCATGTCCGGGATTCGCGCGTGGGGATCGAAGCCGCCCCGCTTGCCTTCGAGGTAGGGTACTTTCGCCGATTTGATATTGGCGTCGTAGCGCGCGCCAAAAGTGCCTAACGCTCCGAGCTTAATTGGCTTTTTGCCGTGAGCGAGATCGATCGCGTCGTCGCCCTCGATACGGAGAATCTCGCCGCCCTCAGGCGTGAAAAGCATCTTGGGGCAGGTATCCCGATACTTCGGGTCCATGTAGTTTTCCCAGAGATCAGGCGGTTCGAGGATGTGGCCGTCCGCGTCGATGACGTTATATTCCATCACGTTCACCTCGCCGTATCGAAGTTTGCGCCCATCAAAGCACAGGCCTGTTGATTCGTACAGAATCTGAGCGGGACGTCCAAGCCCGCTAATCTTCCTAAGGAGCTACGCCAGTGTGGATTTATAGATCTCGTCAGCACCCGTAACCATAACGCCAAGGACAACCTGTCTAGCCGCTAAGTCATCGTGGCCATCAGCTCTACATTGGGTGGAAAAACTATCCAGTGCAGAGCTGATCGAGTCCATACGTGGCGGGTGGGCTTAAGCCAGTTTGGATCGTCGAAGGTCCCTACGGTAATACAACGCGCACCGGGATGAGCCTCACTCGTCAGCGTCACCGTAGTTCCGCAAGTGGGGCGAAATGCAGTCTTTAACCAACGAGCGCTTTCGTCCGAATGGTATTGGTAGGTTTTCAGCTCTCCCGTTATTTGAACGGCTGCTTCGTCGAAGTACGCGGAGATGCCGAACGCGCTGCCCGTGCGTCGCTTACAGAAGTTACAACGACAAACTCCCAACAACACATTCGGATGGCCCGTGACTCGATAACGAACCGCGCCGCAAAGACAACCGCCTTCATGCGCCTCGTTGCTCATCTCGATACCTCACCTGCTATATCTAGCTGTTGAGACGGACCTCCGGTGGCTCAGACGTTAAATCGTTCTCGCGAGGTACTTCCTAGCGCTTGAAATGATCCGCGATAACCTCCGCTACCGAACAAGTCAGCTTCTTCGCAAACGGGATGTGCAGAAACTCGTTCGGTCCGTGCGCGTTCGAGTGCGGACCCAACACTCCCGTAATCAGGAACTGCGCCTGCGGGAACTTCTCCCCGAGCATCGCCATAAACGGAATCGTGCCGCCGAGCCCCATGTAGGCTGCCGGCTTGCCGAACCATCGTTGCGACGCGGCCTCGAGCGACTTCCCCAACCACGGCGCGAGTTCCGGCGCGTTCCATCCGGCCGCCGCCCAGTCACCCGAAAAGCTGACCTTCGCGCCGTAAGGCGGATCCTTCTCGAGGATCTCCTTCATGCTGGCGTTTGCCTTCTTCGCGTCGCATCCGGGCGGGATACGCAGTGAGAGTTTCAGCGCAGTCATCGGGCGCAGGACATTACCCGCGTTGCCGATTTCAGGGATGCCGCCTTGGCCGATAATCGATAGCGCCGGCCGCCAGTCGCGATTCAGGATCAGTTCCGCGGGATCGTCCGAGTTTGGACGTGCCCCCTCGACGAAGGGAAACTCTTTGCGCAACTCATCGCCAAGAATCGCAGCAGCAGCACTAGCCTCTTCGATTCGCGAGGGCGGGATCGTCACATGATAATCGCGCACGAGCACCTCGCCGGTTTTCTCATCCTCGATTCGATTCAGCAGTTGCCGCGCGATGCGGAAACTATCCGGCACAATACCGCTGTTGCCCGAATGGATACCCTCCGTCATCACCTCGACCTTGAGCGTGCCGCCCGCGAGTCCGCGCAGCGACGTGGTACACCAGAGCTGTTCGTAATTGCCGCATCCCGAGTCGAGCCCGATCACGAGCGTGGGCTTGCCGATTCGATCACCTAGCCGCTCGATGTGCGTGGGCAGGTCGAAGCTCCCGCTCTCTTCGCAGGCCTCGATAATTACCACGCATCGCGCGTGCGGTATCCCGGCATTTTGCAAAGCGCCTATCGCAGCGAGGCATGCGAACATCGAATAGCCGTCGTCCGCCGCGCCGCGCCCGTAGAGCCGATCGCCCTCGATCGCTGGTTGCCACGGCCCAATCCCTTCGCGCCATCCGGTCATCTCCGGCTGTTTGTCGAGATGGCCATACAGCAGGATGCAATCGTCGGTCTGACCAGGAATATCGATCAGGATCAGCGGTGTGCGGTTATCGACTCGCTGGACCTCGAACTTCATCCCTTTCAGCGGATGTTTCCGGGCCCACGCCTCGAAGCGCGTCACGACCTGATCTATGTAGCCGTGCTCGCGCCATTCCTTATCGAAGGCCGGGGACTTGTTTGGTATGCGCACGTACTCGATCAGCTCGGGGATGATCGAGTTGGTCCAGAGGTTATCGACGTAGCTGTGAATCTTTTCGGCGTCCATCAGGCAATCTTACCGGTTCCGATGATCCCGTTGCAGGCCCGGCTCCTTCGGATGCGGATACGGATGCGCGATCGGAGCTACCTCGCGAGCGGCCACGGCGCGGGCTTTCTCCCGCGCGTCGCGCAAAATCTCGATCAGCTTGTCTTCCGCCGCGTAATCGAATGGATCCTGCAGGCGGGTCTCGATATCACCACCGGGCTCCGGCCGATGCTCCACATACCAGTGCGAGGTCTTCGCGATCGCATCCACCGCCGAAACAACGTCGCGATAACCGAGCTGCGTCTTAATCTTGTAAAGGTCCATCAGAGAGTGATTGAGGCTGCCGCCGATCGAAATCGCGCGCGCCGGAGAGCCGAAATCATCGGGAATAGAAATCATTTCCAGTGGGTGATTCAGCTCTTTGCAGATAACCTCGACGACTTGCCGCAGCGATAGTTGTTCCTCGTCACCGCAGTTGTAGATCTGACCCGCCGCGGCCTTCGGCTTATCGACGGCGAGCAACACGGCGTGCGCGAGATTCTCGGCATAGCCATGAGTCATCAGCGATAGACCAGCCTCCGGCAGCAGGATCGTTCTACGGCCATCGAGGATTCGCCGAATGATGCACCATTCGCGCGGCACCAGCTGGTATGGTCCATAGACGTACGGGTAGCGATAGACCACGCCATTAGGATGGGTCTCCAGAACCGCGTCTTCCGTATTCTTGATCAGCCAGGAAAAGCGATGCTCCTGCTCGGTCGCTACGGTGGGCGCATCCTCTGGTACTGGCGTTATCATCCCCGTGGGAAAGAGTGCCTTGGGATCAAAGAAGCCGCGATAACTCGGCACGCCGCCAATCGCGATAAAGAGCGGTGTCTTACCTGCAAATGCCTCAGCGATAAAGCGAATCCGCCCGTACGTCGCGATTACGACGTCATAGGTTCGGCCACCGACTGCGCTTTCGATCGTCTCACGGAAGTGCGGATCGCCGTGGATATGTTCCACCTCGGGCACGATCTCGGGAATCTCGTGAGTTCCGCGATGGAAGATCGTGACCTTGAAGCCGCGCGCGATGAGACCATTAGCGAGGAAAGGCCCCGAGGGTCCGGTACCACCAACAATCAATGCATTCGGCATTATTTCTCTTCTCTCTGCTCTGTAATCCTGAGCCGGCGAGTGAACGCGAGCCGTGTCGAAGGATCTACGGAAAGCGATTCCATCGACGTTTGACCGGCCTAGGCTTAAACCAGATAAAAGCGCGTCCCGCAGATCATCAACTGATCATCCGAGACGCGGCATCCGCGCTGCGCGGCAGCCTCGAGGATGCGCTTACGATCGACCGCAACGATATCGATTCCGCCCAAGCCTTCGCCGCGACCGTCAGTCGCCTCGACGAAGCGCACGCTCGCGTTATCCAAGGGCATCTCGTAACGACCGCGCGCGTCCTTGCGCAGTTCCACTCCGGCGATTCGCGCCCATCGCTCGGCAAGACCCTTCGGATCGGCCGCCTGCAGTTCTACTGCCGTATACGCGCTGACGACTTCGGTGCGACGGGCCGAGGGCCATCCTTCGCCGCCCGCCGGCTCCCAGCATCCTTCGGGCTCGTTCTTCGCATCCCAATCGATCTCAAAGAACGCACCGCCGGTGTCTGCCGGATGGAGTTGCATCGCATTGAAGGTCTTCGATTGATGCTCCCACGCCACACGAACATTCAGCCCGGCTGCACGCGTGCGGCATCCGGTCTGCGCCTCGGGCGAGTTGCACTGGCAGATCACCATGTAGCCGCCGTCGCCATTGCGCCGCTTCAGATAACGCCCTGCCGCGGTGTTCTCCTTGGTCGGCGAGACCACCTCGATAAAGTTGCTACCTACGGGCATCAGCGAGTTTTCGAGCCCGAAGATTCCGACGCCTTTATCGACGAAGCAGACCTCCAGTCCGAAGATCGCTTTAAAATCTTCCAGTACGGGTTTGAGTTGATTCGCTACCAGACAAATTTGTCGCAGTCGTATCGCCATTGTTTTCTCCTCTGGCTGCGCGTCGCAGACCTCTATTTCAGCAACGCGGCTCGCAGACTCGCCTGCTCGCTACGCTGCGCTTCGCTAGTGCGCCCCCTATTCCGAGCCTCCGGCTCGGTCTTGTCTTTAGTTCAGGAGTTTTCCTATCGATCCCCGACTTATGCGGACAATAGTCGGATACGGCGTCGATTTGCCATAGCTGCGATTCGCTTGGCCGTGTGCGCAGGTGAGTGTTAGCCTGCGCATCCGCGGAGGAAACCCCGATGAGTGATTCGGCGAAGCTACAGCTCCTGCTCGACCGCGAGCAGATTCGCGAGGCGGTTTACGCCTATCCGGTCTCGATCGATACACGCGATTGGAAGCGCTTCCGCTCCATCTTCTCCGATGAGGTCGAGGTCCTGCTCAAGATGGCCGATAATCCACGGCAGCCTCAGCGTATCGACGCCGATCGCTTCACCAAGGCGGTGCAAAAGGGTATCGAGGCTTTCGCGGCGACCCAGCACTTGCTCAACGATTACCGTATCGAAGTGAACGGCGACGAGGCCAAATGCCTCCTCTATATGTACGCGCGGCACATCGCTTCCAAAAACAAGCCCGGCCGACCACCTTGGGATATCGGCGGTTATTACGAGTTCCATCTGAGGCGCACCGGCAACGGATGGAAGGTGCCGAAGTATGCGCTGATCCTGACGTGGGAAACCGATCGTCCCAGCGATCAGCGTATCGATTTGTAAAGGCAATCCATCAACTTGCTCTGGCCATCGCCTCGAACTAGCTTCGGCAATAGCCGGGCCGATCTCAGGTGAAAACACAGCTTTCGAGGTACGACGATGAACGACTCCGCCAAACTCCAGTTGCTGCTCGATCGCGAACAGATTCGCGAAGCGGTTTATGTTTATCCCGTTTCGATCGATACGCACGATTGGAAGCGCTTCCGCTCGATCTTCACCGACGAGATCGAGATTCTGCTCAAGATGGCCGACGTGCAGCGCGAGCCTCAACGCGTGAACGCCGACGAGTTCACCAAGCTGGTCGCTGAAGTAATCGAGAGCTTCTCAGTCACCCAGCACTTTCTTAACGACTACAAGATCGAAGTGAATGGCGACGAGGCGAAATGCCTGCTCTACATGTACGCTCGCCACATGCCTCCAAAGGATAAACCCTCGCAGGCGGTTTGGGACATCGGCGGCTATTACGAGTTCCATCTGAAGCGTACGGCCGATGGGTGGAAGGTGCCGAAGTACACTCTGATCGGCACGTGGGAAACGACTCGCCCAAAGGGTCTAAAGATCGACCTTTAGGACGGCGAGAACCCACTCTCCTATTGGAAAGAGGGATCCTCGCGGGTCAGGGTGAGAGTCGATATCATCAGGACAGGTAGAGACCGATGCTTAGTTTGCAGGAATACAGCTCTTACGATGGTTTGGGGCTCGCAGAACTCGTCGCGAAGAAGCAGATTAAGCCAAGCGAATTGGTGGAAGCCGCACTACAGGCAGTCGCTAAATTAAACCCTAAGATCAACGCAGTTCTGCAAACCTTGCCTGATAAGGCGCGAGCCACGGCCGATGGGCAAACCATGTCGGGGCCATTTGCTGGTGTACCGTTCTTCATCAAGGAGCTCGTCCTGCACGCCCAGGGCGTTCGCTGCGACTCCGGATGTAAATTGGCGCAAGGCTTTGTCCCCGAGCAGGATACCGAGCTGATGGCCCGCTTCCGCCGCGCCGGCCTGAATCTACTCGGCACTACCCAAACACCCGAACTCGGCTACAACCCCACCACTGAGACGCGATTATTCGGTCCCGTTCATAATCCCTGGGATCTGACACGCAGCGCGGGTGGATCAAGCGGCGGCTCCGGGGCCGTTGTGGCATCAGGGATCGCGCCGATCGCCCACGCCAACGACGGCGGTGGATCGATCCGTATTCCCGCGTCGTGCAATGGACTCGTCGGGCTCAAGCCGACCCGCGATCGTATTCCGACCGGACCCGATTATGGCGATCCACTCTGCGGACTCGCGATCGAGTTCGCGGTTACTCGCACTGTGCGCGATGCGGCGGCTCTGCTCGACGTCGTGGCCGGTCCCGATGTGGGCGCCCCCGGCCATCCGGTCCCGCCCGCTCGGTCGTTCCTCGAAGAGATCAAGGTTGCGCCGGGACGACTTCGTATCGCTTGGACGACCAAGCCGGCCTCGGGTGGCAAGATCGATTCTGAGTGCATCGCCGCGGTCGAATCGACCGTTCGGCTCCTGGAGGAACTCGGACACACGACGGTCGAAGCAGCGCCGTCCTATGACTGGGAGGCGTTCCTCTCCAACGTCCACGTCATCTGGACCACCTTTACGGCGATGTCGGTTGATCAGATCGCGGTGGCAACCGGTCGCAAGCCGAGCCTCGATTCTCTCGAGGCGGTGACTTTGGCCTGTTACGAAGACGGGAAGCGCTTCGCCGCAACCGAGCTTTTGAACGCGATGAGCCACGGGAATCTGCTGTCGCGAATCACCGGCAATTTCTTCAATAACTACGACGTTTTCATCACGCCGACGATCGCGCGCCCACCCGCCCCACTCGGGGAACTCAATCAGGATCGTCGAGGGATGACCGCGATGGAATGGACGCGTCAGGTCTTCGACTACGTTCCATTCACGCCCCTTTTCAATTCGACCGGCCAGCCCGCAATCTCACTACCGCTTTATTGGAGCGCCAACAATCTTCCCGTCGGCGTCCAGTTGGTCGGCCGTTTCGGCGACGAAGCAACGCTGCTGCGTCTCGCCGCACAACTGGAAACGGCCCGCCCGTGGGCGAACCACCGCCCCCCGGTTCACGTCGCTGCTTAGATCGCAGCACCCGGTCGCACTTCAGGCTTGTAACTCGACTCCCTCTTGGGCGATTATCGCGCCCATCAGACCCGAGGAGTTACAACAATGGAGATAGGTTTCCTGGCGGCGATGACCACGAAGGGCGGCGACATCGTCGAGATTGCGCGCGCAACTGAGGCAGCCGGCTTTGATTCTCTCTGGATCCCGGAACATCCGGTAATCCCAACCGATATGAAGACCATCTTCCCGTTTACCGATAACGGGAAGCTCCCCGAACATTACGGTCGCTGGGCCGACCCGTTTATCGGGCTCGCTGCGGCGGCCGCCGTCACCAAGAAGATCAAACTCGGCACTGGTATCTGCTTGATCCCGGAACGCGAGACGCTGATCACAGCGAAGGCCGTCGCCAGTCTCGACCTGCTCTCGAACGGGCGCGTCTTGCTTGGTATCGGCGCCGGATGGCTGCGCGAGGAGACCGAGGCGATGGGCGCGAACTTCGGCTCGCGCTGGAAGCTGACCCGCGAACGAATCGAAGCCATGAAAGCGCTCTGGACCAAAGGGACCGCCTCATACAATGGCGACCTGGTGAAGTTTGATAGCCTCCGTTGCGAGCCCTTCCCCGTGCAGGCGGGCGGACCTCCAGTTCTCCTCGGCGCACACGGCCCGAAGGCGATCGAGCGCGTCGCACGCAGCTACGACGGATGGATGCCGCTGGTGCCTGGCCCCGCCGAACTCCATCGCGAGGTTGTTGCTCTGCGCAAGCTCCTGAAAGAGGCGGGGCGGGCCGAGAACTCGGTGCAGATTTCGCCGCTCGTCGATCCACTGGAGAATGGCCCCTCGAAGGATGAATTGAAGGCCTATCGCGACGCGAGCGCTGATAGAGTCGTCCTGCTCTCGCAGCAGACAGTCGCCGCGACGGCCGACGGGAAGGCACTCGAGCTGATCAAGCGCTTTACCCAGGTCGTCGAGCGCAACGCTTCGCTCTAAGGCTGATACGCGCATGAAGTTCGGGCTCCATTTTCAGCTCCCCTGCCACGGCAGCCAATCGCCCGTGCAGCGCTATCGCGACACGATCGAGCAGGCCGTGGCGGGCGAGGCGATGGGCTTCGAATCGGTGTGGCCGGTCGAGCAACATTTCAATCCCGGCCTCTCGATAATGCCTGCGCCGCTCCTGCCGCTCGCCGCTATAGCCGAGCGCACGCAGCGGATGAAGCTCGGCATCGCGATCGTCCTTTTACCGCTCTCACATCCGCTGCGGGTGGCCGAGGAGATCGCCACGCTCGACGTGATGAGCAATGGCCGCGTCGAGTTCGGGGTGGGACGGGGAGCCATCCCCGCCCACTTCCGCGGGTTCGGGGTCAATCAGGGCGACAGCCGTGAGCGTCTCTTCGAGGAACTCGACGTTATCCGCCAAGCCTGGACTCAGGAACGCCTGAACTACAGTGGGAAGTTCTTCCAGTTCGAGAATATCGAGGTCGTGCCCAAACCGGTGCAGAAGCCCTATCCGCCCATCCGGATCGCCGCCAACAGCGAGGATTCGTTCGAGCTGATGGGCCGCGAGGGCTACCCGATTTTCGCCGCGTCGCAGGTGAATTCCTTCAATCGCTTGCGACGGCTCCTGCCCACCTACCGCGAGGCGCGCCGCGCCGCAGGCCATCGCAATAACGGCGGCGAGGATCTCACGCTGCTGATGCCTCTCTTTGTCGGTGAGAACCGTGAGGAGATTCGCCGCGATACTGAGCCCGGTATCCGACACCTACTGGAAATCGTTGCGAGCCTGTACGGCCAGTCCGCAGCGAAAAGCGAAGGCGGCGCCAAGCGAATCATGGAACTGGCGCAAAAAGTTCGCAGCACGACCTATGAGCAGGCGAGTGAATCCATGGCGGTCTTCGACACGCCCGAAGCCTGCGTAGAAAGACTACG
>Ga0335069_10006176_pt1 | contig 17443 bp, 22 predicted proteins | sample Lox_Sample_11_FD_206714 | JGI IMG/M metagenome (GOLD analysis project Ga0335069, IMG submission 206714) | Soil microbial communities from Loxahatchee National Wildlife Refuge, Florida, United States - Lox_Sample_1.1 | ecosystem: Environmental > Terrestrial > Soil > Wetlands | place: USA... | reverse complement strand
GCGGCCAGGCTCTCCGTCACCACAATCGAAACCACATCGTGAATCCGGAATGCCTTCACATCGGTTCCCAGCCGCACCATCTGGCCCTCAGCGCTCCAAATGGAACCCGGCGTCTTCACCTCCGCAGCCTGCTTGGCGCGAACCCGCCCGATGTATCCGCGCAACGCATCCTCGGGCGGCGTAGTTTTGGTCCCCTGCGATACCGATGTGTGCTTTCGATTCCACGCGCCTGCGGACGGCATCAATACCGTGCACGGCACCGCGCCTAGTGCGAGAGCCAGAAGCCATCCCATCTTCATTGCGAGGTCCGTTTCTTCGCGTCAAAGACCGCATGGCCAGGGCCAAGCGCCACGACGACCAACACCTTACCGCCGATTCTCAATCGGGCTCGGCAGGTGCCACCCGCCACGGCCGATCCCAGCGCCACCGCCTCCAGCCGCGCATCCACTATCGGCGAATGCTCTTCGACGACGATGCTGTCGCCTGCGCGAATCACGACTGTTTCACAGCCACTAGCGTTTCCCGGGCGGGAAGCGCTCGTCCGGGTCGCAACTGTGCTGCTCTCCCTGTTCCCCGCCGCAACCGACACCCAGCACCCCGGGCCGCCGGGACGAAACCTGTCCTGTTCGAGAAGCCAGCGCGCACCTGTCGAAGGATCGTACCGCTCGCGGAAAACCGAGCCGCCATCTTGAACGCACGCGCGACCGGTTTCGGCTGAGGCCAGCGCCACCTCCGGTCCGCGGCCCGCGGCCTGGCCTCCGGCGTGCGCGGAGGCAGCCAGCAGACCGCAAACGAAAATGCAAACCGCCAGCCTCATCTCATTCCTCAATCTCAGTTCCTCGATCGTCAGGTCCTTTGATCCTCGGTCCTCGATCCCGCCCCTGACCTTCTGCTTCTTGCTCCCGGTTCCCTCGTCTCCGGGCTGCCGTCCTCAGTGCGTCATGTTGTTCACTTGCGAGTACATGTCATCGGCGGCCTTGATGACCTTCGAATTCGATTCATAGGCCCGCTGCGCCAGCACCATCTGCACGAACTCGGTGACCACGTCCACATTCGAGTTTTCGAGATAGCCCTGTTGCAGCGTTCCCAGACCCTCCGTCCCGCCCGGGTTCCCCAGCACCGGATCGCCCGAACTGAGAGTCGCCTGCAACAAGTTGTTGCCCATGCTCTCGAGGCCTCCCGCATTGGGAAAAATGGCCAGCTGAACCTGGCCCAACTGCGATGGATTCTGTTGCCCGGCAAGGGTCGCGTTCACGACTCCGTATTGCGTGATCGTGACCGCCGTTGCGTTCGATGGGATGGTGATCGTCGGAATCAGGGGATCGCCGTCTGTCGTCACGACCGTTCCCTGGTTGTTCAAATGGAACTGTCCGGCGCGCGTGTAGGCAATGGTGCCATCCGGGCGCTGCACCTGAAAGAACCCCGCACCCTGGATCGCCACATCGAGCGGGTTATCAGTCTCGTTTAATTCCCCTTGCGTGTTGATCACCTCGGTGGCCGCCGACTTGGTCCCCAGTCCAATCTGTAACCCGGCCGAGACCGTATTCTGGCTCTGCGCCGCGCCCGGCGTCACCAGGTTCTGGTAGACCATGTCCTGAAACTGCAGGCGCAATTGCCGGAAGCCCGTTGTCGAAGAGTTGGCCAGGTTGTTGGCAATGGTGTCGAGATTCAGTTGCTGCGCGCTCATGCCGCTTGCCGCCGTGTACAAGGCACGAATCATTCTCTCCCTCGTTTCCGGTTAGATCCTGGGAAGATCTTCCGTTGCAAACTTGTTGAAGTCGGTGTGGAATACGGTCAGCGCCCGCTGCATCATCTCCGCCTGCCGCTCGATGACCACCAGATCCAGCGATCCCCGGACAACATCCTGGTTGGCAGCTTCGGTCGCACCCTGATGCACCGTTGCTCCCGTAGCCGGAGTCGCGGTCACCGCTTGCGGCGCGGCGTAACGATTACTTCCCTCCGGCGTCAGGTTCACATCGGAAGTGAAGGTAAACACGCCGACTTGCGCGACCACCCCTCCCGCAATCGAAATCGCGCCGTCGGCTCCCACCGACACATCCCCCGGGGGAAGCTGAATCGGCTGGCCCGCCCGGGAAACGACCAGTTCTCCTGCCTGTGTCACCAATTGCCCGTTTTGCGCCCGGTGAAAGCTGCCGTCGCGGGTGTAGCGGGGACCCTGCGGCGTTTCAATCATGAAAAACCCCTGGCCTTCGATAGCCAGGTCGAGCGGGTTGCCGGTTTCCGTCAGCGCCCCCTGCGCCATGCTCAAACGGTCTCCACCCAGCAGGCCATAATTGTCGACCGCCTGCCCCAGTTGCGAGTCCAATGCATCCGGGCCGATCAGGATCGAACGAAAGAATTCCCGCTCGGCCCGATAGCCCGGCGTTTGTGCATTGGCCAGATTCGCTGCCGCCGTGTCCAGTGCCTGAGTCCGCGCCACCAGCCCGGTCATCGCCGCATAGTATCCGCTGTCCAACGGTGCCCTCCATCGTGGAGCGCAACGGTTGAGAGCATAAAAGGGACCGAAGAAAGGTCGAAAAGATTAGAGAGGGATCATGTGTGGATGGGTGCTTCAACCACGATGAGCTTCCAAGGGAAACGGGCAAGGCTGCGCCGCCCTGTGCAGAGTGGAGCCAGGCATGCGCGCCCAATGCCCACCGCCGGGGCACACGTGTCAGCCCACCGACAATCCGGAACTTCTCCCGAGGTTGGAATCAGCGCCGCTGGTACCTTTTTCGTCCCTGCTCGGTGGTGTCCTGCTTCTCCCGGTTTTGCCCTCCGGCGAACTTTGGCCAGCTCCCCCCTTACATCATTCCATCGCAGACGATGGTGACTTCGAAGGTCTCCTCCTCAAATCGGTAAACGTGGTGAATCTGGAACTCAGGCGCCTGAACGTGCAGGCTGTAGTCCCTGCCTGTGATGACTGCCGGAACCGACAGCCCGGTGTTGGCGGCCATTGCCGGGACCTTGCCCTTCCACGCTCCCGCGAGCATGTTGCAGATCTCGCCGATACCGTCTTTCACCGTGTCATCGATCTCGGTCATCTCCATGCCCGTCATCTGCCCGACCACCCTGACCGCCGTCTTTCCCGACAGGCGAAATACACATGCACCGCTCAGAGCGCCGCCAAACCCTACCACAGCAGTCACCGTATCCTTCAGGACAGACAACGGCCCCGCCGACCGCTCGCACTCGATGCCGAGCATCAGGCGGAAGACCTCCTCGACACTGGCATCGAGGTGCCGCGGATCGGAGACCAGTGGCAAAGACTCACGCAGCGAAACCGACATCGTACACTCCCCCTTTGCGCAGCCCGCGCCCGTTTCCCCCTTGATCCGGTTCCCTCCGGCAATCGACCCTGCCCGCACACCATTCAGCAGCACTTGTCCCCCGCGACTGCGGAGTAGGAAATACTGTGTCCGTCGGAAATTGAGCTAGATCGCCGCTCCCTGATAGCCGCGTCGACTTTGAGCTGTGCCTCCCGGATACACCATTTACTAATCCGCGCTACCCGGCATGAACCAGCGGCACCACCCGCTCCCGCACCTGATCGGCCGTGAACGGCTTGCGTATGTAACCCCTCGCGCCTGCCTGGATCGCCTGTTTCACATGCTCCTCGCTCGACTCGGTCGTGATCATCACCACCGGAACACCGGCAGCCAGGCCCTGCACGCGAATCTGACGCAGAAACTCGAGCCCATCCATGGCCGGCATGTTGATGTCGGAGAGAATCAGGTCAACTTCTTTGCTCTTCAACAGCTCCAGGCCTTCCACTCCACTTCCTGCCTCATGCACTACCAGCTGATCGAGGCCGGCCTGGCGCAGCGCGCGCTCCACAATCTTGCGCATTACTGAGGAGTCGTCAACAATCAGTGTCCGAATCTCGCGCATGCCCTGGCTCCCCTTCCACTCAATCTCTATCGGCGCACCGCGGCCAAGGTTGAGGGCCAAGCTTCATTGACTCGCCAGCGAGGCAATCAGATCGATCACTGTCTCCGGTTCGGGCATCGGCCCGCGCTGCAGCCGCCGCCACATGCGTACCCACAAACAATCATGCACCCGCGCCATGCGCGTCTCCCGAGGCTGAACCCGTTCCACCGTGCCGGCCAGCATCGCCGCGAGCGCTGCTTCGCTGCCTGCATCCAGCAATTCCGCCGGAGGGAACTTGGCCTCGAGGACGCGCCGGTGTGCAGGGCGGAAACAGGACTCCTCGACCAGCCCGCTCTCCACATGCAATCCCGTGATGCGCTCTACGGCAAGCGACAGGGAAAGATCGGGTCGTTCCTCGAATCCCAGATAGAGAATCCGCTCCGCCGCCACCCGCAAAGGCAACGCGCCGAACGCGTCGATAAAGAGCCGCGGCACCAGCGCAGTCAGGTCTTCGGGATGGTGGAACTCGGCCGCAAGTACCGGACAGTTCCATTGCAGCCCCAGCGCCCGCGTCACCTGTCCCTCGCTTGCGCTTCGTTGCTGGACCAGCCAGTACCCCAGCCGGCCAGTGCCCGAAGATCTTTGCGCCACGAGCGCGGCGCGCAGACCGGCCGGGGTAATCCAGCCGGCTTCGAGCATCGTCAGCCCCAGCGGAATGCGATGGCGATGGCTTTCGGCGGCGCTCGTCTTTCCCCCCAGCTCCCGGCTTACCGCAGCTCGAACCTGTGCGGCCGTGCAGGCCTCCGAACAGCACCATCCGCCTTGAACCACTGGCGTCTCGCGGGGACGCCACAGCCGGAGCCAGCTGGCGCGGCACTGCGGGTTGGCGCAGATACGAAGGAGCTCCGTCCGCGGACGGCTTCCTTTCGAACCGGGCCACTCTGCTCTCGTAATCGACGTCTCTGCCTCCGGGGCGTTCTTCCCGCTCACCGCAACAGCAGACGCGAGGTCTGCGCGGCGGCTCAGAAGAGGCATCGGATGCTCTCCAAGCGTTTCTTGGGAGCGGCCACCTCGGTGACCCGCAGGCCGAAGTTGCCGCCAATCAGAACGACTTCGCCACGTGCGACAATCTTGTCTCCGACGATCAGGTCCACCGGGTCGGCCACCGGCCGGTCCAGTTCGACTACATCCCCAGGGCCGAGATCGAGAATCTCACCCAACGGCATCTCGCGTGATCCGAAACGTAGCGAGGCTTCGAGCTCCACATCGAGCAGCAGCTCAAGCCCGGGACTGAGAGCCGGCGCCGCGGAATCGGCTCCGGGCCGTGTGTCGTTCTCAGCTGGCCTTTCCGCCGCGATGCGCACCTCGTCTCTCACCTGAATGGTCCAGCTGCGATCGCCCGACCGCAATTGAAAGCTGCGCGAGGCTTGCCCGTCGGGAGCCCTCCCGGCAAAATCGGCCACCCGGCACTTCCGTCCCGAGGAGGCCAGAATCTCGCCTGCCGCCGCATCGCAGGTCTCGCGGAGCAGCTCGCTCCACGCCGCCTTCTGTTCCACTCCTTCGCCGAACAGCGGAGCGTCGGCGATGGCGCCATCAAGTGCAACAGAAAACCGGCCCTCCAGATCGCCTTCCAGTCTGGCCACAAACGCGAACGCCCCTTCGCCAAGGGGCCTGGGCCCTGAGTCGGCCAGTTCCGGCTCCCCCGCCAGCGCCTGCGAAAAGAGGGCTGCAGCTGCATTGACCCAACACTCCAGGTAGCTTTTCATTCCTTGCTCCCCTCGAGAGAGCGCTCCATGCGCGCTGCGCGCAGGGCGCCGCGGCGCATGGGGAGGGCAAGGGCCAGGGGTTCGCCGCCAACCCTCCACTCCGAGAGCGTGCACGATGCCGCATCCAGACGAATCACGTCCCCCGGCTGCAAATGATCGAGTGCGCCGGCTTCCAGCCGCACCGACGGCAGTTGCAGCGAACAGCCAAAACGGATGCGCCGCGCGATCGCCTCCATCTGCGCCCGCGTCTCGTCGGCATGCCGCTTGCGCCTTCCCCAATCGGTCGTCAGGCGGCGCAGGATGGTGTTGGCCACGACCGCGGGGAACGCCAGGTTCAGCAAGCCCGAGCTGTGTGGCATGCGAATCTCAAAGCTCAGGCTCAGGGTCTTCTCCGCTACCGAGATGATGCGCGCCGCCTGGGTCTGCATCTGCCGGCGCTCGAAGGCGAAGCTCAGCCCCACCGGCTGCCAGGCTATCGTCAGTTCACGGCAGACAATCTCCACCACGCTTCCCAGAAGCGATTCTTCGATATCGGTCAGCTCGCGCAAGGGACCATCCTTGCCGTCGCCGCCCAGCAGAAGATCGATGATGGGAGGCGCCAGGCCCAGATCCAGCTGCAACAGGGAGAGCGCACCCAGCGGCTCCAGCCGCACAGAGGCGACATAGCTTATCTCGGGAATCCTCAGAAGAAACTCATTGAATTGAATCTGCTCGGCAGAGACCAGATTCACCTGAAACCGCGTCCGCAGCCACGCCGCCAGGTTGTGGGTCAGGTTGCGTGCGAACAGATCGTTCAGCATGCTGATGGCGCGCAGCTGATCGGTCGAGATTTGACCTGCAGAGGCAAAGTTGTAGGGAACGGCCTGGACTAACGCTTCATGCCGCCCAAGTCTCGGGTCAGCACTGCTCGCCGCTTCGAAAAGCGCATCGATTTCATCCTGCTTGAGTGTCTTCTCGCTCAACACTGCGTGCTCCCGCTCAAATCGAATGCTTCAAACAGCTCCCCCGGGGTGCACTCCGTCTCCCTCGGAGCTTCCCGGCTGAAAATCCGCCCTTCATCTCCGGCCGGCCGCCCGGGTTGCGGCCGATCTCTCCTGTGTCCCGACGGCCGCCAGATCTTTGAGCGCGGCCCGCAGATGAACCACAGCTGAGGCATGAACCTGTGAGACTCGCGATTCGACCACCCCGAGCGCCAGGCCGATCTCGCGCATCGTCATCTCTTCGTAGTAGTAGAGCGTCATCACCAGCCGCTCCCGGTCGGGCAGATTGGCAATCGCCTCAGTAAGCCGCTCTTCCAGTTCCCCCCTCAGGCAGCGGAAGAGCGGATCGTCCTCAGGCCTCCCCGCCACATACGCCAGCTCTTCCTCGCCCGAGTTCTCGTTGCGCTCGACATGCAAGGTGCCGATCTCCAGGCCCTTCAGGTCGCCCAGCAGCTGCTGATAGGCTTCGAGATCGATCTGCATCTCGGCGGCGATCTCGGCCTCGCCCGGAGCGCGCCCCAGCCGCGCCGTCAAGACCCGCATGGCCTCTTCGACCGCGCGGCCCTTCCGGCGCAGTTCGCGCGGGCTCCAATCGAGCGTGCGAAGACTGTCGAGAATGGCGCCGCGGATGCGAAATTGTGCGTAGCTCCGGAACTGCACCTTCTTCGCCGGATCGAACTTCGAGAAGGCATCCATCAGCCCCACAACACCTGCCGAAACCAGGTCCTCGATGTCGACGTGCTGCGGCAGCCGCTCGTGGATCCGGCGCGCCAGGAATCGCACCACCGGCAGATGCTCGAGCAGCACCTTCTCCTGCTCTGCGGTAAGCCCCGCACGCTCCGAAACAACTGGCGGGTAGCCGGTTCCGGCCACCGGCCGGCGCATCAGACTCGAACCTCTGGTTATTGCCGGCGCTTCGCTTCCCATGACTCTTCCCAACCTCGAAGTTGAACTTCGAAATCTGTTCCCCATCGTCCGCTTCGAGTTCGCGGAGGCCGCCTAGCGAACTGTGCCGACGGGGCGCAGCCGCACTTCAGGCGGAATCTCGCTGGCAGCCACCACAGCCAGACGCGGCATCATCGGTTCGAGCCAGCGCTTGACGTGATAACGTGCCGGACTGGGACACAAGAGCACGGGCATGGCCGCAGTGGGCGAGGAGCCGATAAGGGATCTCACAGAATCGCTGAGACGCCGTAGCAGCGGAACAGTCGACGGAGTGGTCGACGCCGGCAATCGCTGGCCGGTGATGCCGGGCTGAGCCGTCTCGGGGCCGAGCGCGATCAGAATCTCCTCTTCGAGACCGGGATCGAGCAACAGGACCGGCAGCTGGCCGTCACCGTCGAGCAGTGGTTGCACAAGCCTTCGTGCCAGCGCCTGACGCGCGGCTTCCACGAGCGCCACCAGGCTTCTGTTCCCGGACGCGGTCTCGAGCAGCGCTTCGAGAATCGCCCCCAGGTCGCGGATCGAAACCCGCTCGCGCAACAGCTGCTCCAGCACGCGCTCCACCTCGCCGAGAGACAAGAGCTTCGGTACCAGCTCTTCGAGCAGCTTGGGGTGACTCTCGTTCAGCGCGTCGAGGAGGCGCTTGGTCTCAGCACGCCCCAGCAATTCCCACGCATGCCGGCGAATGAGCTCGCCCAGATGGGTGGTGATTACCGTGACCGCGTCAACCACCGAATAGCCGGCAGCGATTGCTTGTTCCTCCAACGCCGGAGGGATCCAGATCGCGGGAACACCAAACGCCGGCTCCCGAGTCTCCCTCCCTGTCAAAGGGCGGCGGCCGGGTTCACCCGAGACAGCCAGAACCTGCTGGCCCTCGGTCTGCCATCGGGCGATCTCGATGCCCCGCAGCGAAACCAGATATTCGCGCGGCTTCAGCCGCAGATTGTCCGAGATATGGACAGGCGGCACCAGGAAACCCATCTCGGCCGAGAGATGGCGCCGCAACGTCCGCACTCGGCTCAACAGCTGACCACCCTGCTTCTCATCCACCAGCGGAATGAGCTGAAAGCCGATCTCGAGGGTCAGATCCTCCAGGCGAAGCAGCTGCGCCATCTCTGATCCCTGTCCCTGCTCCGCCTTTTTTTTCTCTCCGGGCATCAATTCCGCGGGCGCCTGCACTTCCCCGCGCCCGGCAATCCTGCGGCCGATCACGAAGAGCCCTGCGGCCACCGCCAGAAACGCTATCTTGGGCAGTCCGGGAATCAAACACATGCACGCCGAGACTCCACTGGCCATGTAGAGAGTGCCCGGTCTCGCCAGCAGTTGCTGGCTGATCTCTCCGCCGAGCATGGCGGCCGAGTTGGCGCGCGTCAGCGTAATGCCCCCGGCCACCGAAACCAGCAGTGACGGAATGATCGTGACGAGCCCGTCTCCCACGGTCAGAACCGTGTAGGTGCGCGCCGCGTCGCCGAGCGCGATGCCCTGCTGCAACGTGCCGATCAGCAGGCCGGCCACGATATTGATGGTCGTGATCAGGATCGTCGCCATGGCGTCGCGCTGGTTGAACCGCGCTGCGCCATCCATGGCGCCGTAAAATTCCGCTTCCCGGGCGATAGCCTGGCGTCGCCGGCGCGCCTCGGCCTCGTCGATCAGCCCGGCGTTCATGTCTGCATCGATCGCCATCTGTTTGCCCGGCAGCGCATCGAGCGTGAACCGCGCCGTTACCTCCGCGGTGCGCACCGCGCCATGAGAGACGACCAGAAACTGAATGGCCACCAGAGCCAGGAAAAGAACGAATCCGACGACATAGTTTCCACCCACCACGAACTGCCCGAATGCCTCGATCACTTTGCCCGCCGCCCCGGTCCCCTCCTGGCCGTGCAAAAGGATGCGGCGGCTCGAGGCAATGTTGAGCGAGAGCCGGAACAGAGTCAGCAGGAGCAGGAGTGTGGGAAAGACCGAGAGCTCCACGGCGCGGCGAATCTGCACCGCGGAAAGAAACACGATCACCGAGGTGGCGATCGAGAGTGCCAGCAGCAGATCCAGCACCATCGAGGGCACCGGCACCAGCATCACGAAGATCACGCTAATCGCGGCCAGCGGCAGCAACGATTCGCGCAGCCGGTGCCAGATAGCGGACGGCGCCGAGAGTGTTCGCGCCGGCAGGACAGTCGTGCTCATGATTTAATCTCTCCATCGCATACATACGCAGAGCGATCATGCCGTCCCCGGCCTGAAAAAACCGAATTTGTCATCCTCGAACTCCTCCCAAACTCAAAGGCGCGGAGCGGCCGCCCGCCGCGCCGTAGCCTCGCGCATCTTCCGTTCCCTGAGCTCGGCCTCCACGCGCTGGCGATAGAGGTAGGCCAGAATCGCTGCCACCGCGGCATACAACTCGAACGGAATCGCCTGCCCCACCTCGACAATGCGATAAAGCGATTGCGCCACCGGCGGGTTTTCGACAATGGGCACGCCGGCCCAGCGCGCCTCCGCCTTGATCTCCTCGGCCAGCAGGTTGCGCCCCTTGGCCAGCACTTTGGGCGCTTCCATGGTCGCGAAGTCGAAGCCGAGCGCCACGGCATAATGCGTGGGGTTGGTAACGACCACAGCGGCCCTCGATACATCGGCCTTCACACGCCGCCGGCGCATCTGCCGCTGCAGGCTGCGAATGCGCCCCCGGATCTGCGGGCTGCCCTCGGTTTCCTTGTACTCATCGCGCAGATCCTGGCGGCTCATCATCAGCCGCGACTCGCGGCTGCGCCACTCCACGAGAAAATCGATCGCCGACCAGGCAAACAGCAGCCATGCCGCCGCCAGCAAAAGGCCATAGACATCGGCTCCCAGTTGCTCCAGGCGCGCCATCGAAAATGGAGGCGTGCTGAGTTGCCGCGCCACGCGCTGCACGGCAAACACCGCCAGAAAACCTGCCGGGATCAGCGATTTCCCCAGCCGGGCGGCCGCGCGCAGCGAGAAAAGATCCTTTACGTTGGTTGCGGGATTGATTCGCTCCAGCTTGAACCCCAGGACCCCGGCGTGCACGTTCAGGCCGCCGGTCCCGATCACTCCCGCCGTCAGCGAACCCGCGGCCACCGCGGCCAGCACGACAGCCGGAACTCCCGCGACGGCGATCAGCAGCCTGCGCAGTGCGGTCAGCGTCGGCTGCAACGCCGCCGGCTCCCATCGCGCCGCGGCGCCGAGCGTCAGAAACTGCGCAAACGCGCTGCGCCACGTCTCCAGGGTGCGCTCGCGGAGCATGCCCAGCGTCATCACCCCGGCGAGCATTCCGGCTGCTCCGGCAAGCTCCCGGCTGTGCAGAATGTCGCCTTCATCCCGAGCTTTCTCCCGCCGGTGCTGGGTGGCCTGTTCGGTGCGTTCGCCGGGCATCGATCAGCCCCCCAGTCCGCCGCCAGGCATCGCGATCATTCGCTCAGCCATATCGAGTAGTCCGGCAAACCGCACCTCGATGAAGCGCGGCCAAAGGGCCACGCTGCCGGTGAGAATTGCGAAGCCGGCAAGGGTTTTAAGCGGCACGGTTAGAAACATCACGGGAAGCTGCGGGCTCAGCTTGCCCATAAGAGCCACCGCGATCTCCATAAGCATGGTGGCGGCGAGCACAGGCGCTGCAAGTTCCAGGGCAGCGAGAAACACTCCGCCGGCAGCGCGCACGATCGCAGCCGCTGTCGCGGTGCCGAAAGCGTACCCTCCCAAAGGAACCGCGCGAAAGCTGCGCACCACGGAGGCCAGCAGAATGCGGTCGAGGCCCGCCGTGATCACCACCAGCGTGCCCATCAGCTGAAAGAGCTCACCGAGAAGCGGCGTCTGGATCGCGGAATCCGGATCCAGCAGATTGACCAGCGAAAAACTGAACTGCAGACCCGCGATCTGCCCTGCAAACAGGAGCATCTCGTTCAGCAAGGCAAGCGAAAGCCCGTAGACCAGTCCCACCGCCAGCTCTCCGAGGATGCCGCCGACGCTGATCTCAGTCTGGGCATGCGGCAACCCGGCTACCACAGGCGCCAGGAGAAACGCTACTGACCCGGCGAACACGGCCTTGATGCGCATCGGCAGCGAGGCCGATGAGAAGAACGGAGCAAACGCCAACATCCCGCTCACCCGGATCAAAGCCAGCGTCATCGCACTCAGAAATGGGGGCCACTCTGCCACGTCAGTCTCTAGCTCCTAGCCGCTAGCTTCCAGTTCCTTCCCCATCTCGTAACGGACGCTCGCATCTGCGCCACCGAGCTAGAAGCTGGAAGCTCATCCCAAGTACCGGTGAAAGTCTCCAATCACAAGTCGCGTGTAGGCTGCCAGCCTCTCCAGAAACCACGGCATTCCCACCAGCAGAATCAGAGCAATCACCGCCAGCCGCGGCACCGAGGTCAGCGATTGCTCCTGCAGGCTGGTCAGCGTCTGCAGAAGACTCAGCACCAGGCTCAGGACTGCGGCTGCGATCAGCAGCGGCGCGGAGATGATCATGGCTTCACGCATCAGCTGGCGCATCAGCTCAGCGACCATATCAGGCGTCATCGCACTCCTCTCAGAAGCTTTTCAGCAGCGAGTTGGCCAGCAGATTCCATCCATCCACCATGACAAACAGCAGGATCTTCAGCGGCGTTGAGACCACTACCGGCGGCAGTTGAAACATCCCGATCGACGTTGTGATCGAAGCCGTGACGAGATCGATGAGCAGAAAGGGCAGAAACAGCACCGCGCCGATCGCAAACCCCGCCTTCAGCTCGGAAAGAATGTAGGCCGGAGCTACCACCCGCAAAGGCAAATCGTCCGGTGTAATCGGGCGCGGAATCTGCCCCGCAGCGGTGAACAGGGCCAGGTCTTTCTCCCGTGCGTACTTCAACAGGAAGCGCTTCACGGGCAATGCTCCGCGGTCGATCGCCTCTATTCCCGTAATCTGTCCGGCGCGATACGGCTCGACAGCCTGCTGGTCCACCTGATTGAGGACCGGAGTCATGAGTAACCACGCCATCATCAGCGCCAGGCCCATCAGCGTCGGATTCGAGGGCGCCGTCTGCGTGCCCAGCGCCTGGCGCAGAAAGTGGAACACCACCAGCAGCCGCACCAACGGCGTCATCGCCATCAGGATCGCGGGCAACAAAGTGATCAGCGTCAGAACGAAGAGGATGGTCCAGGGAGTCGAGTCGCTCGCCTTGAGCCGCGTGTTGAGATCGGGGAGCAGGGCGACTGGCGCCTGCGCCGCGACGCGCACCGCCCACGCAGCTACCAAGACATCCTCCTGGTTGAAACCCTCGTCGTGCGCGGCGCCATTGCGCTGCCGCGAGGTTGTTCACCGAGCGGATAGAACGCGGGCCCTCCCTCAGCCGATGTCGCCACCAGGATTCTGCGCCCTTCGGCCTGGACCAGCGCGAGCCACTGACGCTGTCCCAGAGCGATGCGTTCGAGAAGCTCCAGCCGCGGCTGCACCCGTTCTCCGCGGCGCAACCGTGCCAGCCACCTTCCCATGATCGCGCCGAAGTTTTCGGTCACCTTCTGCTCCCCTCAGGCCACGCGCGTGATCCGCGCTGCCAGCTTGCTCTCCAACACTTCAAACTCCGCCCACGCCAGATCCACGTCGCCGGCGGAGATCGCCAGATCCTTCCCGCTGCTCCACTGCGACGCAACCAGCTGATCCGGAGCCAATGTGAGCAGGTGGCGCACGCGAAAATCCCGCACCGGCACGGCAATCTCCACTTCGACCGGTAACCGCAACACCCTCTGGCTGAACACCGACTCAGCGCTGTCTCTCGCCACCGGCGAGCTCAGTACAAGAGCCCGTTCCACGTTCTCCCCCGCCGCCTCGGACGAAGACCTTTCCCCAGGGGTTCCAGCCCTTCCCGGCGACGGTCCGGCGGTTCCCGCCGCTGGCCCCATGGTCCCCTGCGGCGGCCTGGTTTGAGGCCCTGTGCCCATGCCCGAAGAGCCTTGCAGAAAAGTGCCCAGAAACGCGACAGCGAGATTGGAAGAAACTCACGAATCGTTTCCCGTCCTCCTACCCAGCACGCCCAATACCGATCGCTGCTACACTGCAATGGGGAACATCCTTCGTGGAATTCTCTTCCACGCGGATCGGGTACCAACGATCGAGGTCCTTGCATATGTCTGATTCCAATGGGAATAACAGCCTCACAGGTCAGCCCCTGCGCCTGAAAGTCGGCCTCGCCGAAATGCTCAAGGGTGGCGTCATCATGGACGTGATGAGCGTCGAGCAGGCGCGCATCGCTGAAGAGGCGGGCGCTGCCTCCGTCATGGCCCTCGAACGCGTTCCGGCCATGATTCGCGCCGAGGGTGGCGTGGCCCGCATGGCGAGGCCTGCCCTGATCAAGCAGATCATTGCGGCCGTCTCCATCCCGGTCATGGCCAAGGCCCGCATCGGCCACTTCGCCGAAGCTCAGATCCTGCAGGAACTTGGCGTCGATTTCATCGACGAAAGCGAGGTTCTCACTCCCGCCGATGAAGCCCATCACATCGACAAGCACGCTTTCACAACGCCCTTCGTCTGCGGCGCACGCAACCTGGGCGAAGCCCTTCGGCGCATCGCCGAAGGCGCAGCGATGATCCGAACCAAGGGCGAAGCCGGCACCGGCGACGTTGTCCACGCCGTCCAGCACATGCGGCAAATTACCCGCGAGATGCGCGTGCTGACCGTTCTCACGCAGCAAGAGCTCTACGCCGCGGCCAAGGAACACCAGGCTCCGTACGAACTCGTACGCCTGGTCGCAGAAACCGGCAAGCTTCCCGTACCCAACTTCTCAGCCGGGGGCATTGCCACTCCCGCCGATGCAGCCCTGATGATGCAACTCGGAGCAGAAGCCATCTTTGTCGGCTCAGGCATCTTCATGAAAGAGCGCGCCACGCCGCTCGACGTGGAAAACGACCCCAGGGAACGCGAAGAAGCGGTCTCGCGCGCGAAAGCCATCGTCATGGCAACCACCCACTTCAACGATCCGAAGATTCTGGCCGAAGTCAGCGAACAGGTAACCGGAACCATGAAGGGACTGGCAGCTGCCGCCATCGAGGAATCACAACTGCTGCAAACTCGCGGCTGGTAGCTCTCTGCGGTGGGGCAGGCGCATGCTGTGCGCTCTCATGGTCCGCATGCTGGCCGATTGACGAAAATTCGGCGTCAACCTCTTTAACTCCTTTACCAGCACCCCGAAACCTCGGGTTCAATGATTCACGTCTCCGCCGGATCGGCTCGCTCATCCCGGTTTCCGAGACGATCCACGCTCCCCAATTGAATTTCGGATGCATCTAAGGAGGGTTGGGAGTAATCTCTTCCACACAGGGTTTCGCTATGCCCTCCATCTTCACCCCGACCCCGTCTGAGATAGAACGGAAAGCGCCCGGAACCGGCGGCAAACCGCCTGTCGATCGCCGCCCCACGGGCGGAGGTGGTGGAGGCGGCGATGACGACTGGGCCCACTCCAACCGCAGTCCCCGCGAGATCCTGCATCGCACTCGTGCCTTTGTCTTCTGCGCTCTCGCCGGCGACATGATGTTCTTCGTCGTCCTTGTCACCCTTTTCTACGCGCGACAGGCCGGGACACACATGGACCCCCGAACCTTGCGCCAGATCGGCGATTGGCACCCCGTCCTCCTCCCTCCCATCCTCTTTCTCAATACCGCAGTCCTTCTCCTCAGCAGCCTCACCATGGAGCAGGCGCGCAGACATATTTTTAGAGAAATCGACGTGCTTGAGGAATGGCTCGGCCTTGGCCGGCCGGCGCTGCGCCGCACCCTGCCCTGGATCGCCGCCTCGCTAGTGCTTGGCCTCACCTTCCTCGCCGGACAATTTGCGGCATGGAGGCAGTTAACCGCCCAGGGCTTCGCCTTCGATGAATCGGCAACTCCGGCTAGCTACTTCTTTTACCTCATCACCGGCCTCCACGCGGCCCACCTGCTATTCGGAATCCTCGCTCTCCTTGTTTGTCTCCTCGCTCTGGCCGGGTTCAAGCGTGTTCAGACGCGCCAGCTCGCGATCGATTCCACCGCATGGTTCTGGCACACCATGGGCCTTGCGTGGCTGGTTCTATTTGGAGTTCTCATCCTCGGACAATGACCGCCGTCTGATATGGGAGGCTCAGGCCGTCCCCGCGCTCAGAAGCGCACGCCACCGATCCGCCATGGTTGGCGCTTCGGGACAGGCAAAGTAAATCTGCCGATTGATTCCCATCAATAGCTGCACCGCCTGCAGCTCCCCATCGTCCACCGAAGCCACTTTGGCGCGGTGGACATACTCGTCGGTCAGGTACTCGATCGCGTGCCCCAGAATCTCGAGAGCGCGGCCTGCCTGCGGTGTGATCCGCCGCCTGCGCGCTACCGGCCGGCTCAAAACCGATACCGGCATACTCACGTCATGCAGACTTTCCGCCGACGCCGCCATCCTCTCACCCTCACTCGCTTCTTCGACCCACTTAGCCCGGAGCATTAAATAAAACCGGCAGTGTTCCGAAACGGCGCAAGCTCAATTCTGAGGTCCGGAATCAGGAACTCCTGTGACTGACCTCACGCGTGGCGCGGAGGGCCTTCTGTTATTCAAATGCAGGTTCGTTTTCCGGCGGGGCAAACTCATGCCTTCGCGCCTTGACGGGATGCGCCCGAAAACCTAATCTCGAACTAGTGTTGGGTTCGGCCTGAGATTTCTCTCATCATCTGAAAACCGGCCCGAATCCTGCAGAGCAAGGCCAGGCACACACGGCGATGACATCCATTCCTTACGGCTGGCAATATCTACCTTTGCTGATGCAAATCGTTGTTGCCGTTCTGCTTGGGGTGGCAATGGTCACGGCTTCATGGTTCGTCGGCCGTCATCGCAACACCCGGGTCAAGCTCGAAGCTTATGAATGCGGCATCCAGGCTGTCGGCGATGCACGCGGCCGGTTCAGCGTTCGCTTCTACCTTGTCGCAGTTATCTTCATCCTGTTCGACGTGGAAGCGGTTTTCATGATGCCCTGGGCGGTCATCTACCGCCGCCTTCCCGCCCTCGCCGGTGTTCCTCGCCTTTTTGGCTTCTGGGAGATGGTCGTCTACCTGGGCTTTCTCGCCGTCGGCCTCTACTACATCGTCCGCAAAGGCGTCCTGAACTGGAGCCAGGACCGGGCAGATCTCGATCAGGGTGGACCGATGCCCAAGGTGGACCTGTAGGATGCCCCAGTCTCCGACGCTCTCCGGCAAGGAAGCCGTGCTCGCCGCAATGCCCCAGCACCCGGCCATCCAGGCCATCTTGGATTGGAATGCTGCCGCCCTCATCGATGCGAAGTTCGAGTTCGAAGAGCTCACCCTGACCATCGATGCGACTCAGATTCATTCCGCCTGTGTCGCTGTCCAAAACGCCGGCTACAACTTCTTTGAAGATATGACCGCGGTCGACTGGTTTCCGGCTTCGCCCCGATTCCAGTTGAGTTACCACATTCTTTCTCACGCCTATAAAGAGCGTATCCGTCTCCGCGTCCTGCTCGACGAAGCGGAGCCGTCAGTCGATTCCATCACTTCCGTCTGGGTCGGCGCCAATTTCTACGAGCGCGAGGTCTTCGACCTCTTCGGCATCCGATTCGCCGGCCATCCCGACCTTCGCCGCATCATGCTGCCGGACGAATGGGAAGGCCACCCTTTGCGCAAGGACTATCCCGTGGAGGGATACCGCTGATGACCGAGAATCCCGGCGCACCCGTCCTCGATCTTCCTCTTGCTGAATCGCAAGATCCTCGGCGCATGGTTCTCAACATGGGCCCGCAGCACCCCGCCACCCACGGCGTGCTGCGCCTCGTCGTCGAAATCGACGGTGAGGTCATCACCAGCATTCGCCCTGAGATCGGTTATCTTCACACCGGCATCGAGAAAACCTGCGAAGCCAAGTTTTATCAGCAGGTC
>Ga0335069_10006174_pt1 | contig 17450 bp, 15 predicted proteins | sample Lox_Sample_11_FD_206714 | JGI IMG/M metagenome (GOLD analysis project Ga0335069, IMG submission 206714) | Soil microbial communities from Loxahatchee National Wildlife Refuge, Florida, United States - Lox_Sample_1.1 | ecosystem: Environmental > Terrestrial > Soil > Wetlands | place: USA... | reverse complement strand
GCGTGGTCGCGCTCGTCGTGACCGGGCACGGCCATGATCGCGCCGGTGCCGTAGCCGGCGAGCACGTAGTCGGCGATCCAGATCGGGATCTGCGCGCCGTTGGCGGGATTGCGCGCGAACCCTCCCGTCGCGACGCCCGTCTTCTCACGCGCGTCGGCCATGCGCGCGCGCTCGCTGCGCCGCGACGCGGCCTGCACGTAGGCCTCCACATCGGTGCGTCGCTCCGGCGCCGTGACTTTCGCCACCAGCTCGTGCTCGGGTGCCAGCACCATGTAGGTCGCGCCGAAGAGCGTGTCGGGTCGCGTCGTGAAGACCTCGATTTCGAGGCCCGCGTGCCCCACGACGGGGAAGCGGACGCGCGCGCCCTCGCTTCGCCCGATCCAGTCGCGCTGCATCTTCTTGATCGGCTCGGGCCAGTCGAGCTCGTCGAGGTCCTCGAGCAGCCTGTCCGCGTAGGCCGTGATGCGGAGCATCCACTGGCGCATCGGCACGCGCTCGACCGGGTGCCCGCCGCGCTCGCTCTTGCCGTCGATCACCTCTTCGTTCGCGAGCACCGTGCCGAGCGCGGGGCACCAGTTGACCGGCACCTCGGCCACATAGGCGAGCCCGCGCCGGTAGAGCTGCTCGAAGATCCACTGCGTCCAGCGGAAGTAGCGCGGGTCGGTGGTGTCGATCTCGCGCGACCAGTCGTAGCTCATGCCGAGCGACTCGATCTGGCGTCGGAAGTTCTCGATGTTGCGGCGCGTGGTCTCGCGCGGGTGCACGCCGCGGGAGATCGCGTACTGCTCGGCCGGCAGGCCGAAGGCGTCCCAGCCCATCGGGTGCAGCACGCTGTAGCCGCGCATGCGCTTGTAGCGCGCGAGGATGTCGGTGGCGGTGTAGCCCTCGGGATGGCCGACGTGCAGGCCCTCGCCGGAGGGGTACGGGAACATGTCGAGGACGTAGTACTTCGGGCGAGCGGGATCGATCTCGGCGCGGAAGGTCTGCTCGCGCTTCCAGCGCGCCTGCCACTTCGGCTCGATCGCCTTCGGGTCGTAGGGCATGGCGCGAAAGTGCAGGGGGCGCCGCGCCGCGTCAACGCTCTCCGATCCCGTGCGATCTTCGCTCGGCTGCGCCTCGCTGCGCGGCGCGCTTCGCGCGCCTTGCAGTACGCTGCCGCCGTGTCCGACTCCCTCGACTCCCCCAGCCGACCGAGATCGATCTTCATCGTGTCGGACGGCACCGGCGAGACCGCGTCCGCGGTGGCGCGCGCCGCGCTCGCGCAGTTCCAGGTCGACTACACGCTTCGCCGCTTCGGCGGCATCCGCAACGAAGCGCTCGCGCGGCGCGTCGCCGCCGAGGCGGAGAAGCAGGGCGCGCTCGTCGTGTTCACGCTCGTGGATCGCCGCGTCGCACGCGCGCTGCTCGAGGAGACGCAGAAGCGAGGCCTCCCGACCATCGACGTGCTCGGCGGCATGATCTCGAAGGTGGCGGAGCACCTGCGCGCGGAGCCGCGCGCGGAGCCCGGTCTGCTGCACGGCTTCTCCGACGACTACTTCAAGCGCATCGAGGCGGTCGAGTTCGCGGTGCAGCACGACGACGGCGCGAACCTGCACACGCTCTTCCGCGCGGACCTGGTGCTGACCGGCATCTCGCGCACGTCGAAGACGCCGCTCTCGATGTACCTCGCGCAGCGCGGCTACAAGACGGGCAACGTGCCGATCGTACCCGGCATCGATCCGCCGAAGGCGCTGCTCGATCTCGATCCGCGCAAGGTGTTCGCCCTCGCCGTCGATCCGTCGAATCTCCTGACCGTGCGCCAGGCGCGCGTGCGCGTGCTCGGCGCGACGCCTTACGCGACCTACGCCGACCCCGAGTCGCTGCTGGAGGAGATCCGCCGCTCGCGGCGCATCTACCGCGAGCGGGGCTGGCGCGTGATCGACATCAGCGGGCGGGCCGTCGAGGAGAATGCGGCGCGGATCCTGCGGATCGTGGAGGAGGGCGAAGCGCCGTAGACCTTCGGGCGCCAATCGACTCCGGCACCCTAACCCGCCGGGTCGACCATCTGATTCGTCGCTCGGCTTCGCCTCGCTGTGCGCCGGGCTTCGCCCGGCTTACTCGTCCGCGTCCCGCAGACCGAGCTTCTTCTCGCGCTCCTTCTGGATGCGCAGCGCTTCCTTCTGCTCTTCGCTGAGCAGCGCCGTCGCGACCTTCGGCCGCAGGATCGAGTAGAAGGCCGGCACCACGGTGATCGCGCCGACCATGTTCAGGATCATCAGCATCACGAGCAGGTAGGCCATCTCGGCCTGGAAGCGCAGATCCGAGAAGATCCAGAGGAAGATGCCGCCCGTGACGGTCGTGGCCGTGAACGACACCGCCATGCCGGTCGTGCGGATCGCGCGCCGCACCGCCTCGTCGATGTCCTGCGTGTCGACGCACTCCTGGCGTATGCGATCGACGATGTAGATCGCGTAGTCGACGCCGATGCCGACGCCCACCGACTGCACCGGCAAGGTGTTGATGTTGAGGCCGACGCCGCGGATCGCCATGTAGGCGAGCGAGATCATCGTGGCCGTCGCGATCTGGAGGAACACGATGCCGCCGCTCGACATGGACTGGTAGGTGAAGGAGTGCAGGATGAAGATGATCACGAAGATCAGCGTGATGTTCGCGACGTGGCTGCGCTCCACCTCGTCGTTGATCGCGGCGAGGATGCCCATCGAGCCGCCGGCCATCACGAACTGGACGCCGCGCGTCCACGAGCTGGTCGGCTGGTAGCGGGGCTGCGCGTCGACGGCCTTCATGTCCGAGACGATCAGGTTCGTCGTCTGCACGGCGGCCGCGCGCACGCCGAACTCCTTGCTGTCCCACCACTGGCTGACGTCGTTCTGCGCCCAGTTCTCGAGCTCCTTCGGCCACGTGAAGAGGTCGCCCTCCTCGACCGAGTCGCGCTCGTTGACGAAGTCCTCGATCGCAGCGCTGCGGAACTCCTCGAGCCAGTCGGGGAGGCCCGCCTGGGAGACCTGATTCACGGGCGCGCTGACGTAGCTCCCGTCCTTCTGGCGGATCTGCACGGTCATCGTGCGGTGCCGCGCCGGCAGCACCGGCCCGAGCATGTAGTAGAAGATGTCGAGCAGGTTGTTCTTGTCGAAGAAGGGCGCGCCCGGCTCGGCGTGGTCCTCGTCGAGTCGGATGATCACCTCGCCGAGCGGGTTCTTCTTGATGAACTGCTCGGCGAAGTGCGTCGCGTAGATGACGGTGTCGCCCTGGTGGTCGGGATAGAAGAACTGGATGTTCGCCTTGCGGCCATCGTCCGTCATGAACGGGCGCATGAAGCCCGGCGCGCCGTTCTGCTGGAGCTGGAAGATCACGGCGCGCACGGTGCCCGGATGATCGGGCACGAAGTACCACTTCGGATCGCCGTAGTGGTTCACCTGCCAGAAGGTGCGCAGGAAGGGCACGACCGAGATCGACGCGCCGAGGTTCGTGTCGATCTTCAGCGCGCGCTCGAAGCGCTCCATCGCCTTGATCGGGTCGGCGTCGGCGCTCGCGTTCGGGCGATCGCCGTCGGAGTAGACGACGAGCGAGTCCACGCCGCCAAACTTCTCGGCGATCGTCTTGGTCGCGATGTTGAACTCGTGATTCGGCCAGAGCAGCGGCGTGCCCGGGCTCGCCTCGCCGATCTTCGAGTGGAAGAGAGCGATGTAGGTGCAGGTGGCGAAGAGGATGACGGTCCCGGCTCCGATCGCGTACTTCCACTTCGGGTGCGTCGTCACCCACCCGATGAAGCGCATCGCGCGCACCATGAAGCCCGGCAGGAAGTGTTCGTGTTCGGTCGGCGCGGGCATGTAGCAGATCAGGATCGGGTGGAGGATCTCGACGGTGACGATGATCGAGGTCACCCAGAAGGCGCCGAATTTCGCGAGATCTCGCATCTGCTGGATCGAGGTCACCATGATGACCAGCAGGCCCGCGACGTCGGTGAAGATTCCGAGCGTGCCCGGGACGACGAGCTCGCCCATGGCGATGGTCGCGACCTCGACCCGCGCCTGCTTCGGGTCCTTGTACATCGGCAGCATCACCTCGTAGTCCTCGAAGAAGCGCTCGGCCATCTGGACCGTGTGCGAGGTGGCGCGCGCGGTGATGATCATCGGGATCACGAGCACCAGCGGGTCGAAGGTGATGTGCATCCAGCCCGTGAAGCCGAGTCCCCAGATCGTCGTCATGGTGGCGGCGATCAGTGGGATGAAGACGCCGTGCCAGCGCCGGAAGTACGCCCACAGGAGCAGGAAGGTCATCCCGACCGTGGCGAGAACGAAGAACAGGATCTGGTTCGCGTAGGTGATGATCCAGCCGACCGCGATCGGCTCGCCGGACAGGTAGACCTTCATGCCCGGGACCTTCGCCTCCCACTTCGCCTTGATCCCGCGAACGTGGTCGAAAACCGCCATGTAGGTCTCGCGGTTCGAGAGGCGGTCGGTGATGAAGTTCGCGGTGATCAGCGCGCCCTTCTCGTCGCGCGACACCAGGCGGCCGTAGATCACGGGCGGGTTCTGCCGCACGAGCTCGCGCAGCGCCTCCACCTCCTCCGGCGTCTTCGGCAGCTTCTTCATCAGCACGTCCTGCTCGATCGCGCCGTCGGGCTCGATCTGGAAGATCCGGGTCGAGGCGTGCGTCAGCGAGCGGACCTGGTCGTGGTTCACGGGGTACGGCGGATACGCGCGGTCGAGGCGGACGCGGATCTCCTCCGGGTTGATGCCCTCCTCCTCGAGCTTGTCGCGCAACGCGTCGCGCTCGTCGGAATGGCTCTCGAAGCCGACGCCGTCGAGCTCGCGCGTGATCTCGCGGATCGCGTCGATCACCTCCGCGTGGAAGATCGTGTCCTGCATCGTCACGGCGATCGCGACCAGCGACGCGCTGCCGAAGGTCTTCGAGAACTTGTCCTGCGCGTGGATGTACGGATGGTCCGGGAAGAGAGCGCGCGCGTTCGTGTCGATGCGGACGATCGGCCCGGCGAGCCGGTGCCCCGCCGCCGCCATGATCGTGTTGAAGATCGGGTAGAACCAGAAGAGGGTCGACGCGATGAGTGCGAAGGCGACGTAGGGGCGGTTGCGCGTGATGAAGCGCGCGAATTGGAGCGTCTTCGTCTCGCGGTGGTGGGGTGCCGAGTGGCCTTCGGACATCGCGCTGTGTACCTCGCTGTACCCGCTTCACGACAAGACACGACACCGACCCGCGGATCGCGAGGACTTCGGGCGCGCATCTTGGGGGGCCGGGGGGCGAGTGGAGGACCGGCACCCGAGGCGTCGGGCCGACGCCGGGCCGTACGCTATTTCCGAACCCCCCTGCGGGTCAAGCCTCGAGGGCGGTCACGAGGCGAAAAGGGCCCGCCGGTTCGACGACTCGCCTCACGCCCGACAGCGGCGCAGGAACTCTCCGGGGCCGACGACGCGAGCGCCGTGATGGCGGACGCGTCCCGCGAGTCGGCGATCCGCCGTCACGACCGCGACGCGCGCCGGATCCGACGCTGCGCGCACCCGCGCGACGAGCCAGGCGTCGGCGGACTCGGCGAAGACCTGCCGCGGCCCGGCTCCGTCGCCCTCGGGCTCCGCCCGCGCGCCGTCGAACACGACCTCGACCTGCGCACCGGTCTGCGTGAGCCGAGCCGCCTGCGCGAGCAGCTCCTCGCGCCGCGCCGCGTTCCACCAGCCGTCGCGATCGCGGCCCGAGAGCAGCGCCACCTGGACGACGTTGAAGCCGTCCACGAGCCAGAGCTCGGGCTCCTCCTCGCGGATCTCTTCCATCCAGCTCGGAGGGTAATGGGTGGGAGGCGCCGACCCGGCCTGCAGCCCCGCGCGCACGGCGAGGCCTGCCGCGGGGAACGCCGCGATCAGGACCAGCGCCCGGGCCACTCCGCCTGCGAACGACAGGGTCGGCGACATCGAGGGGGTCCTCCCGGGCCCGACTCTCTGCGCCGCGTGTGACAGGGACGGTCACACTCTGAACTTCGCTCGGCAGATCCGTGCGATCTCCGCTCGGCTTCGCCTCGCTGCGCCCCGGACGGCTTGCCGCTCGCTGCGCGCGCCGGCTGGGCCGGCGCTTGCGGCCTTGCTGGCCCGTCCGCCATGACGTACGGATGCCCGCATGGCGGAATCCCGACGTCTCCGGATCGCCCTCGTCCAGATGCAGGTCTCCGAGGATCCCGACGCGAACCTCGCGAAGGCGGTCGCGCGCGTGGACGAGGCCGCGCGCGACGGCGCGCAGGTGATCTGCCTGCCCGAGCTCTTCCGCTCCCGCTACTTCTGCCAGGCCGAGGACGCCGCGCGCTTCGCGCTCGCCGAGTCGATCCCCGGCGCCTCGACCGACGCGCTCTCGAAGGTCGCGTCGGCGCGGCAGGTGACGGTGATCGCGTCGCTCTTCGAGCGGCGCGCCGAGGGCCTCTACCACAACACGGCCGTCGCGATCGGGGAGAACGGCCGCATCCTCGGCAGCTACCGCAAGATGCACATCCCGGACGACCCGCTCTACTACGAGAAGTTCTACTTCACGCCGGGCGATCTCGGGTTTCCGGTCTTCACGTCGCGACACGCGACGGTCGGCACGCTCGTCTGCTGGGATCAGTGGTTCCCGGAGGCGGCGCGACTCGTCGCGCTCGGCGGCGCGCAGGTGCTCTTCTACCCGACCGCGATCGGCTGGCAGTTCGACGAGGGCGAAGGGGTCGACCGCGCGCAGCACGACGCCTGGGAAACGGTGCAGCGCGGGCACGCGATCGCGAACGGCGTGTTCGTCGCGGCCGTGAACCGCGTCGGCCGCGAGGGCGGCATCCGCTTCTGGGGTCAATCGTTCGTGGCCGATCCCTTCGGCCGCGTGCTGGCGCGCGCCTCGGCCGATCGCGAGGAGACGTTGCACGCCGAGTGCGATCTCGCGCGCATCGAGGAGGTGCGGCGCAACTGGCCCTTCCTGCGCGATCGCCGCATCGACGCGTACGGAGATCTCGCGAAGCGCTTCCGAGACCGGACTTGAGCGAGACGCATCCGCAGCGGCGCTGGCCCGCGGAGTGGGAGCCGCACGCCGGCACCTGGCTCGCCTGGCCGCACGCGCCCGCGACCTGGCCCGGTCATCTCGAGGACGCGCGCCGCGAGTACGTCGAGATCGTGCGCGCGCTGCAGGGACGTGAGCCGGTGCGGCTGCTCGTCGCGAACGCCGCGATGGAGGGCGCGGCGCGCGCCTCGCTGGTCGCGCTCGGCGTCGATCCGGACGAGGGCATCGAGTTCCTGCGCATCCCGACCAACGACTCGTGGCTGCGCGACACGGGCCCCATCGTGGTCGAGGAGCACGGCGACGGCGCGCGTCCGACACGCCGCGCGGTCGCCTTCGGCTTCAACGCCTGGGGAGGTAAGTATCCGCCGTGGGACAAGGACCTACACGTCGCGGCGCTCGCGGCGCGCGCGGCGGGTCTCCCCGTCTCGTCCCCGGGATTCGTGCTCGAGGGCGGCTCGATCGACGGCAACGGCCGCGGCACCGTGCTCACCACCGAGTCGTGTCTCCTGAACCCGAACCGCGAAGCGGGTCGCACGCGCCGGGAAATGGAGACAAGACTCGCGCGCTGGCTCGGCGCGCGCGAGGTGCTGTGGCTCGGCGACGGCATCGCCGGCGACGACACCGACGGCCACATCGACGACATCGCGCGCTTCGTCGACGCGGGCACCGTCGTCGCGGCGGTCTGCGACGATCCCTCCGACCCGAACGAGAAGGTGCTGGCCGAGAACCTGGTGCGACTGCGTCACATGCGCGATCAGGACGGCAAGCTGCTCTCGCTCGCGACGCTCCCGATGCCGCCGCCCCACCGCATCGACGGACAACGCTGTCCGGCGAGCTACGCGAACTTCTACCTCGCGAACGGCGTCGCCCTCGTCCCGACGTTCGAGGCGCCGTCCGACGCGCGCGCCCTCGCCGTGCTGCGCGAGCTACTGCCCGGCCGCGAGGTGATCGGCATCCCATCGCGCACCCTCGTCCTCGGCCTCGGCTCGGTGCACTGCCTGTCGCAACAAGAGCCCGCCTCGTTGTAGACCCGCTTCGGCGGATGCGTTACCACTTGGGACGCCGCAATGGGCAACCGCCCCGATCCGCCGGCCTCCCCAGATATCCCACCTGCCCGACGGATCCGGTCCTCCCGGACCGGCCCCATCCGTTCTTCCGCCTCACGCGAAAGGTCTCTCGATGGACACGATCCGCCACGATCTCGTCATCGTCGGAGGAGGCGGCGCGGGGCTGCGCGCCGCCATCGCGATCGCCGAGCAGGACCCGAACGCGAGCATCGCGCTCGTCTCGAAGGTCTACCCGATGCGCAGCCACACCGTCTCCGCCGAGGGCGGCGCGGCCGCCGTGGCGCGCAGCGACGACACCCTCGAGATGCACGCCTTCGACACCGTGAAGGGATCGGACTTCCTCGGCGATCAGGACGTGATCCAGTACTTCGTCGGCGAGGCGCCGAAGGAGCTGACCCTGCTCGAGCACTGGGGGTGCCCCTGGAGCCGCAACGACGACGGCACGGTCGCGACGCGCGCCTTCGGCGGCATGAGCACGAAGCGCACCTGGTACGCGGCGGACAAGGTGGGCTTCCACATGCTCCACACCTTGTTCCAGCAGTCGCTGCGCTACCCGAACATCGTCCGCTACGACGAGCAGTTCGTGACGAAGCTGATCGTCGACGGCGGCGCCGTGCACGGCGTCGCGGCGCTCGACGTCCGCGAGGGCGTCGTGCGCATGATCCTCGGCCGCGCCGTGATCCTCACGACCGGCGGCGGCGGCAAGATCTTCCCGTTCACCACCAACGGGAACATCAAGACGGCCGACGGCATGGCGCTCGCGTACCGCGAGGGCGTCGCGCTGAAGGACATGGAGTTCGTGCAGTACCACCCGACGGGGCTGCCGGGCACCGGCATCCTGATCACGGAGGCCGCGCGCGGCGAGGGCGGCCACCTGAAGAACTCCGAGGGCGAGCGCTTCCTCACCACGCGCGACTACGGAGTCGGCACGAAGGCCGAGCTCGGCCCGCGCGACATGATCTCGCGCGCGATCATCCAGGAGGTCGAGGCCGGCCGCGGCATCAAGGGTCCGTACGGCGAGTACGTGAACCTCGACCTGACACACCTCGGTGCCGACGTGATCCTGAAGCGGCTGCCGATGGTGCGCGAGCTCTCGATGCTCTACGGCGGCGCCGACCCGATCGTGCAGCCGATCCCGGTGCGGCCGGTCGTCCACTACATGATGGGCGGCGTCGACGTCGACATCGACGGCGCGACCTCGCTGCCGGGCCTCTACGCGGCGGGCGAGGTCGCGTGCGTGTCGCTGAACGGCGCCAACCGCCTCGGCTCGAACTCGCTGACGGAGTGCCTCGTCTTCGGCGCGCGCACGGGGCTCGCAGCGCTTCGCCATGCGAAGGGCGTGGGCGCGGCGAACGAGGCAGCCTGCGCGCGTCAGGCCGAGGAGGAGGCGGCGCGCATCGACGGGCTGCGCGGCAAGCGCGGCAGCGAGCGGATCTCGCAGCTGCGGCGCGAGATGCACGCGACCATGGAAGAGGGCTGCGGCGTCTACCGCGAGCAGGCGTCGATGGACGCGACGGTCCACGCGACCGCGGCGCTGCGCGGCCGCTACGACGACCTCGGCCTCCAGGACAAGAGCAAGGTCTTCAACACCGAGCTCGTGGCCGCGCTCGAGCTCGGCAACATGATCGCGGTGGCCGAGACGATCGCGGTGTCGGCCGCACACCGGAACGAGTCGCGCGGCGCGCACGCGCGTCGCGACGTGAAGAAGCGCGACGACCAGAACTTCCTCTACCACACCCTCGCCTTCGCGGGCTATTCCGGCCCGCGGCTGGCGAAGAAGCCCGTCACGCTGGGCATCTGGCAGCCCGAGGAGCGCAAGTACTAAGGATGAGCGAGCAGAAGAAGACCTTCGTCGTCACGCGCTTCGACCCGGACCAGGACGCGGCGCCGCGCCAGCAGAGCTACGAGGTTCCGGTCCAGCCCGACTGGAAGGTCCTCGACGCGCTCAACTACATCAAGGACGAGATCGACCCGACGCTCTCGCACCGTTGGTCGTGTCGCATGGCGGTGTGCGGCAGCTGCGGGATGATGGTGAACGGGAAGCCGTCGCTCACCTGCAAGGACGCCTGCGCCGACTACGGCGACCGCGTCGAGGTCGCGCCGCTCGCGAACTTCCCGATCGTGCGCGATCTGGTGGTCGAGCTCGAGGCCTTCCTCGAGAAGCTCCGGTCGGTGAAGCCCTACATCCTGGTGGCGAAGGAGCGCGCGGTCGAGGAGGGCACCTACCGCCAATCGCCCGAGCAGCTCGAGGAGTTCAAGCAGTTCAGCCTCTGCATCAACTGCATGCTCTGCTATGCGGCGTGTCCGGTCGTCGCGAACGAGCCGGAGTTCCTGGGCCCGGCCGCGATCGCGCTCGGTCACCGCTACAACATGGACTCGCGCGACGAGGGCCAGCACGAGCGCAACGAGATCTTCCGCGGCGAGGGCACCGTCTTCTCCTGCTCCTACGCCAACGAGTGCAGCGAGGTCTGTCCGAAGCACGTCGACCCGGCGGCCGCCATCAACCAGGCGAAGTTCAACGCCGTGATCGACTGGCTCAGCGGCTTCGTGACCTCGCGAGGAGGCAAGTAGCGATGGCCCGCCCCGTGAATCCGCACGCGATGACGCCCTCGCGGCCGGGCCGCACGCGCACGGCACCGCCGCAGGCGCCGAACGGCTGGTACGCGCAGCCGCGGATGCTCCGCTACCTGCTCTTCGACGCGACCGGCATCGTGTACTTGCTCGTCGGCTTCGTCGCGCTCCGGGTCGTGTGGGCGCTCGGCTCGGGTCCGGCCGCCTGGGCCGAGCTGATGCGCCAGCTGCGGAACCCGCTCTACGTGGCCTTCCACCTGCTGGCGCTCGTCTGTGTCGTCTTCGTGGCCGTGCGCTTCTTCCGCCTCTTCCCGAAGGCGCAGCCGGGCCACATCGGTCCGGCCAAGCCGCCGCCGGGGCCCGTGATCCTCGCGGGCCTCTACGCGGCGTGGATCGGTGTCACGCTCGTCGTGACCGCGATCCTCGCCGGCTGGGTGCTGCGATGAAGCATCTGCTCCTCAAGCTCGAGCCCCTCATCTGGCTGCTCTTCGGACAGGGCATCCTGATCGGCACGATGCTGCTGACGGGCTGGATCCTCGTGGTCGGCGTGCTCGCGCCGATGGGCCTCGTCTCGCAGGGCGCGCTCGGCTTCGCGCGCGCGCACTCGCTAGGCAGCAGCCTGCTCGGGCGTCTCTTCCTGCTCGGTCTCCTCGTGCTGCCGCTCTGGAAGGGCGCGCACCACGTGCGCTCGCTCTCGATCGACTTCGGCGGCGTCGAGCGCGACGCGGCGGTGGCGAGTCTCCTCTACGCGATCGCGGCGGTCGGGAGCCTGCTCGCGGTCGTCGCGGTGGTGCGGCTGTAGGGACCGGTTCGGCGACGAGGCGAGATTGAACCCGCTCGCTGCCGCCGGTCAGGAGGCGACCGGATCACCGACCCAATCCAGGTCGGACAAGAACACGCCGTCGGGGGCGCGGAATAGCACGCGACCCTCCCCGATGATGAGATTCACCTCGTGGATCTCACTGGCTCTCGCCTCCAGGGGATTCACTGTGAAGTCCTTGACGAGCAGCAAGGCTTTGTCACCAGCGACCTCTCGCCCCTCGAGCACCATGCGATTCTCTCCAGGCGAGTAGACCCCAACGCATCCGGAGCCCTCGGGATCGCAGCGCAACACACCGCTCCCGATGGTCGTGGTCCGGACGTAGATGCCATCCTTCTTCCAGAAGAGCGGAATGACGCCTCCCTGAACGGGGTCTTTGCCGGGCGGACTATCGGGAACCCGGGTATACCCGGTGGTATCCCGAGAGACGATCGCAAGCCTCGGGTACAAGCGACCGGGCTTCGAGAGGTTGGGAGCGTTGAGCGCGAGCGCGAACCTCGATTCGTCCGGACTCCAAACCGGAGAAGTCCCCAAGGAACCGGTGTCCCGACCGGTTGGCTCGGGGTGATCGGTCCGCAACCGAAAGCCGTCCAGGCTGCGAACCTGGATCCCCTGGAGTCCCTTGCTGTCATATCGCTCCAGCAAGACCCAATTTCCGTCCGGCGACGGCTCGGCACTGCCCAGCCCCTGACGATCGCTGAGAACGTCGAGAATCTGACCTTGTGGATTCACTCGCACGATGCGGATTCCCGATCCGTCCCTCAGAGGTCGAACAAACTGTTCGACGATCAGCTCCATGGGCGATCGCCACCGCACGCGATCCGGTGCATCGATATCGACTCGACGACTCTGCCCGCGAGTGGTGAGGACAAGTGCCCTTCCCCCATCGGGACGATCTCGCCCCCAGCTCCAGATCGTCGCGAGCTGACCGGGACCATCGAATGGAATCTCGAAGCTCGAGGGCGGCTCCGATGCTCTACCCTGCATCGAGCCTTCTGCACTCCAGACAACGGAGGAGAGCAGCACAGCGCAGGCAACGAAGACACACGTTCGCTTCATGATTGAGCGCCCCTGCGAAGCTTCGAAGTGTCTACGCCTTCGAATGCTGCATCATCGCCGTCGTGCTACGCGCGGTCAACGCTGGATTCGGGCCGCGGGCCGCGCACGCGCGCCTTCGCGAAGAGTGAGTTCAGCTCGCTCTGCGCGATCTGCATCTCCGCGAAGCGGATCGTGCCCCGATCGCGCAGCTCCTCCGCGCAGCGCCGCACGAAGCCGAGCGCCGAGCGCGCGATGCTGCCGCCGAGGCTGATGCGCGCGACGCCAGCCGCGAGCAGACCGTTCGCGTTGCCCTGCGCGGTGCCGAGGCCCATCACGACGTTGAGCGGTCCGTCGATCTCCTTCACGAGCGTGCGGATCGTCTCGACGTCGCCGGGACCCGGCGCGAAGAGGCAATCCGCGCCCGCCTCGCGGTAGCGGTTCGCGCGCCGGATCGCGGCGGCGAGCGCGGCGGCCGAGTCCGACTGGAGCGCGTCGGTGCGCGCCGTCAGCACGAAGCGGCTGCCGCTCCGGTCGATGGCCTCGCGCGCGGCGCGGATCCGCTCGATCGCGAGCGACTCGTCGTAGAGATCCGCTCGCGGCCGCTTGTCCTCGATGTTGCCGCCGGCCAGCCCCGCGTCGACGGCGAGCCGGATCGTCTCGGCGACCTCTTCGGGCGAGTCGCCGTAGCCGGCCTCGAGATCTCCGTTCACCGGCAGCGGCACCGCCTCCGCGATCTCGCGCATGCGCGCGAACATCTCGTCGCGCGAGACGGCGAGGCGCGCGTCGCCGACCTGGTAGTCCTGCTTGCCGAGGGAGAAGGCGATGCCCGCGCTCGTCGTCGCGATCGCGCGGAAGCCGGCGGACGCGAGCACGAGCGCGCTGCCGGCGTCCCAGGCGTTCGGCATCACGAAGCCCGGTCGCGCCCGGTGGAGATCGGCAAAGGCGGCGGCGCGGGAGTCGGAGCGAGGCATGGCCGGATCCTCTCGGAGGGCGCGTACAGCCCATCTCTAGGCGGCGCGGTGACATGCGTCCAATCGATTGATCCGATCGCCTCCATTTGTTTCGTGCATACTGACCCGGCCGTGGACTCCGAGCTGCTGCGCACCTTCGTCGCAATCCACCACGCCGGCGGCTTCACGCACGCGACGCGCGCGCTCCACCTCTCGCAGCCCGCGATCAGCCGTCGCATCGCGCTGCTCGAGCACGAGGTCGGCGCGCCGCTCTTCGAGCGCGCCGCTGGCGGCGCCGTGCTCAGTCAGGCCGGACGCGCGCTGCTGCCCCACGCCGAGCGAGCGCTCGCAGTGCTCGAGGACTGCCGAGCCGCGATCCGCGCGCTGCACGGCGGCGGCGCGGGACCGCTCGCGCTCGCCGCAGTCGGCACGCTCGCGAGCACGGGCCTGACCTCGGTGCTCGAGCGCTTTGCGAAGCGACATCCCGGCGTGGAGCTCACGCTCCGCACCGCGACGAGCGTCCAGGTCAGCGACCTCGTAAGACGCGGCGATGCGACGATCGGACTGCGCTACCTGCGCGATCCCGCCCGCGACCTCGTCTGCCACGAGCTCGCGCCCGAGCGACTCGTGGTCGTGTGCGGCGCGCGACACCGGCTCGCCGGAAGGCGCGTGGCGTCGCTCGCGGATCTCCGCGACGAGGCGTGGCTCGCCTTTCCGAACGCCCACGACGCGCGCGAAGCTTCAGCCGACAACGTCTTCGCGCAGTTCCTCGTGCGCGGCGTCGCGTCCGTGCGCTGGACGCCGGTCGACAGCCTGACCGCGCAGAAGCGCCTGATCGAAGCCGGCTTCGGGCTCGCCCTCCTGCCCGAGAGCAGCATCCGCGAGGAGCGCGCGAGCGGATCGCTCGCGACGATCGCGGTGAAGGATCTGCGCGCGGTGAATCCGGTCTTCGCGGTGACACGCAAGGGCGGCTATCGGAGCCGCGCCGCCGACGACCTGCTGAAGCTGCTCACGAAGGCGTAGAGCAAGGCGAAGGCGACCAGCAGCGCCGTGCCGAGCGCGGCGCCGAAGGGCCAGTTGCGCGCGTTTCCCTTGAACTGGTTCTCGATGATGTTGCCGATCATGTCGACCCGGCCGCCGCCGAGGATGTCGTTCACCGCGTAGATGCCGAGCGCCGGCACGAAGCAGAGCAGCACGCCGGCGGCGATGCCCGGCGCGGTGAGTGGCAGGATCACGCGGGCGAACGCGCGCAGCGGACCGGCGCCGAGGTCGAGCGCGGCCTCGATCAGCGAGCCGTCGAGCTTCTCGACGCTCGTGTAGATCGGCAGGATCACGAACGGAAGGAACGTGTATACGAGGCCGAGCACGACGGCGCCGGGCGTGTAGAGGAGCTCGAGCGGCTCGCTGACGAGCCGGAGCTGGAGCAACAGCGAATTCAGCAGCCCTTCGCTCTTCAGGATCGTGACCCACGCATAGGTGCGGATCAGGAAGCTGGTCCAGAAGGGCACCATCACGGCCATGAGCCAGAGGTTTCGCCGGCGCGGGTCCGCGCGTCCGATGAAGAAGGCGACGGGATAGCCCAGCCCGAGACACAGAACGGTGGTGAGCGCCGCGTACGCGACCGAGCGGATCAGGATGCGGAGATAGACCGGATCGACGACGCCTGCATAGTTCTCGAGCGTGAAGGCGGAGACGACGCCGCCGAGCGTGCCGCGCTGCATGAAGCTGTAGACCAGCATGATCGCGGCGGGCGCGACCACGAAGGCGAGCGCCCAGACGACGAGCGGCGCGAGCAGCAGCCAGGCCGCGCGGCTGGGCCGGTGCTGCGCGCTCGCCGGCGCGTCCGCGAAGTGCGTCGCTTCCTGGCGCATGTGCGCCTACGAGCCACTCCTCGCTTTGAGGTCCGTGAACAGCTTGTCGACGTCCGCCGCGAGCCGGCCGATGTCGCGGAAGGTCGCGAGCTTCGGGTCGCCGGGCGGGTAGCTCGCCGGGTTCGCGAGCGCGTCCTTCGGGAGCAGCTTGCGCGCCTCGACGTTCGGGTTCGTGTACGGGAACTCCTTCGAGATCTTCACGCTGACGTCGGGCCGCAGCACGTAGTCGAGGAAGCGGTGCGCGGCGGCGACGTTCTTCGCCCCTTTCGGGATCGCGAGATTGTCGATGAACATGTGCGCGCCTTCCTTCGGCAGCGTGTAGCTGAACTTTCCTGGCTCCTCCTGGATCAGCAGCGCCGCCTCGCCCGACCACACCACACCGAGGTCGACGTCGCCGTTCAGGAGCGCAGTCTTCGGGCTGTCGGAGTCGTAGACCTTCACCAGCGGCAGCCACGCCGCGAGCACCGGGCGCACCTTCTCGAGGCTCTCCTTCGTGACCTGATCCGGCCCGAGCCCCAGGGTCGCGAGCCCCCAGCTCACGATCTCGCGCGCGTCGTCGAGCACGACGATGCGGCCCCGGTACTTCGACTGGAACACGTCGCGGTAGCTCTGCACCGGCTCGCGAATGCGGCTGGTGTTGACGACGATGCCGACCGTGCCCTGCATGTACGGCACGCTGTACGCGAGCTGCGGGTCGTGCGGCTGGTTCCAGTACTCCTTCCCGATGTTCTTCAGGTTGGGGAGCTTCGCGTGATCGAGCGGGAGGAGCTGCTTCTCTTTCACCAGCGCCTCGATCGTGTACTCGGAGGGCTGGATCACGTCGTAGCTCGCGGCGCCGGAGACGAGCTTCGCGAGCATCTCCTCGTTCGAGGAGTAGGTCTCGTAGTTGACCTCGATGCCCGTCTCCTTCGTGAAGCCGTCGAGCACCGATTGCGGCACGTACTCCGACCACGCGAAGAGATTCAGCTCCTCGCCCGCGGCGGCGGGAAGCGCCGCGAAGGCGAGCGCGGCGAGCGACGCGCAGAGGGCCCGACCGGTCGTGCGTGTCATGCCGTGCCTCAGGGATTGCGGCGCCGCAGCGCCTCGATCGCGAAGACCGCGAGCGCGGTGAACAGGACGAAGACGGTCGAGATCGCGTTCAGCGACGGGTCGAGCCCCTTCTTCACGCGCCCGAAGATCTCGAGCGGCAAGGTGCGCGTGCCGGCGCTGGCCGTGAAGTACGTGACGATCAGCTCGTCGAGCGAGAGCGTGAACGACATCAGCGCGCCCGAGAGGATCGCCGGCATGAGATAGGGCACGAGCACCTTCGCAAAGGCCTGCGGCGGCGTCGCGCCGAGGTCGAGCGCCGCCTCCTCGAGCGCGGGGTCGAGTCCCGCGAGCCGCGCCTGCACCGCCGCCATGGCGAAGGGGAAGCAGAACGTCACGTGAGAGATGACGATCGTGGTGTAGCCGAGCTGGAGCCCGATCGTGACGAAGAGGATCAGCAGCGAGACGCCGAGGATCACCTCGGGCACGATCATCGGCAGGAAGATCAGCGTGTCGAGCAACGCGCCGCCGCGGTAGCGATAGCGGTGCAGCAGCCAGGCCCCCGCGGTGCCGAGAACGACCGACAGCAGTGTCGTGACGCTCGCGACGATCAGGCTGTTCTCGAGCGTGCGCACGAGCACGCGGTCCTCGAGCAGCCTCGCGTACCACTCGAAGGTGAAGCCCGTCCACACGATGTTCAGCCGCGACGCGTTGAACGAGTAGAGGACGAGCACCGCGATCGGCAGGTAGAAGAACAGGAAGACGAAGCCGGTCCAGGTGGCGAGCAGCCGACGCGCGAGTTGCACGGGTCAGCAGTATGCCGCTCTCGCGGCCTCGAAGGTGCCGACATGGACCGCGACGACCTTCGAGACATCGCGCGTGTAGCCGCCCGCCAGCACCCAGGCGATCGGCAGCTCCTGCTGCCGGGCCCACTGGAAGACCGCCTCGTCCCGCTCGCGCAGGTCGTCGAGGTCGAGCTCGAGCGGCGAGTACGGATCCTCCTGGTACGGATCCGCGCCCGCCTGGTAGAGCACGAGGTCGGGCCGGCCGTTCGCGAGGATCGCGGCCATGCCGCGATCGAGCGCGA